>CEVB01049771.1_pt1 | contig 10760 bp, 6 predicted proteins | sample 531381 | NCBI WGS metagenome assembly CEVB01 (sample SAMEA2622763, study PRJEB7988) | marine metagenome | biome: marine biome (ENVO:00000447); feature: surface water layer (ENVO:00002042); material: "saline water (ENVO:00002010), including plankton (ENVO:xxxxxxxx)" | depth 5 m | reverse complement strand
GCGTTTGGCCTTTCTCTCTCGTAAGGCTCTCTCGTCATGATCTTTGTCGTAGTTATCGCGGTGGTACTGCCAAAGGCGATCGGACCCAATTCTGAAGTTATAAGAAGAGGCTGCTTTGTACCAAAACAATGCATCTTCAGGATTTGTACTTTTTACTGTTCGATCCAGCACCAGTAGTTCATAATTTTGGGTACAAGAATCCATCACCTTTTCGAAGACTCCGAAGTTGGGGAGCATACCCAAGAAACTCTCGTAAATTTTTCGTCGATAACTGATGATATTTTCACGACAAACAAATACATAACCGGCGTTGCCCCGTAATGCAATGTCAAGGCCCATACAATACTGAATTGTTAACATAACGAAGATATTCCAATGACGTCCGTTCATGAACAGCTTTCTTAGAGTTTCTGTGCGCGAGATTCCGGACTGGAACATGCAGTCGTCGATGATAACAAATTTTCTCATAGCCCTTTCTTCCTTTTTCTTTTTTGCTTCTAGTGTTGCTACGTCATGTAATCTGTTGTTTTTCCTGCAGTACTCAATGTTGATATCTATTTGTTCGATTGCCTTTTTTTTACGTTTTTGTATGTCGATTAGTTCTTCAAGTTTTTGTGGTTCCCAGCCATTGTATATGAATAAATCAGGTACGTGTTTAGCCCAATACGGGTCACCCTCCTCAGTACCAGACATAACAATCCCCGCAGGAATATCACGGTTGTGGTACAATATAGACGTAACAGCGTGGCTCTTACCTGTGCCGGATCCACCGATGAAAATACATGAACGGGTCTTATCCATATTGTCTGTATTGAACTTTCTTATATTGTATTCAAAAGAAGATTCTTTTTTTGCCATCTGCATTTAGTGTTCAAAAAATATTACCAGTGATAAACGATCAATCGGTAACGACAGGGTTCAAAGGAAACGACAGGGTTCAAAGGACACCAAGTTTACGTGCATCACTAATGGTGGGTAGGTACCATTGTTTGACTTCATTCGGCTGAAAGCGTTTACGTTCAAGAAGGAGCGGTAGAGCAGGTGTCAGGCGATCGACGTGAATGGTCATTCGTTGATACACGCCAATGCGTTTTTCTCCATTATGAATACACGATTTCTTTGATTCCTTGCTCACAGTGTAAAATCCCAATGAACGAGCCAACTGCACTATGTCCTTTGACAATTGAATATTCTTTTGGACTATTTCGTATTGGTTTCCAGAAAGGTAACCATCAGTGTCAATCAGACCAGCAAGCACCTTTGCGCGTACTTCTTGAGTGTTGTTGATGAATATTTCAGGTATGTGTTTATTCTTGATCAGGTTGAGATTCTGCATGGCCATCAGGAGGGGGTTTCCTTGACCGGGATCATTTACGATATTGTACCCGAACGCACGTGTAGCGCCATCATGACCAGGTTTACTTATGATGGAAACACGAAGTCCAAGACTCTGGGCAAAATTCTGAACGTAGTTGATGATCGGCGTATCCACATTGGTGATACACACTCTTGCACTGTCACCATCACCAAGCCAGAGACCTAGAAAGTATGGATCAAATGGAACTTCTCGATAGGGTAGTTCTAATGGAGTATGCTTGAAACGATAGTACTTTTCATGAAATTCAGTAAGATCATCTGGGTTGATACATATAACATCTGTAGGTTTGTTGCAGGTCTGCTTGGCAGTCTCCATGAGTGAATTGACATCATCTTCGTTCTTTATAGTAACATCGGTAGACACGTAGCGAGAACCTTCATACCACGTCAAAAATGTCTTTCCGCGTTTGCTTTGCTTTTCTATGCTGCATATCTTTGAACTTGGAAAGAGCATCATGCGGTTCTGACCATCATAAGGTTTAGTACGCTCGTCTACTATATATTTAGAAGCTTTGCGCAATGATTTCGTGAATGCCTCTTCACGCAGACTATACGCTTCTTCCATAGAACCAACAAATTCTCGAACTTTTGCCGCTTGAACCGAAACGAGGTATTGCTCATCATTTGTGGCTATGCCTTCATCAAGTTTGTACCATCCATCGATTTTGACACCACCGACAGTATCATTTGCGTGTGCGATTGCTTCATTTATTGTATCAAAGTATACTCTCTTTATTTTGACGTTCAAGTATGAGTTGACTTGTGTGTAAAATTTACCTTTTCCGTTCGAATACACCCTTGATTGCACACGTTTCCATCCTTTGCTGATGGGTGAGTCTGGCATTGTGAGTGAGATGGACCCCAAGTGCACGTGCTCTCTTTAACATGAAATGTTTGTCCACCTGGGTAAGTGTTCACACTTTAAATATATAAATCGGACGGAGGTCCCCCCATAAATATGCACCCCTTAGGCATTGGCCTCGCTTTTCACAACCTTCTGAAATAAAATCTTTTTTGCGTTACATATTAAAAGTAACTAGCTCACAGTTTTGCAGACTTGAAAATGCGTTTCATTGACAAACATGGATTTACGTTTGTTCCCACGCGTGAGCAATTCGAGCGCGTGAAGGGTGAGTTGAGGTTTCGTCCAGACGTGAAAGTTGAATATGGATTTCCGAAGAAAAGTTTCAATGTGTTTACAGTAAATGAAGATAATTCTGTCACAGTTCCAAGGGGGTGGGGTATTAAGCACATTGGTAAAGCCGAGAGCAGATTTACAGAAGGGGGAGATATAGGTGAGAATGTGAGGATGTTGGAAGAGTTTAAGCTTGATGAAACAAGATCACAGGATAAAGCAATAGAAGCAGTTCTTGATGTTTTGAATACTCCAGTGGAGCGGGGTGGACAAATGGGGTTGATTTCGTTGCCATGTGGCGGAGGCAAGACGGTACTATTTATCTACATTCTGGTAAGATTGATCAGGAAGAGATGTGTGATCGTTGTTCATACAAATCAGCTAGCTGATCAATGGGAAGAGAGATTCAGATTTTTTTGCCCCGAAATCCGAATTGGTCGCGTACAAGGTCAGACGAAGAAAGTAAAAGATTGCGACGTAGTGATTTGCATGTTACAAACACTGAGTATGAAGGATGATCTGGAATCTTGTCTGTTTGACGACTTTTCCGTTATGGCAATTGACGAGTGTCATCTTGTTTGTACGGAGACTTTCAGTAAATTATTGACTCGGTGGGGAACACAAATACTTTTTGGTCTCAGTGCAACACCATCAAGGAAGGATAAGTTGGAAAACGTTTTATTTGCACACCTTGGGGGTATCGTCTACTCAGGAACAAGGGAGAAGGTACCAGTAAGGGTTGTAATTGAGTATCCGGACGTGTCTGAATGTAAAGAATTGATGAATCCGAGAACCAAAAAGCCAGATCACGTGGCTATGATTACAGCACTGGTTGAAGATGAGAAACGCACGCACTTAATTGCACGTAAGGCAATCGAAAACATGAGCAGCAAAGTTCTTATTTTGAGCGAACGAAGAGGTCATCTGGAACGAATCGGATACCACATTTGTGAGATAAATCCATCGTATGAAAACGAAATCGGAATGTACCGTGGAAAAATGAAGCCGGAAGAACTCAAGGAATCTGAACAAAAGTCCATAATCTTGGGAACTTACTCGATTGCATCGGTAGGATTAGATATAAAAGGCTTGAATACACTCATTCTGGCCACGCCTCGATCTGACGTGGTGCAAGCATCTGGAAGAATACAACGAGACTTATCTCCACTATTTGGGAAGAAAATTGTAGACTTTTACGACAAATTTTCTGTATTCACTGGCCAGTACGCAAAGCGCTTACAATACTACAAGAAATCTGAATTCGAGATAGCCGGCATGAAACGTCAAGCAAATAGGTCGAACGACCAGGAACCGGAAAAAAAAATGATATTCAAAATTGATCCATCTTTATAAAGCAAACTATCTTCGTGCCTTCTTAGCTAGTCTAATATTACTTATTAAATTTGGTGATGGTGGAGGTGCCTGCGGCTGCGCAAAATTGTATGTGTTAGGAAAAACTCTTAACATATTCCGTTCCCTTTTCTGGTTGGCGGAAGATATGCGCCCCCCTAAGTCTCTGGCACGCTTAGTGCCACTACCGGGACATTTTTTGCATGTGTTGCATGAATATGGAAGAAGCTTACCAGCATTGCAATCATCACAAGCTTTCTTACAATCCTTAGGACTCACGAGTGTTCCACCACCAAAGCCTTTGTACATGGGGAGCCTGGTTAGCTTGGTTTCAGATAGCACAGGATCAGCATTGGTGTATCGGCCCTTTGGATTAGCATAAGTGTATCGGGCAACGGTGCCAGGGCTAGGGCTATTGCCTATATCGTATCGAGGTTTGAATTTTTCTTGTTTTTGATAAGTAGGGGGTGAGCGTGGCTTTCGTTTATCGCCGCGACTGCGCGATCGTTTGTTCCCAAAAAACGGACTTTTTTTCTTCAAGGACCGCGACGACGAGGGCGAGGGCGACATGATCATCTTTTCTTTATTAACGTCATATCCTCCTGCTGGCCTTCCCAAAAATTGGCGCCCCCAAAAATTTGAAGCAAAATCTCTTCCTTTAAATTTAAACTTATCTCGTGACCGTGCATTCCGTGAAGCACGATCCGGTGAATTACTTGGCTTAGCTTGCACTAAAGGACGTGTATTTGTTTTCTTTATATTTTCCATGATTTTGGCTACGTTAACCTTGTTTCCTGCGGGTGACGATGCATTTAATAAATTAATAATGTCCTCTTCACTGAGTCTTTCTTGGTTAGTATTGTTTGACTCTCGTGGCCGTGATCGTGACCGTGATCGTGAAGGTCTTTCACTTGATCTAGACCCGCGCTTGCGTGAGGGTGGCGGGGGTGGCGGCGAGGCCCGCGGCGAGGCCCGCGGCGATACCATTGCAATGTTAGTTTCCCTTGTCGAGCTACTACCTGACTGGTTAATGTTGTTTGACCCTCGTGACCGTGATCGTGACCGTGACCGTGAAGGTCTTTCACTTGATCTAGACCCGCGCTTGCGTGAGGGTGGCGGAGGCGGCGGCGATGCCATCATGGCGTTAGTATTACCTACCTGGTTATTACCTGCCTGGTTATTACCTGCCTGGTTATTACCGGCCTGGTTATTAGCGTTCATTGCGTTATATATCGACGTAAGTTCATTTATATTAATTTCATTAAGATTTGGGATTGATCGCCTAGTGTTTGATGACCCTAACGTTGTCCCTTCGCTGCTGCTTGAGTTTCCAGCAATGGGCGAGGGCCGCGAGATGGGCGAGGGCCGCGAGATGGGCGAGGGCCGCGGGAGCCGCGGCGATACCTGCATAGAATTAGGCTTGCTTAACCTTCTTGAATCCCGTGACCCTCGCCCAATGCCCAAAGTGGATATAGCATTAACGACATTTCCGGCTGAAGTTGTGCGACTTGAATTACTTGAAGGAATGCTTCCCAAATTATTATTCTGAGCGATTTCAAACACATTATTTGAAGCATTGCTTGGGGATGAAAGCATACAAAAAGATATAAGAAACATGTCGCCTGCCCTGTTAAGCTTGATTTTCAATTGTCTTGCATTTGCATTTTCTTTTTCAACAAAAAATTTTAGTTTATCTGGGTCGAATAATTTATGTTTTTTGATTGTCGAAAACACCTGTTTGTAAGCCTCATCGTTCATTTCTTTTTTACTGACTTCTTCCTCCAATTTTCGTATAAGATTCGAGTTAGCCGATTTTTTAAGACTCTTGATATAATTAAAAATCAGTACGAACAGTCTTTTCTTAATATTATTATTTTTTGACTTTATTGATTCAATGTAAAGATGGACTAGCATGGATAAAAATTGCCATGTGAAAAGGTAGGAACACACTGTGTGATGATTGTTACTGCGATTGTTAATCGATTGATTCATCGTACCACATTTCGAAAAGTTGTAGGTAGGAAATGATTTTTGCATAGAATTATTACCGTCTCTCCCTGATATGACATCAGTTATGGCCTGTATAAGAAAGTCACTTACAGTCAAATCGAATAACTTGCCAGTATGTTCATTCACTTTTTTGACGAGATTTTTATTGCGGACATTCACCCCACTGATGAATGATTTTAAATGATCAAACATGTGAATTTCTTGTGACGATTCATCAACTTTGATGGGGGGCAAAGCCATGGCTTTAAGTGTTTTCATGACAAGCTCGTCTGCGTTTCCAGTGGTATTGATTCTTTTGATCAGTGTTTCAGCATTTATTGTTTTGTTAGCATGATTGTTCAATTCTTTGAGAAACATAGCAAATGTAAGTGGTAAAAAGTTCAATATTGATTGAATTGGATTTCGTTTGTCAGCGATAACGCTAGAAGTTCTTACAGGTAACTGGTTTTCTCGATTTTTCTTACCTGGAATATAACAAGTACCATATTTGTGAAATTGTCTGAAAAGGGGGCAGTCAACAGAAATCTTCGCTAATGCAATCTGTGAAAAATCAGTTGCTCTTTCTTGAATTTTTAACCTCGAAAGTTGGGAGCCAGGTCCCATTTCTGCATCTGTTAAATAGTCGAGGCGGAGGAGCCAATTGTTCTTGGGGAAGCAACGTCTATGGCGCCCACCTGCTTGACTCTCAATACATTCAGAAATATTATCGCGTGACATATATCCACAAGCACGGGCGACTCTAGAATCAGACTGTTTGTTTGACTGGTGAGTGCTAGGAAGGTATGGTTTGTGTATGACATCCGCAGGCTTTATGCTTAGACCTACTCCACGAGGGAGGTGCACAGCAACAAATCGGATGATTAACCCGTCTTGATTTAGGGGATGAACTAGAATGCGTTTTACAGTTGCCTCACCATCCCCTGCATCAGTGAGCAGCACACCACGTTTGTAATTGCATGCTTTTTCAGGAAATCTTACATTGATGGTATTATTGTTATTGTTTTGATCTACGGTGCCCTTATGAATCAGTTCAAAGAAGAATTGAAGTGCTGCTTTGTTGTGACGTGAATCTAGCATGTGACGATATTTTTTCATCCCCTGGAACTTAGTGTTTTTTTCTTCGATGTTCCTCAGGACCGACTCTGGAAAATCTCTTACCTTTCTTTTCCATTCACATTGAAATGTGGTCGCTTCTTTTCCATACAGCTTCTTTACAATTTGTGTGAGAGTTTGAGTATCTGCTGGTTCCCCCCCTAATGCCCTGCATGCCTGTTGTGCGTTCTCAATTGTAATGTCATCCCCAAGGTCGGCTGCAAGAATTGAATTAAGTGCCAGAAAGCATGCTCGATGTTGAGTGCTAAATATGCTATGAATGCATTTGACATAGCTTCCTTTGCAGTTCGTCGGGGGCTTTTCTGCAGGAGGTTTACCATCTCTTTGCAGCTTCCTTAATGCGCTGCCTAACTGCGGTCGAGCTGATCCTAATAATTCTTGCTGTTTATCACCATCTATCTTGTTTATTAGTTTTTTCATTTCTACTAAACGTATTCCATAAGATGCGAAAGCAAAAGCGAGTGTACCTTTACACTCTCCAGGCCCATCTGGTCCTTTGCATTTTAGCATTCCCTTGTTATCAGTTTTACCTTCAAAAAGAGTCTGAGAGTCGGCTGTTGGCACAAAAATGAAATGGATGCCCAAATGGATAAGTGGCGGAGAATTAGTGAAGCCACGGTGATTAAAGTATCTCTTATACATTTCTTGTGACAAAGCCAGTTGTTTCTCATCAGACCGTCTCTTGTCATCACTTACTATTTCTTCCATCATCTTTGCAATTTTGGGAGAAAAGAGCTCAAGCTGTTCTTTCATTAGACTTTCATTCACTCCATCAGGAGTAACAACCTGTGCGCTTTGAAAAAAGGATTTAACTTTCGTTGTCATGCTATCTACATTTACAAAACAAAATAAAAAAAAATTATATTTAAAGATAAGGTTTGGTATTGTCAAGACAGGAAAACAATGGACGTTTCTACTCATTACAATAAACATCGACCACGCCAGTCCGAGACGTCAAAAGAGATGCTTGGCATTCGCAATTTTCACAACTTTGTAAAAGCGAAATTGTTGGCAAGCGCTTGTTCCACAACAGTCCCACACGCGCGCATGCTAGATTTGTGTTGTGGGAACGGTGGCGATATCACAAAATTAAAACACAACGACATAAACGAATACATTGGCATGGACATAGCCAACCAGGCGGTAGAGCGAGCTTTACAAAAGCTTTCAGAGCATCCAGAGGTCAAGGGTGATGTTTTAACGTTCAATGCATTTTCAGTTACTGCTGGGAATATGTTACAAAATATGAAACCATTTGACATTGTAAGTTGTCAATTTGCAATTCATTACGCTTTCTCGGATGAGAGAACTGCTAGAACTTTCATTCAAAATGTTGCATTCTCTTTACGAGTTGGTGGTAGCTTTATAATAACGGTCCCAGATTTTTATCATCTGGCCAAGTCCAAGAAGCTGCTTGGTAAGAAATTTGGTGATGAAATTTACAGTGTGAAATTTGCATCTCATGAAGAGATACAAGATTTTGGCACCGCATACGAATTTAGTTTCAAGGGCGCTGTGGAAAATCTCACCGAATTTGTTGTGAACCCAGGGGTGTTAATTTCACTCTGTAAAGAAGTTGGCATGCAACTCGTAGAATCGAAGAACTTTTCAGAGTATGCCACACACAAAGGAGAAAGCCTCTGGACGAGAATGGGCGTGACTTACAACGAAGTTTCACGCATTTATAGGACTTATCACTTTAAGATGGAACAATTCGACTCTGATGATTGGTTCTAACGCTCTCCACAAAGCGTCTGTTTCGCAGCATTGTTATAATGTCACTAAAAAGTTCAGCTGTTTTTTTGCATACAGTACTTTTCAAATGTTTGTATTTTGCGGGAACAGCGGGATTTTCAGTAGGCAGTGTTAGGTACAGTGTATCGAAGAACTTAGTGAACGTTTTGTACTCTTTTTTTGCACTGCCAAATTGCTTGTTCATAGCTTCTTCGAATGGAATCTGTTTTTTTCCAAGACGCATGTTTACTTCATTTTTGTACTTCCATACCCAGTGAAGAAGACTGTTTTTATTGTTGTGCATACTTTTCAGTCGACTTCTTGACTTCTTCAATTTTTTACAGAACTCTACCTGACATGCATGACAGGGTATAAAAAATGATAAAGTTTTAAAGTGTTCAAATGGATTTCTTTTCATAAAATTTGCATTATTAGCATAATGAAACATGTAATCCCAAAATACTTTGCCCCAAAATCTAGGCTTGATGTATCTTTTATCTCGTCGCAGGTACATTAACATTATGATATATTTTTTATCTGGTCCCCCTCAGTGAGCGCGGGAGCTAGCGATCGTGTGGTCGAAGAGTTTGTATGTTACATTGCCTTCTGATCGCCCAGAATGCTTTGCAAGGATCTTGCGTGGAGGAATTTGTATCTTGCGTTGCGGGGTTCCTATCGGATCTTGTTTGAAAAATGAAGCTAAGCGCACTTCCTCACCCGGGTCGACAAGAACTAAAGAATCCCATACTAAGAAATCTTCGTGACTCAAACTGGACATTCTTTATACTGAATAGGAACTCTGATATCTTTAAGACAATTCTCTCAGACGCTTTCCTGGCCGGCTAGCGTAGTTAAAATCTTCCATTTTCTTTTTCATTTCTTTTACGGTGAGCCCCAGTATTTTGGCTTCGGCATCCGATGTTGGACTGTTGCAATCGGTACTATTCAGATACTTCTCGACATACTTCTCTTTGTCGAGAATATCATCATGATCCCACCCATGCATATCACAAGCATCTTCTGGATTTTTTGGATTCTTTTTTTTAACTTCGATTGGTCGCGATTGCCATGGTGTTGAATAAGTGAATATTGCCGTGCAATAAGCTAGGCGTTTGATTGTGCTTTTGTCGAACTCGTTGATGATATAGAAAAGCCAATCTATTGGAAACGGCTTGTACAAGTGTCCACGCTTCAAATGTTCGATGAGCACCGTGCCTGTTTTTTTCTCCGCATCACTTATTTTAGTTGCATTTAGATGTTCTAATATGAAGGCATCATTCGTACTGGTAGTTGCCAGGGTCATATTTGTCATTTCAATATACTTCACAATCGTTTCAATGTTGAGACGTGGCAACCTTTTGGTCATGTAGCAAATCCGTATGACTTCAGTGACTTGATCATGTCCAATGTATGTATTCATGTCCGATGGGTCCAAAAAGTTCTCGAGATCGTCAACATCTGCATTTAATTGACAGATGGTCTTACTGATTCCTTTGCGCATCTCCTTATGGTGAAAATTCATTTCCCGGGGAGTGAGCATTAGGAACAAGCCATGTCGAAGCAAAGACTCGATGACGCTGCTCATGACATCACGGAATGCACTTTTCAGAAATGAACGGTTGTCTTTCTCAACTGATCCATTTGACCATTCTGCATGCCAGGCGTAGTAGAAATACCACAAAAGAGAAGCAAGAGATGAAATTTCGGCGTTGCTCACATGATCGTCGATGCGTTGTTTGAGTTTCTCCCTTTCGATGCATAGGGCACAGATAGTGAGGGTATAGCGAAACTTAGACTGGCCTTTCCTCTGTAACTTGCATCCTTCAGCAATATGGTTTGTCTGCTCGTCACTCATACCTATCGGTTCCCCGGTCGTGGCAAGCTGGTTTCGTTCCACGTGTAGTTCTAAGCATCCACGTGTGCTAACCTACCCGACCATCTTTCCCGCGCGCTCAGTTCAAACGGATTCGTGTTAAAGACAAGCGCAGCACCTCCCGTTACGCAACAATGACCTCAAACTGCTGCTCTCAGTCAACCTTAC
>CEVB01013365.1_pt1 | contig 10767 bp, 6 predicted proteins | sample 531381 | NCBI WGS metagenome assembly CEVB01 (sample SAMEA2622763, study PRJEB7988) | marine metagenome | biome: marine biome (ENVO:00000447); feature: surface water layer (ENVO:00002042); material: "saline water (ENVO:00002010), including plankton (ENVO:xxxxxxxx)" | depth 5 m | reverse complement strand
TGTCCATGAGCAATCCAAACTTGCAACAGGTCCCGGCACGAAACAAAAACATAGGTCCGTTGATTCGTTCTTTGTTCTTGCCAGAAGAAGGCGAGCGCTGGTGTTCAGCAGACTTTAGTCAACAGGAACCAAGAATACTTACTCACTATGCTAATTTGTCTAAGTACGATGGCGCAGATGCTATTGCCGATGCGTACTTAGAAGGAGATGCAGACTTTCACCAAGAGGTAGCCAATCTGGTGGGTATAGATAGAAAGACCGCAAAGACTATTGGTCTAGGAATTATGTACGGTATGGGCAAGGGTAAATTAGCAGATCAGTTGGGTGTAACGACTGACGAAGCTGCTGACATACTTAGTAAGTTCAATACCTACGCTCCTTTTGTTAGACAGTTAGCAGATTCTGTTATGAGAAGTGCTAGCTCAAAAGGATATATAAAAACACTATTAGGACGTCGTTGTCACTTTGATATGTGGGAGCCGATGCGCTATGGCACGGGTCGACCCATGAAATACAAAGAAGCCATACACGAATACAACGGCGAAATAAAAAGAGCATTTGTCTATAAGGCGCTGAATAAACTTATACAGGGTTCGGCGGCGGATATGACAAAGAAGGCCATGGTCGACTGTTATCAGTCTGGTTACATGCCGTTACTACAGGTGCACGACGAGCTTGTGTTTTCTGTAGCTTCGGATAAAGATGTAGCAGGCATAACTGAAACCATGGAACAAGCTGTGTCTTTGTGTGTACCTAATAAGGTAGACGCAGAGGTAGGCAAAAACTGGGGTGATTCTATGGAGTCACAAAACGATAATGATTAAAGGAGTTCAGTAAAATGGATACAGAAAAATGGCGTAGCGTAGCCATACGTAAGGAGATCGTTAAGATCGCTGAAGATATAGGTAAGCGAACTGAAAGATCTACCAGTAACGTTTTTGCTTTTGCAATTAAGCGTCTACACGATGACGTGAAAAAAGGCAAAGTAGAAGAGTTACCAAAAACATGAAGCATGTAATCTTGTACGAGTCACCGTACGAATACAATGACTTCTCTAGTGAGGACGGCAAAGACGGAAGAAGGTTTTATGACTGTAACGGTGTAAAGCTGCCTTCTGTTACTACGATATTATCCGGGACGAAAGAAGATAACGACGGGATAAAGAAGTGGATAGAACGTGTTGGTGAGGAAGAAGCCAATAGGATACGCATGGAGGCGGCTGCTCGCGGTACCACCGTGCATCACATACTAGAGAAACAGATAGTGCATGGTAATTTGTGGGACTATAGACCTGAAACAGCTGAAGAGAAGAGAGCATACAAGATGGCATGTACCATCATGGATAACTCTTTTTCTAGGATAAATCAGGTCTATGGCTGTGAGGTGTCTTTGTACAATCCAAATCGATACGCAGGTAAAGCTGATGTTATCGGTGTGTTTGAGGACGAGCCTTGCATCATGGATTTTAAACAGACCAATAAACCTAAACGACGTGAATGGATAGAAGACTATTTCTGTCAGCTTGCTGCGTATGCTCTTGCGCACAACGAGCTGTATGGCACAGACATACAAAAAGGTGCTGTCTTAATGTGTTCCGTCGATCTTGTGTATCAAGAGTTTGTCATACAAGGCAGAGAGTTTAGACGTCATGCAGACATGTGGATGGAGCGTGTAGATAAGTATTGGGCAGATCAGGTTATGGACACTATTCGCGAGGCTCAAGATCCGTAAAATCAGGAGTGATAAAGTCAAAGAATAGATTTAATCTTGCTCTCTTGTAAAAGCTTTCTATTTTACCAATAGTGGTAAATGGATAATATCTTTCTAAAGATACCTCTGCGCCTTCTTGTTTCATTTTTTTAGTAGCTAAATTATATTTACGCATGGATGTTTTAGGAGGCACGTAAGGTACAAACCTATATCTAAGGATATTGTTTTTTAAGGCTTTGCTAGGCAGCCTTCTTATATTTTCTGCAAGAATACTTCTACTAACGCCTAAATTTCTAGCCGCTTTTATATCTAAAGCAAGTTCTCTTTGCACATCAAAGTAAGCCTCTTGTGCTCTTACGTAGGCATTAACTAAATCTTGAGCGTACACAGGACCCGACTGCAAAGCCAATCTTTCAAATATTTTTTCTGCGTTAGCCAAACGTTTTTTAGCTTCGGTTATCTTAAACGGTATGGACTTATTTGGATCCACCGTATTTATTTTAACGCCAACTAAACTTAAAAACGCTCCGTCAAAATCTTGTTTAGTACCAAACTTAGAGAACGAGTGCTCATCAAAGGTTCCGGCATTTAATAAGTTACCTATCTGTTGCATAAAACCCGGTTGAGCTTTTTGAATAGCATAATCTAAATATTGTTTAGCTTGTTCTCCGAAGGCATCTTCTGTTGAAGCTATAGGTGCTCCTGAGTCTGCTTTCCTGTTTTGAAACATTTCAACAATTAATTCAGGCGCTATAGACAAACTTATGTACGGTTCTACTACAGCTGAGACCCCATCAACCATGCCTTCTCTAATCGACTCTGGTATACCCTTATCTAGATTTTGTCCTTCTTTAAGAGCTCTAACAAAACTTAACGGTATGGAAGAAACGGTGTCGTATACAAAAAAGTGACTGCCGTCTATGTATTCGTAGCCACCATCTTTTTTCTTTTCTACAGGTATTATCTGGCTTCTCCTTAACCACTCTGGTCCCATTCTTCTAATGTCTTCTATGTCTTCGTCATCTGCTCCAGTCAAAGCCTTACCTAAAGCTACCATAATGCTGGATAGTCCAAAGGTCATTGAGCCCAAACCAAACAATCTACGGTACCCTTGTACTTTCATCTGATGATTACCGGATCTAATTTCTTTTAAGGCTAAATCTGCCATGTTGTAACTAGTCCTGTAAATTTCTGTTGGAAAAGCTACGAACGGAGCAAATGGGGTTTGTCTCAACATGTTTACGAAAGACCCTATGTAATCGTAATTAGGTATAGTGTTACGCACTTTGTACGCAGCTATTTCAGTTATCATCTTGTCGTAGTCTTGATTGGTAAGTGTTCTACCTATCTGCTTACCAAAATCTATTAGACCTTCTTTACCTATGTCTGTGTTGTCATACGCTCGTTCTAACTTTCTTTTTTCTGACAAGAAAGCAGCTATCTTGTAAAAGTCATCTGCTGCTGTGTAAAGTTTTGCAGGCTGTCGTCCAATCTTCTTAGCTAAAGAAACTGGTTTGCCTGCCCAACCTCCATTTTGTGAGGTTAAGAAAGACATAAACTCGTTTATACTTCTGTAGCCACCAGAAGCGCCCTCTTCAAAGTTTTGTAGTATCTCTCCTAATCTTGAGTTAGTGTTAATTACTCCAAGCCTTAACATCTCTTGATACAGGTTTTCTGATTTTATTCTTGCCGAAGTTTCTCTCCCCATAGAATCAAAACCAGAACTAAATAATTCTGAACGCAACACCTTCATTGCAGCCGGGAAGTCTTTGTATAAATTAATGTGCCCGTTACCTAGGTAAAACATATTGGCAGTTAAGAAGTTACGAGCCTGTGCCATGGGGCTAAAGATAGTTTTAAATGATTGCACGATACCTTTTGGTAACAACACCATAGCATCGTAAGCTTTCTTTAAAGAAGACTTATCTTGTTTTACTAATTGCAAAGCCTCTGCTACAGCAGGGGTTGTGTACATACCGTCTATAGGAGAGTCTTCTAATGGCACGGGAGTGTTGTAATCTTTAGTTCTAAACTCCGTAAAAAGCCTCTCTCCGGGTTCGTTATTTACTTCTAACAACTTACTGTAAAACTTATAGTTTTCTACGTAACTCGTTAATCTATTTACTGTAGTCGCTAGTATTTCTGCTGGGTTTTTAAATTCTCCAAACAAAGCCTTGAACTCTTGTGGAATACTATCTCTTGGTTTTAAAAACTGAGATATCGGTGATACTTTACTAAACTTGTCCTTGGTCCTTCGGCCATCAGCAGACTGTAATTCGATGGGTACATCATCTTCGCGTAAAGACTGTTTTATAATATCGTTTACTTTATCCTCTGCACTTTTTCTATCTACTACAGTTGGAAACGATTGTTTATTGTTTAGTACGTATTCAACCGCAGTATTAAAAGCAGCTTGTTGTTCTTTAGATCGTTTACCAAAAAATGTTCTTGACGGGTTCCAACCTAATGTTGGCTCAAACAATTTATAGCTTTGTGTTACGTACGAACCTAATTGAGCTTTTATAATATCTCTTTTAGTTTCTTTAGTTACTGGATCTGGTTTATCTAAAATAGAATCAGGCATCTCAGACAAAACTCTTTCACTTAACGTATCAATTAAAGTTCTCATTTGCACAGCTACGCCTTGTAAGTTTTCTGGTAAATCCTTTAAGGCAACTACGTCTACTCTAAGACCGTCTGCTAAATCTTTTTTTAAATCAGCTATGTTTCTTTGAAGCGCTGCTTTTCTAACTTCGTTGGTCGTAGTTTGTAGTTCTGTTTCTAATTTAGTTATTTCTCCCTGCAATATTAGACTAACATTGTCATCACCTTTTTTTCTGGTGTACGATTTCTTTAAAAAATCTAACACCATTTCATCAGCCATGGCTCTGTTTTCTATTTGTCCATTTAACACCGCTGCGTTTGCAGCTTCTTCATACGCATAAGCCAGCATTTGCGCTGCTTTGTTTATGGCTCTTTGATTACTTATTCTTTCTCTATCAAGTAAAAACGCTCTGTCTCCTAGTGGAGCATACGGCGAAAACAAATTCATAACGGTTGAATATATTTTTTTAAACGGACCTTCTTGAAACTGTGGGTACTTGCCTTTGTAAACGTCGTAAGAAATTATCTCGTATTGCTCTCTACCTAACTCATCTACGTCCTGCTTAGTTTCCATTTGCATAGGATAGTTAGTTTGAAACTCACTAAACGTTTCACCGTACTCTGAAACGTATTCGTAATCTATAATGTTATCGTTGTCGTCTCTTACTTCTTTCTTTTCAAACTTTACGATGTCCCCGGTTCTGTTACCATCTTCGTCTTTCATGGCTACGGTGAACCCTAAAGCCTCTCCTCTTTTTGGATCGTCTATGTTAATAGTTTCTGTTTTAACTTTGTAATCTTGTCCCTCTGTTACTTCTATTGGCGCAGGAGTTTGTTTTTCTTTATAGTTCATGTTCTCTTGCGCCTGCTGTATCCAATATTGATTTTCTGCTAAATCTTTAGCCAAAACTTCTGTCGGCGTGTTACGCGCCTCGTCTATGGTTAAATATTTGTTTGGTAAGAGAGTGCTGGCTTCTACAGCTAATTCTTCTTTGCTTTGTGTTTTTAATATTTCTTTATATTTATCAAAAGTATATGGGTTAAAAAGCAGTTTGCTTTTGCCCGTGTTTATGAACGCGGTAGAAATATTAAAGCTAGCTAATCTTTCGGCAGCTCTCCTAACTGATCCGGGACCTGTTACATCAAACTCGGGATCTATTCTTCTAACAGCATTAATTATTTCCATTGGCGTGAGCTCTTCTTCTATTCTAGCGAGCTCTAAATTTTCTAAATCAAACTTAGCCAGTTCTGGTAGACCCATTTCTACGGCTCTGCGTTTAAGTTTGCTAGTGGCTCTTTGCGCTTCTTCTTGTTCTCTTATCTGCTCTACTATTTCTGGGCCGCTTTTTGTTAAATCTAAATTAGTGCCTTTATATCTAGTAGCAAACTTTCTTAAATCATCGATATTAAGGTTAGCAACGTTTTCATCAATTAAAAATTGAGTTGTTTCTTCTTTTGCTTCTTGACGTAATCGTTGCGCTTCTTTTTCTGTTTCTATGTTATCTCGTTGAGTTTTAGCTGCTTTGTTACCAGCAAAATAACCTATTGGCGCTCCACCGACTAAACCTAAAGCAAAAGAGTTAAGTAGTGCGCTAGACATTTCTTGCTCGTCTTGTGTTATTCCCGTGCTACTTTCTGCAACTAAATCGTTTACAACCTCTTGCGATGCTTCTGTCGTACCTTCAGCGATAGCGGCTAAGATTCCTTGAGCTACCCCTCTGGTAGCAACGTTAATTTCTACACCTTTGTCTACTAACTCTTTTGTTAAAGCACGCACGGTGTCTTTTTGTAAGGGTGTATTTTTTGTTATCTGCGGTATTACGCCTTTTAGTCCAAAAGCTAGCGCAGCTGTATCTAAAGCACCTATGATAGCTCCGCCACCTAATGCAGCGGCTGGGTCTTCAAATCCATCGCCCGCTCTTCTTTTCATCTCTCTATCTATTTCACCTGCGCCAAGAAAAGACGATGGCAGAAAAGCACCTAACGCTCCACCTACTCTAGCTGCTACAGCAGTACCAAGCGCCGCTTTACCTGCAAAAGCACCACCAATAGCTAACGGAACTGAAGCAATTATAGAAGGTATGACTTGTGGTATAGCGCTGGTGAATAACCACTCAGCTGCATCGCCCACGCCTTCTATATCTTCTATTTGCATAGGCTTACCGTACTTGGCTATCTGCGCTTCTCTGTTTCTAACTACTTCATCTCCGTAGTTCTGTAAAGCTTCGTTGTCAAACGCTTCACCAAGAACACGTATGCCCGCTCCCCCGGTAGCTATGAGTTGTTGTGTGGATTGAAAAAGAGTATCCCAGAACCCAGCTTGTTCGTCTGTAGGCTCTATTGCTGTGGGGTTGGCTCGTAAATTTTCTAAGAGTCTTAAATACTCTTCTCTGGAAAGATCTCCGTCTAGATAGCCCTGTTGTAGTTCCTCAAGTGACACACTAGGCACCTAGTTGATTTTTGTAAAAACGCATTAATTCTTGAAATGCTTTATTGTATAGTGGATTAGGTAGCCCCTCATCAGTATATGGAAGAATATTTGAGCCTTCTAACTCTTTTTGAATTATAGATGCTATACCTAACTCTTTCCGCGTTTGTTCTGATCCCGTGCCCCTGCCGAGAACGTTTATAGCAGCTAAGTCTCCAGTCGATAGTGCTTTTTCTTCTGCTAATTTAGATTTACCAATTACTCCAAGAGTGCCAGCTAGCCCGCCTTGTTTATTAGTAGCTGAAAGCAGAGCGGCGTCTCCTATTCTTCTAGCTCCTTGTTGTAGGTTTTGAAGGTACGGAGATATGATGTCTTCTGTAGTTCTTGTAGCAACTATAGGGTCTGGAGGTCCACCACCTTCATCTTTTTTTGGTGTAGCCTCAAAGTCGTCAAAGTCTCCCTTAGCCGCAGCTGCGTCAGCTTCTTTTTGTAGGTCTTTTTGAGTTTTTTCTCCGGCTCTAATATCTGAAGGAGACACCCCTTGTTGTAATTGTTCTAAACGTTTTCTAGCTTGATCTAATTTTTCTTTAGCTTGATCTATGTAGCTAGTGCCACCACCAAAGGCTCCTCTATCCCCTCTTTGAAGTTGTCTTTCGTAAGCCTCTTCAAGTTCTTTTATAATTTGTTTTTGTTTTTCTATAATTTCAGAATTATCTACTTCTCCCCCTTTTTCCATCATAGCTACTTTTTGTGTGGCTTCTCCGTCTAACATAGAAGCTAGTTTAGGAAACATGCTTTCTATCTCTTTATCAAACTCATCTGTAATTAAAGTAACCTGATCGGTGTTTATGTCTATGTTTAATTTTAAAGCAGCGTCAGCAACTTCTTTTTTATACCTGCCTTCTGCTTTGTCTACAAAAGTCTGTATCTCTTGTTGTATTTGTGCAGGAGGGCTATCGTCTTCTGTTTTTTCTGTTAAAAATATTTTTATAGCGTCTTGTAAATTACCTTCTTTTTCTTTTACTAACGAAATAAATTCTTGTTGACTTCCTCCCGGAGACTTAACTCTAGCTGTTTCTATATCAACCTCTGGCATATCTACCATTGGAGTTTCAGTGCCCCCAACTCCTCTTGTCATATCCACCATTTTATTAAGAGCGTTGTTTATTTCATCGTCGCCTTCTTCAAAAACCTCTGGCGTTATGCCGCCTACTTGCATCTTTACCGGGTAAGGCACTCCTTCTGGGCCTGTGCCGCCTACAAAATTGTACGCTTCATCTGTTGGAAAAACTTCACCGCCTTGTTCGTAGCCCATTTTCTTAACTACGTCAGGTCTTTCTTTAGCTAACGCTCTTAAACCAGCAAACTTTTTACCTTCAGGTATTTGCGGTACGCCTTCTGGTCCTGTGCCTTCTTCAAATCCTAGTATTCCGCCTAGTCCACCGCCTCGTAAAAGACCTAGTGCTTGTGCTGTTGGATCTGTTCCAGCCGCTGCTCTAAACACTGTAGAAGCTTGTGTTCTTGGTAGTAGACTTAGCATACCTTGTAGGGTTTGTAGTCTTTGTCTTGGCTCTAGTGCAGTTCTTCTAGCTGCATCAAACGTAGCGTCAAAACCTGCTTGTTGTATGCCTCTACCTAAACTACCTAATTGTCCTAATGCTCCTATTTGATTTATTAACCCTGCTTGTCCTGTTTGTGCTAGCCCAGCTAAACCAGAAGCTGCCCTTTGCGCTGCGGTTCTTGCTCCTTCAAACCCTCTTTGTCTTATGCCGCCTATGGCTTCTCCTAGCCCTCTATTCAAAGCTCTAAACCTTTCTGACTCCATGAGTCTGCCACGCGAACCACCAAAAGCGCCTGCTTTAACAGCGTCAGCTCTGTTTGCTATACCTTGTATACCAGATCTTTCTGTTAAATCACTTATGGTTTGTTGTACGACTGCATCTTCGTACGGGTTGTAAAAGTCTCTTGCTCCTTGTGGGCCGTAAAACCCTGCTGCTTGTTGTATAAAAGGTTGAAACTGACCCAGTCCGCCAGCTAACTGTCTAGCTTGTTGTTGTAACGGATCTAACCCAGCAATTTGTTGTTGAGCTATTGGTGTAGGTGTAGCAGCTAAATCAAACGCAGACTCTAAAAAGTCTCTACGCATTCTAGCGGCAAACGGATCTTCTACTCCTGATAGGGTGGTTACTGGATCAAGATAACTAGCCATTACGCTACACTCTCTGCCATTTTCATTAATCTATATAAATTGTCTGCCCCTAACGCTCTGGTGGCTGGTCTAGTCATAACAAACTCACCGGGTTCTAAAAATGCTGGTGTTATGTCTCCGGGACCGTCATCGTCCATGCCGCCTTTTTCATACCCCTTTATGTTGCCGTTTTGTTTAATACTAGCAATACCTTTTAACAATCCACCTTCTTCTGCTGTAACGGGTTTTACGTTTGCGTATTGTGCGCCTTCAACTAAAGCGGGCTGTAAATTAGCTATTCTGTAACTTGGTATGTTTTGCATTTGCTCTGGTGTATAACCGAAAGCAGATACCCCAGTTGGCACTATGTCTTCTGGGCTTTTACTTGGTTGATCTAGCAACTTCTTCACAAGAGCTAAAGTAGCTATGCCACCTAATCCTCCCATGCCACCGCCTGTGCCGCCACCCATAATTCCGCCACCGCCTGTGCCGCCACCAAACAATGCAGCTGCTGTATTTCCGCCTAAAATTCCTTTAGTTGCATCTTGTAATGTGTCACCTAGTCCTTGTAGTTTTAATCTACCAGCTAATTCTTGCCCAGCTTCTGTTTGTAAGAATTTTCCAAGAGGGCTGTCTGACATAATTAATTGATCTTTCAGTCCTTCAATGCCTCCTGTTTTAAGTCCCTCTATAATACGAGAACCTACAGAAGTTTTTAACTGAGGTCCGCCAGATGGAGTGGGACCACTAACAAAAGGACTTAACCCTTCTTTAGTAAATCCTTCTGTAGCTCCTTGCGCTAACGCGCCTAAGCCTGCACCTAACGCTGCATCAGCAACATAATCTTTTGGTTTTTCTCCGCCTAAAAATCCTTTCGCTGCTGCTCCTACAGCTCCAGATATTATTGGTCCGCCCGGTATAAAAGCAGCAGCTATGGGAGCTAACGGCGCTAGTTTTTTACCCAGCTTTTTAAGGCCAGACTTCTCTGCAAATTTTTCTAATCCTTTGGTTAAACTCTTTAAAAAGAACTCTGGCTGACCCGTTACAGGGTTTATTTTCATAGCCGGTGAACCGACTACAAACTCTTCTGGGTTAACTTGGAGTTCCTTAAACTGATCGTAAAGCATTTTGCGTAGCTCTGGGTTAGCATCTAATATGCCTTTAGGTACAACGGTTTCTCCCGTTGCCACGTGAGCTATATGGTCGTCTTCAAAACGACCTAAACCTTTTGCTATGTTTAGTGACTCTTGTAACTGCATAGTCTCTCGTTTAAGTTTTCTCTATTGTATGTGCAAATTTATTCTACTGCCACTATTTTTATGTATAAACGTGCCAGTCGTTGCCGTCAAAAAGCTCTGCTTCAGCGTTTCTTCTGCGTACTAAACCTTTCAAAACTTTGCCGTTAGCCTTGTTCCATCGTTTTATTTGCTCTGCTACGTCGTCGTACGCCCCCTTATTTAAAATTTTTCTTAACGAAGAATTTTTTAAGTTCGTTGGTCCGAGATTGTAGGTCCATGCTACGAGAGCATCAAACTGGTTTTGTTCTAACGGCACGTCAATAAGATCTTCGACGTATCCTTCAAACTCTTCTAGGTCTTTCATTAACAGTTCTTCTGCTTGATGCTGCGATATTTTCATGCCTTCGACCACGTTTTTAGTGGTTCCATAGCCTATGGTAAGAACGTTAGCCGAACAACGATAACTTTCTAACTCACAGCCTTCGAAGTGTTTTATCAAATCTATACCTTCTTGCGATATCTTCATTTTGCCTCCTTAGTCGTAACTTTTCTGTAGTACACAACAACCTCTTTGAGCTCGTTGATGTAACGTTTAAGTT
>CEVB01010800.1_pt1 | contig 10768 bp, 19 predicted proteins | sample 531381 | NCBI WGS metagenome assembly CEVB01 (sample SAMEA2622763, study PRJEB7988) | marine metagenome | biome: marine biome (ENVO:00000447); feature: surface water layer (ENVO:00002042); material: "saline water (ENVO:00002010), including plankton (ENVO:xxxxxxxx)" | depth 5 m | reverse complement strand
TTATTTTAATCTCGTTTTTATTCTGGAGTATTGAAAGTTTCCGTAATTTCATTACGCAGTATTTGCTCCGATTACAAATTAAACAACAATTTGGGACGTACGTTAGTCCAGACCTCGTAAAAAAATTACAGGACGATCCAACATTACTGAGATTGGGTGGGGAGACAAGACGACTCACTTTTCTTTTTTCAGATATTCGAGGGTTCACACCAATTTCTGAAAAATACCAAGAAGATCCGCAGGGTCTTACAAAACTAATAAATAGATTTTTAGATAACCAAACAAAAATCATACTAAAACATGGCGGAACTATAGACAAATATATGGGAGACTGTATCATGGCTTTCTGGGGAGCTCCAGTCAAAGATATATGGCATCGAGAAAATGCAATCAATTGCGCACTAGAGATGAGAGAAGCCTTAGGAGAACTAAATGAAAAACTTAAAGAAGAGGGTTTGGACCAAATTAACACAGGAGCTGGAATTAACACTGGCTTATGTGTTGTCGGTAATTTTGGTAGTAGCAGTCGTTTCGATTATTCTGTGCTTGGAGACTCAGTAAACTTAGCTGCTCGACTAGAGTCCTCGTGTAAAACTTATGATGCGGATCTTATCGTGTCCGAGTATAGTAAAGTTGGTAAACACGACTATGAATTTTTAGATGAGGTTACAGTAAAAGGGAAATCTGAACCCGTCAAAATATATACCATCAGAAAATAATACTTGACACTTCTGCTCACTTTTGGTATAATTATCAACATATGAAGAAAAATCTTCAAAGTATTTAGGGAATCAATATGGAACTTAATGAAGTCGCTGCAGACTTAGCGAAACATGAAGCTGTGTGCGCAGAAAGATGGAAAACTGCGTTCAACAAATTTTCAGACGTTGAACAACAAATTAATAGAATTGAGACTATAATGATAGGAGTTGCTGGAACCATAATAATTGGTGGCTTTACTACTATAGGAACAATATTATCTATGCATCCCTAAAGGAGAAATTATGCAAAAAGATTACAACACAAAGGATATAAAACCTTCAAAGACTAAAAAGAAAGAAAAAGTCCTTCCTATTTTTCAAAAAAGAAATGATTGGTGTTTCAGACACAACGGAGACTTACTTAAGTTTAGCTCCGAAGCTGAAGCGAAAGAAATGTATAAAGCACTAAATTAATATGAGTACTAGTATAGAAGAGGCTTTGAGAAAAGCAGTTGAGAAAACAGACTCAACAAAAGTTGTCGAGGGTGAAGGTGCAGAACCTTCCCAAGAACTTTCATCAAGAGTTAAAAAACTTATGGCTAGAAAGACTAACCTAAGACGACTACGTAGACAAAAATTACCAAAAACACTGAGATGAAGAAAAAGCTTTCCCCTGAGGAACGCTACAAGATCTGTCAAAAGTGCCCAAACCTAGAGAAACGATGGAAGGTTTGTAAAATTTGTAATTGTTTTATGCCCTTAAAAACTAAAATTCGTTGGGCACAGTGTCCTGAGGAGATTCCTCGCTGGACTTAAGGAGATGGGAATGGCGTTAACTGCTAAGCAGAAGAAATTACCTAAGGCTTTACAACAAGCTATTTTAAAAAGCCAAAAGAAAAAAGGCATGGGTAAGAAAAAGAAAAAGAAAAAGAATGGGAAGAAAAGGAGAAGCAGCAGAGGATAACTGGCTGATTTACTTTTATTCCATTAAGAATGTCTGCCCTTGGAGTTACGAGAGTTACAAGAAGGGCAGAATTCATATAACAGAGTTTACAGAAACTAAAGTTATAGAAACTGAACAAAACTGGACTATGGATAAATATGATGCCATAGTTTACACAACACAGATGTCAGTAGACCAGCTAGATACATTTGTAGAAAAGCGAAATGATGAACAAGATTTATGTGAGTATTTATGGTCACATCCGTCCTACACTAAAGGCGGAAAGAATCAAACACAAACTCCTGTAATTATACAGCAAGACAGAGCAATGTTGATGGAATTGAGATATGCGAAAAAGATGGAGTCAAAAGCGAAAGCGAGGCATCAACTGCAACAATCCTAAAGGCTTTTCGCAAAAACAATACTGTAAAAGACAACGCCGTGGAGGACGATATAAAAATGCCCGTAGCAAGAGTAAGAGGCGGTTATAGATTCGGTAAGTCTGGAAAAACTTACAGAAGTAAAAAAGACGCACAAAGACAGGCAAGAGCAATATACGCATCAGGTTATGGTAAAAAGAAAAAGAAAAGATCCAAGAAAAGGAACAGGAAAAAAGCCAAAAGGTAGCGGCAGAAGACTTTATACCGATGAAAATCCAAAGGATACTGTTAGAATTAAGTTTGCTACTGCAAAAGATGCAAGAGCAACGGTACGAAAGGTTAAAAGAATTCGTAAACCTTATGCAAGAAAAATACAGATATTAACTGTAGGAGAACAACGCGCAAGAGTGATGGGAAAGAAAACAGTCGCATCAATCTTCAAGTCTGCGAAAGCAGGATTAAGACGAGCACATGTCAGTAAGAAGAAGAAAAAGAAGAAAGGCCGCTAAGAAAAGACCAATACCAACAAATCCAGCTCTTTACGCTAGAGTCAAAGCTGAAGCAAAAAGAAAGTTTAAGGTATATCCAAGTGCATATGCAAATGGATGGTTAGTAAGGACATATAAAGCCAGGGGCGGAAGGTATCGAATGGGTACTGGACGTAAGAGAAGAAAATAATGTCATTAAATAAAAGAAAGCATGCAGCATTTTTAAGAAACAAGCATGTATATAAATCACCAGGTCCAGCAAGAAAAGCTGCAGCAAGATTAGGATTAAAAGGCATACACGCTCATGGTAGAGGATCCGCAAAAAGATTTATGCCAGGTAGTTCTCATACTGCTTATAGAAATGCACTTAAAAAGAGAAAAGCAAAAAGCAGACCCACTCGTTCTAGAAGGAGCAGAGGATAATGCCTGGACATACTGGTGGACTAACAAAATGGTTCAAACAAAAATGGGTTGATATTGGACGTCCTAAAAAGAATGGAAAGTTTCAACCTTGTGGGAGAGGAAAAGCAAAGATGGGTCGTAAAGGCTACCCAAAGTGCGTACCTTTAGCTAGAGCAAGAACTATGAGTAAAGCTCAGATAAAATCAGCAGTTCGTAGAAAACGAGCGGTGAAGCAGGGCGTCGGAGGGAAACCAACAAATGTTCGAACATTCGCAAAGAGGAGAAAAAAGACTAAGAGACGTTCGAGAAGCAGAGGCTAAATTTGCTACTTGGGCTTTACAAAGAGTCTCTCAAGGCGAGTTTCGAGAAAATTATTATAAACTATTAAGACAATACGAGGAAGAAAATGGTAGAATGGTTAAAGATTAAATGGTTACAATTTTGTAACATTGTCTCAGGTCAAGATAAAAACTGGGACGGCCAAGTGGATATCAAAGACAAAATGATTGAAGCAGAGCAAAAAGCGAAAAGCTAAAATTCATTAGCTAAGTCGAAAAAGGACTAGCATGGACAGACGAGAAACTTCAAATGAAATTTTACATATAGTTAGAATGTCGTTAAGGTTTAAAAAAGCAATCGAAGAAAGACTAGCGTGGAGTCGGGAACTTCGTGATTTAATTAATTTACCACGCACTAAGAATAATCAAGAATTATTAAAAACTCATTTTAAAAATGGGACGGAACAGGGGTAACTCTGTTTAGGAAAAGAAAATGGCAAGAACAGGCGGATTTTTAAGTGGACCTAGCGTTCACGGTACATCTAAATTACGAAAGCATGTACTAAAAAGAGGTCTCACCAGAGATATGAATGCAGCGGCAGGTACTTTTGTTAATACGAAAAGCCCTCTGTCTAGTGCAGCAGGTTTCTATGGTGCAGCACCGAAAGCAATCGGACCAAGATTCGGAAAAACAATCAACCCTAGAACACCTAGGTTTGGTACTAGAGGTGCAGGACGAATACTCGGTCGTAGAAGATAAATATTATACATAAAGACTTTCACAAATTTATGAAAGCAGGACGACTTAATAAAGTCGTAAACATGATTCACAATGGCACTAACGAAAGCAGAAAAAGCAAGGCTAAAGAAGGCAGGACTGACGAAGTTAAATACTCCAAAAAGAACGCCTAAGCACCCTACTAAGAAAGCAGTTGTAGCTGTACGTGTTGGTGGCAAAATTAAAATCATTCGCTTTGGAGCGCAAGGCATGGGACATAATTATAGTCCTGAAGCTAGACGCAGTTTCAAAGCACGGCACGCCAAGAATATCGCTAAAGGTAAATCTTCAGCGGCTTGGTGGGCTAACAAAGTATTTTGGGCAGGACCAGGTGGTTCTACAAAAAGACCACCTCGATCCCAAAAAAGACAACTTGGAATCAAACGAAGGAGATAATGAGTACACTACCAAAAGTAATAGATCGCAGACAAGTATGGTTGGATGCAGTATCCATTGATGCCGCAGATATGTTGGCACGGTTACAAAACCGCAAACTCAATGGAGTAACTCTATCTGATAGAGAAGAAGACTTGTGTGAAATCACAACAGGATATTTATACTTACTAAAACTCTGTAAAGAGTATGGAATGTTTGATTCCGATGATCCTTTTAATTTATTTGAAAAAGAGACCTTACATTGATCGAAATCAGTCGCTCAGATATTGTATCTGACTATCACATGGACATGAGTCCAGAAACTCGCTTTATCAAGTTACCGATAGACGGGTATCTTGATTTATTAAATATCACTCCCAACTCATCTCAAATTGCAATTATTAATGCAATAAATAATCCTAAATATCGTTTTGTCTGTGCAGCAGTATCACGAAGACAAGGAAAAACTTACATTAGTAATATTATTGGACAACTAACTTGTTTAGTTCCTAATAGTCATGTACTACTAATGTCACCTAACTACTCACTATCTCAAATATCATTTGACTTACAGAGAAATCTCATCAAGCATTTTGATTTAGAGGTAACACGAGATAACGCAAAAGATAAAGTTATTGAACTATCAAATGGTTCTACTATAAGAATGGGTTCTATTAATCAGGTAGACTCCGTAGTTGGTAGAAGCTATGATCTAATTATATTCGACGAAGCAGCACTTACAGATGGTAGAGACGCTTTTAATGTTGCATTACGTCCGACACTCGACAAAGAAAACTCAAAAGCAATTTTTATATCAACACCACGAGGAAGAAACAACTACTTCGCAGAATTTTATTATAGAGGGTGGACTGATGAATTTCCAGAGTGGTGTAGTATAAAAGCTACTTATCATGAGAATCCTCGAGTCTCTGAAGCAGATATTCTTGAAGCAAGAAAAACAATGTCAGAGTCTGAGTTTAATCAAGAGTATATGGCAGACTTTAATGTCTTTGAAGGACAGATATGGAGATTCAATCATGAGAAATGCACAGGAGATTTCTCACAACTTGATGTATCAACACTAGATGTGTTTGCAGGACTAGACGTAGGTTATAAAGATCCAACTGCACTATGCGTTATAGCATATGATTGGGACTCATCAACTTACTACTTAGTAGATGAATATTACAATTCAGAAAGAACAACAGAACAACATGCGGCTGAAATAAGAAAACTTATAGATAAATGGGATATAGACTACATTTATATTGACTCAGCTGCTCAACAAACAAGATATGACTTTGCACAAAATTATGATATTAGCACTATCAATGCAAAGAAATCAGTACTAGACGGAATAGGGCATGTAGCAGGCATAGTTGATAACGATGGGCTTATGGTTGATCAGAAGTGCAAAGAAGCTCAAATGTGTCTGGATCAGTACCAGTGGGACCCAAATCCTAATTTAATGAGAGAAAAGCCAAAACATGACATGGCATCTCATATGGCTGATGCTTTACGTTACGCACTCTATTCATTTGAAACCAATATCACTACATTTTAATAAGACCTGTCAAAAACAGTTCTTGACATTTGATGTAAGTTTTTGGTATAATTCTAATTAAGAGTAGAAATATGAAATTAAAAAGAGATTTAGTTAAATATGTGAGAGACAAGGCTAAATCAAAATATAAGAAATCAAATAATTGTTATATCTGTGGCGACACAGAACATCTAGACTTTCATCATTATTATGGATTGACCGAATTACTAGAAACTTGGTTAAAACAGAAAAAGATTACTATAGAGAAGGAACAAGACATACTAGCACTTCGAGAATCCTTTATTGATGATAATTATGACAAGGTGTACGATTATACAGTAACTCTCTGTCACAAGCATCATCTTAGACTACATTCGATTTATGGTAAACGACCCAAATTGATTACTGCAGAGAAACAACATAAATGGGTCGAGATTCAGAGAGAAAAACAACATGGCATGGTACGATAGACTATTAGGTAGAAATCCCAACACAGAGGACAAACTTAACCCTGCCCAATATGTTATTTCTAGAAACGAAGGTCTAACTGTAGACTCTCGTGAAGTTGTTACTAATTATAGAAATGCATACGAACAACTAGAGATAGTTAATAGAGCAGTCAATATGATTGTTGATGATGTTGCTGATATACCATATACTCTTGGAAATCAAACTCCAGGAGTTAGCAATATTGTAAAGAACATTCGAAGATCAAAAGTCGATCTTTTAGTTAATAGAGAACCAAATCCTTTTCAGGATATTAACTCGTTTAAAAGAAACTTAATTATTGACTTAATGCTAGATGGAAACATCTTTATATATTTCGATGGGGCTCATCTGTATCACTTACCAGCAGATAAAGTAAGAATAGAAACAGATCCAAATACTTTCATTGCAAAGTATACTTATGAAAATAGTCTAGACTATAGTCCTAACGAAATTATACATATAAAAGAAAACAGTTTTAACTCCATATACAGAGGAGTACCAAGACTAAAACCTGCATTTAGAACTATGCAGCTTTTGTCCAGTATGAGAAACTTCCAAGATAACTTCTTCAAAAATGGAGCAGTTCCAGGACTCGTACTAAAATCACCAAACACACTTTCAGAGAAGATAAAAGAAAGAATGTTACAGGCATGGGTTGCAAGATATAACCCACAATCTGGTGGTCGTCGCCCACTATTCTTAGATGGCGGACTAGAGGTTGAGAACTTAACAGAGATAAGTTTCAAAGACTTAGATTTCCAAGAAGGTATCAAGTCAAATGAAAGAATTATATTAGAAGCAATGGGAATACCACCCATTCTACTAGACGGCGGTAATAATGCAAATATAAGACCTAACCATAGGCTTTATTATTTGGAAACAATTTTACCAATCGTAAGAAAATTAGGGTATGCGCTAGAGCGTTACTTTGGTTTTGAAGTATCTGAGGATGTAACAGGTATACCTGCTTTACAACCAGAACTAAGAGATCAGGCTGCATATTATGCTACTCTTGTAAATACAGGGATTATGTCCCCAAATGAAGCAAGAGATGCTTTAGGCAAAGATCCAGTAGATGGATTTGACGAGCCTAGAGTACCAGCTAATATAGCAGGCTCTGCAGCAAATCCCGAAGAAGGCGGTAGACCTAGACAGGCTGCCCCAAGCGAAGAGGAATAAACAAATGACAAAGAATATGATGGCTAAAGCATTATCCGACTGGTTTGTAGAACAAGGAGTCGAATCAATGGATTTACCTACTTATAAAAGTCATGGCTCAGATGTTCCAGTTAGAGACTATTTGCTTAGAAGAGCATTTGGTTCTTGGAAAAGAGTGATCTCAGCTATGAACAAAAGGCATCCGATAGAGGTACCTGTAGAGGAACCAGCACCTACTCCCGCCCCAAAGGCTCCTAAAGCCAAGAAAGCGGAGAAGAAAGATGTCAAGTAAAATTTATCATTGGACTAGTACTTTTAAGTCACTAGGTGAAAACGAAGATGGTGGTGTAGATATTAAAGGATCTGCAAGTACTAATGCTCTTGATAGAGCAGGCGACATAATCGAGGCCGATGCTTGGACAAAAGGTGGATTGGATAACTATAAAGGTAATCCAATTATTTTGTTCAATCATAATTACGACAAACCGATTGGTCGAGCAAAAGATTTACAAGTTACAGAAAATGGCTTAGAAATATCTGCAAAGATATCTAAAGCTGCTGGAGATGTAACACAATTAATTAAAGACGGTGTCCTTGGGGCTTTTTCTGTTGGTTTCAAAGTCAAGGACGCTGATTATATGACTGAAACTGACGGATATAAGATAAAGGACGCTGAGCTTTTTGAAGTTTCTGTTGTATCAATACCTTGCAACCAAGGGGCAACTTTTGGATTAAGCAAATCATTTGATAATATGGAAGAATACAACAAGTATAAGCATACTTTTTATAAGGCTAACTTAAACGATTCAGCAGACGCTGTTGAAGTTGAGCAGCCAAGTACGGCGAAAGCCAAGGAAATGGAGACAAATATGTCAAAAGAAAATAAATCTCCTGAAAGCAACCCAGAGTTTAATCTTGAGGCATTTGCTGCTGAAGCTGCTGAAAAAGCAGTTGCTCAGTATGCAATGAAACAAGCTGAACTTAAAGCTGCTGAACAGAAGGCTGCAGAAGAAGCTGCTCAAAAAGCTGCTGATGAAGCTGAAGTTCAAAAAGCCTCAGAGGAAGCAAAACAGGAAGAGCAAAAAACTGTAATCCAAGCTGGATTAACAGGTGCTGAAAAATTAATGTCTGACGTTGAGTCCAGAGTGAAAGAAGACTACACTAACTTAGAAACTGTTGTTAAGTCACTCGAAGCACAACTTGCTGAGAAGTCTGAAGAAATCATGAACATTCGTGAGTCAAAAAGACATTTCTCTGACAGACAAGGTAACGGCGATTGGAAGAAATCCTACGAGCAAGATATTGCAGATGCTAAATTTGCAGGTCTAGCTACTGGAAAAGGATGGGACACTCCAATGGCGAAATCTTTGATGGAAAAAGTTAATCAAATGTCAGGTGTTGAAGTTTCATCTGCTGATTTCGAACAAGTCGTTTCAACAAACATCGAAAGAGATATCGAAAACGAGTTAGTCTTGGCTCCTCTATTTAGAGAAATTCCAATGACTTCTGCAAATATGATTATCCCAATCTTACCAGATGCAGGTTACGCAGAATTTACTTCTAGCCAAGCTGCTTCAGGTTCATCCCCTTATGGTAACTTAGAAACCAGAGGCGACACATACGGATCACCTTTTGCTGGTGTGACTATGACTGAAAGGACTCTTTCAACTAAGAAACTTATTTCTCAATCATTCTTAGGTAATGAGACAGAAGAAGATGCAATCTTACCAATTCTACCTCTAATCAGAGAGTCTATGGTAAGATCACATGCTAGAGCAATTGAAAACTCAATCCTAGCTGGTGACGATGCTGATGGTGTATTCGGAACAAGTGGAGCTGCCTACGAAGGACTACTTCACTTAGCAAGAAATGACAGTGATTTCACACAGTCAACTACTGCTTTCGCAACTGACACTGTTACAGCTGCAGAACTTCTTGCAATGAGAAAGAATATGGGCAAATATGGTGTTAACCCTTCAGAAGTGGTTTACATTGTATCTCAGAGAACATACTTTGAGTTACTAGAAGATGCTGAATTCCAAGATGCTAATTTAGTGGGCGACATGGCTACTAAACTAAGTGGTGAAATCGGACAAGTATTCGGATCACGAGTACTATTATGTGACGAGTTTGCTACTCCAGCAACTGGTAAATTCGCAGCTATCGCTGTATACCCAAGAAACTATGTAATCCCAAGATTACGTGGTGTGACTGTAGAATCTGATTATCAGGTTGCAGATCAACGTAGAGTACTTGTTGCTTCACAAAGAATTGGCTTCTCCGATCTTATCGACGGAGCTACTTCCAAGTGGGGACATATGTACAAAGCTTCTTAACATTAGCTTAGACAGGATTCGTGGGGCGGCCTTAATCGCCCCACACTTTTAATAATTATGGCAGACTTAATATCAGTAACAGAGTACAAAAATGCAGAAGGAATAGTGAACGCAAAGGAAGATTCACGCCTCGATATTATTGTACCACAAGTTAGTGATCTTGCCAAGAAGTATTGCGGTACTTCATTTGTTGATTTCTTTAGTAGTGATAAAACCGAGACTTTTTCAATTCACGACAACTTTACCCATACTATAGTAGTCAGCGAGAGTCCACTTGTTAGTGTGACTTCCGTAAAAGAGAGAGGCACATACGAAGCCTCCTATGAAACGCTATCTACAAGCGATTATGAATATTATGTAGACACTGCAGCAGATGCAATCTGCAGAACAACAAAGAGCGGAGCAAAGAAAGCATTTCCACGAGGTGTTGGAAGTGTGCAGATCGCATATCGAGCAGGTTTTAGTGCTACCCCAAGCGATCTCAAATTAGCACTATTTGATTTAGTAACATACTATTTAAAAGACGAACATAAAGAACGAAGAACAATAGCAGGAGCAACATTGCAGAATCAAGGAACATCTGGAGTAAGAGACAATACAGACTTTCCAGACCACATAAAAAGAGTACTTGATTTATATAGAGTAATAATCTAATGTCTGCACAATTTAGACAAAAATTAGTCGATTCTTTAGGATCAAAAAGTTATAGACAATATGCTCAGTTAACACGCATGTTTGATCATGGTGAAATAGTTATAAAAAGAGCAGACTGGGCACTAACATATAATAATGCTCTAAAACAAGTTTTTCAAGATAATAACGCAGCACTTACACCAGAGTATGCCAGAGATAATTTTTTAGATTCAGATTGGTATGGTTTTTGCGATGGACTTGCAA
>CEVB01079559.1_pt1 | contig 10775 bp, 6 predicted proteins | sample 531381 | NCBI WGS metagenome assembly CEVB01 (sample SAMEA2622763, study PRJEB7988) | marine metagenome | biome: marine biome (ENVO:00000447); feature: surface water layer (ENVO:00002042); material: "saline water (ENVO:00002010), including plankton (ENVO:xxxxxxxx)" | depth 5 m | reverse complement strand
AAATACAAATACAAACACAGGATTTAATATGGACCCACTAGGATTATTAGGCATGGGATTAAGTTTTTTTGGCGGTCTTTCACAAGCGTCAAGATCTAGACAAGCCCAAAGAGATGCTTTAAGTCAACAAAGAAGACTTGAAAGAGAAATAACTGATTTAGAAAATACAAGGCAAGATGTAGTAAATCCTTATGCAAATATTAAGGATTTAAGCAGTATGATTAACAATCCATTTGCTAATTTACAAGTTGCTACAAGAGCCGCACAATTAAGGGCAGAAGAAACTGATTTGTCATTAGCTAATACTTTAGATACTTTAAGAGCTACAGGCACAGGCGCGGGAGGCGCAACCGCGCTAGCTACAGCAGCTATGAGAAGTAAAATTAATATTGCAGCGGGAATAGAACAACAAGAAGCACAAAACACTAGATTAAGGGCTCAAGGTGAATTTCAAATGGATAAGCTAAGAATGCAAGAAGCTATGAGGCTACAAGGAGCTCAAGCACGAGGCGCCGCATTTATGTTTCAAGCACAAGAAAGAAGAGACATGCAAAAATTAAATAGACTAAGTGCAATGGCTGGTGGTTTTGCGCAACAAGCAGCTTCATATGGGGCTCAAGCATCCGCTGGTGAGGGTGCTGCTCTTGGTGCTTTAACAGGCTTGGGCTATTCAATAGCTAATTCTTAAAAATATAATTATGGGAGCATATGAAAATCCAACATATTACGGTATAACACAAGATTATACAGCATTTAATAAAGCAATGATAGGAACATTTGATAGGTATATGGCCATGTACATGCAAATGCAAAAATCTAAAACACAAGAGAGTGATCCTAATGTAGATTATTATAAACTTTTAGAAAATTTAGATGAAGTACCTAATCTTTTAAACGAACAGCACGTTAATTTATTCGGCCTAAATGGAAGCATACGAGGATATTTACCAGGCGCAAGTGAAGACGATAAAAGAAAAATTCAATCTTTAATAATTGGTATGCGTGGGTCTTATGATAATATAAATAGCTATTTTTCTAATTCAGAGTTATATAAAGAATTAGATGTAGAAACAAGAAATATTTTAGAAGGTATTGCTACGGGTAAAACAAAAATACTTACTAAAGCAGATCAAAAAAACCCCTGGGGAAATATATATTTTGAAAATAATAATTACGGCGCTATATCTGCTGTTGATTTAGGAAAAAGATTAGGATTAGCTGAAAGAAATTTTGAAAATGAAAACTTTGGAAGACAAATAATAAACAACAGTGTTAGTAAAGTTACAAATCAAATTGAAATATACCAAAATAGAACAAAACAAAGCACTATAGCAGGGTCTAACGAAAGAAATAATATAATTAAAAACTATGCGGACAACATCAAAATAGGTGAAAATTGGGCTGGCTATTGGCACAATGAAATGGAAGATTCTGATAAAATAGTTGATGTAACAGGCGAAGCAAAGAATGCTTGGTTAAAAGTAAAAGGTAAATATCCTGGCTTAAGTATATTAGATGATAATAAAATAGACCTTAGTATGTTTGGTTTTAGTATGATTGATTTTTCAGATAAAGATAATCAAATTATGAAAACATTAAGAGATGAAGCAATAAGGAAACATATTGCTGATGAGCTTGCTAATCAAGTTGCTCCTGATCCTTATGTAGCTCCTAATGAATCCTTAACACAAGCTCAAGAAAAAATGTCTAACCGATTAGATATTCAAACTAGTATAAGTGATCTAGCAAATTTATATATAAATCAACCTACCGTTGGACCTGTAACTAATTTTAATACAGGCGCTTCAGGATTTTTAAGTTATTTAAAAAGAAATAAAGTTTTTAAAGCAGATAATAATTTTAAAAATTTCCAAATAACTGACGCGGTTATAGCTAATTATCTAACGGGAGATGAGGGATTAGATAAAGCTAGACAAGTTATAAGAGCTAATGTTGCTGCTACATATGGCGGAAGACAATATAGTGAGTTAAGCAATAAAGAAAGAGCTAAGGTTGATGCTGAGGTTGAGCAGCGTACAGAAATGTTTAAAGAAGCAGAAAAATCAAATAAAGTATTTAACATTGATACAGGCGAACCATTAGATTATAGAAATTTTATAAATGATTTAGCGAGTGAAATATTTAATAACAATAATTTTAATGAAAAATTAATAGACCCTAGAATACCTGATGAAGAAGGCTTAACATTACCTATATTTGAAAATTAAATAATATGTATAAATTTAAAGACAAAATATTTTCGTTAGATGAAATAAGCAAAGCAGCTAATACTTCTAACATGAGTATAGACGATTATATCCAAAAAGCTGGCATAACACAAGAGCCAGACAAAGAACAGGATTTTCTAAACCCCACAGCACCGGGTGCGGTTGTGGGAGAAACTACAGCGCCCGATACGGAATCTCTATCGGTAGATGGTTCATTGGAATCAGTAGATAGATGCCCAAGGGGATTTACTAAAGGGCCAAGTGGTTTATGTGAAAAAAAAGTACCTGGCGGGAATAGAGGTCCTTCAAAAATAACTTTAACTCCACAAATAGCATCTCAATATTTAGAAGCAGAAGACAGATATACAGAACAAGGAAAAGTATTTTCAAAAAACGCAGTTGATTTGTTTAACAGTAGTTTAGGTTTTAATATAGCTCAAGACTTAGGAATAGAATATTTATCAGATTTACAAAAAGTTAATAATCCTCAATTTATTAATGCTTATAAAAAATATGTTTACAATAATTCTAAATTTGATGTAGATGATTTAGAATTTAAAGATGAAGCTTTTAACAATGCTATGTCTATTATTCAAGAAAAAGAATTTGAAAGAGACATGGCTGATAAAATAAAAAAGTTTGGAGATAGCCTCGATGATAAAATATTATTAGCAGAAAGACAAAGAAGAGGTAAAACAAATTTTATTAATAGATATAGAAAAGAAGACGGTTCGAATGATTTATTAGAATTAATAACTATTAATGCAGATTTACAAAAGCTAATGAGCGATAAGGATATTGACGGCTTTGACAATCAAGAACAAATAAAAAAATTAAATGATAGAAAAAGTGTTCTTGCTAAAAATTTAGGTTTTGAAGATGATCAGCCTTTTATGTTTAAAACAAGTAATAGAGGCTGGATTAGGTCTGATATGGAAGAAGAATTACCTGATGATGAACAAAAAATAGATTTAGCTGAATATATGGAAGCTATGCTTAATTATTTTAGCACGGAACAACAAGAGGACCAAGCAGATATTAATGATATTTTTGATAGTAACGGTGATAATGTGGTCAGTGATTATGAAAGATTGAAAGGTAATTTAGATTTAACATATTTAGAATTAAATGATTTAGATAAAAATTTAAATAAAACATACGATATTAAATGGACTAGCGCTGCTGTTGGAAGAGCTCTTGGTAATAAATTAGGGTATACATTAGGTGATGATAAAGTATATAGAAACGTTTCTTTACGTGATATGGTTTCAGTAGCTCATATGCAAAATAATAAAATTGATGGCGGTGTATTTACAATTCATTATGATGAAGGTCCAGCAGAAGGCGGTGAAATTAGGCAAATAGATTTATACGATACTACAAAACTTTACTCAGAGCAACAAGTAGAATTATTTGCAAAAAAAGATGCTTTAGAAAGAATAGTTTTTACAGGTATAAACCCTAAGTCATATGTGCAAAAACCATTAAAAGAGGGGTTATATAGTTTTAGAAGCTCTTATTTAAATAAATTAGATATAGATAGAGCTAAATTTGGTATTGAAAATAGAAAAACAATATTAGATACAGAGTTTTCAGACGCATGGGGTTTTAAAAATACATTTGATGATGTATTTCAAGAAGATATATCTTCTACAATAGGGTTAATGGAAAATATATTGGGGCCTGAGTCTATTACTTCTGAACAAATAGAAAATTCTAAACCAACTAACTTAACAGCGGTTTCACAAGCAGTAGGTCATGTTCCTGTTATGGCTCTTGAATTTGGCCTTGTAGGTGGCGGATTAGGTTTAATGACTAGATTATCACCAGGAATGGGTGCATTTAAAGTCAGAAGTTTAGCAGAAAATTATAATAAATGGAAAGTACCCACATATACAACCGCTGGAGGTGAAATAACTTTAACCTTACCGACTATTGAAAAAATGTCAAAACTTTATGCAAATAATCTTGAGTCTTATATAAAGGCAAAAGGATTAATTAAAACTAAAGGGAGTTTATTTAATCCCTTAAAAGTATTTGCATATGATGCGCTTTTAGCAGAAGGAACATTAAGAATAGTTGAAGGTGATGAAATGAAATATGTAGGTGTTGGGTTTGTTTTTTCTGATAGAGTATTAGGCGCTACAGCTGGTAAACTTAAAAGATTAGTATTTGGCGAAAGAAACCCCGCATTAATTAAAGCTTATAATAGTCTACCTCCTTTTTATAAAAAAGTTGTTGAAGGCGGCGTTAAGTTTGTCCCTGGTACAGAAGCGGGTCTTGCTTTGCAAGCTATTGAAAAAGATTTGATGGGTAATCAAGCTTTTGCTACATTTATAGAACAAAATTATGGTAATGAAGATGATGTTACACAAAGATTTATAACAAGTTTTGTTTCTGGTATGGCTTTTTCTGGTGCTAGCGGTCTTAGAACTAATACTATGTTACCTGAAAGCTGGCTTACGAGTAGAAGAGGTAAATTAAGAAAAAAATATACTACAGACGGTAAATTTAGTTTAGAAAGCATGTCTGCTGCTGACAGAGGCTTATATGATATGTTAGGACAAGAATTGGCTATAAGGCATGACACTAAAGTTCAAAGTAACGCATATGTTGAGCAATATTGGACCAAAAAAATGGATAGGATAAAAAAAGCTGAAAATATTGATATACCATTTAAATTTATACGAGATGTAGACGCTAAGCCAGTAAGTTTAAAGTTTGGGGCAGACGGCAAAGGCTATATGGTTTTAAATACACCTAAGCTGACTGAAAACATGATACCTCATGAATTTTGGCACTTGCTTAGTCGTTTTAAAATAAAAGACCCTAATTTTGCTATAAGTGTTAAAAAAAGAATTGATCCTTTATTAGATAAGCTATTTAAACAAGCAGGAGGTAATGAAACTTTTTCTAATGTTTTAAAAGAAATTTATGGCACTAATGTTGATTTAACAACACAAAAAGGAAAAGAATTTATAGCAGAAGAATATTTTGGTAATTTATTAGAGTTATTAGCTAATAAAAGCATAAGAAAAGATATAGTAGAATCGGGCTTATTGCCTGATTTAAAAGGCAGCATGCAAAAAATGCTTGTAGATTTAGTAGCTAAAAATCCTAGATTATTTGAAACTACTTTATTTAAAAGTTTACCAAACAAATTATTACCTGAGCAGTGGAGTCCTAAGCTAACAATAGATTATTTAACATCTATGTCCGAGGTTGGTAAAAAAGGCGATGTAACAAGATTTAAAGAATCATTAGAGTGGTTAAATAAATATCAATTTGAAGGAAAAAATGGTAATGATTTAAAAACGCCAGACGGTAAAGTTATAGAATATAACGCTATAGGTGGTAAACTATTAGAAAGATTAGAATTAGAATCTAAACAAATACAAAACGACTACGAAATATTTAAAAACTCTGGAAAAGAATTTCCAATTGAACTTATAAACCCTTATGCAAAAGAAGGAACATCAGCTGATATTATAAATAATTATGTAAGAGGTTGGGTTATAAGAAAATTTGGCAAAGATGCTGAAGGTAATATAAGAGATTTAACAAAAGAACAAATAGAAGAGCTTACATCACATACATTATTTCACAAAAGAGGTGTATTAGGAGTAATAGAAAAATACAAGGGTGGCCAGCCAATTACGAAAACTATAAAACAACATTTAGATGGTGATATGTTTTCAAGATTTATGGACATATATAAAGACTCTATATTAGGAAGTAAAAAGCTAGAGGAAGGTGGGGAAATAACATATGATCCTACTTATGTTGAAACAAAAAATAGAATAGAATTTGGATCATTTATAAAATCTGATGGTACACAATTAAATTTATCAAAAGTACTTTCTAATGCAGATATTATTGTAGATAAACTATTAACAACAACAGGTAGACAAACTGAACTTACCTTTATGGATTTTGCAAGCGGTCCTTTTGATTTCTTGTCAACCGCTAAGAAACCTCCAATGAAGCTTATGGCAGACGTTAGGGAAGCTTTTGGGTCTACAACAGCAGAAAGAAACGCTAATATAAAAGCTAATATAGAAAGAATATATGAAATGATACCTGAAAGCTTTGACATGAAGTCTCAGCAATCTACACAGGTTATTAAAGGTCAATCTATATTTAAAGAATTTTTTGATATTTCAAAAACTGAAAGATACCCTAAAAGTAAAGTTGGCGATAATCAACCGTTTAAAGCTAATAAAAAACAATTAAAGTATGACGAGAATGGTCAATTAACTCCTGAATCACAACAATTACTAAATAGGTTTACAGAAGTACTTACAGAAGGCAGAGTTGACGCAAAACATACAAGATTATTTAATGTATTATCACAAGCAATACAAGTTAGAAGAGCTACTGATAAATTAAATAACATGTCTCAAGAGGGCGCTGACATACCTAGTAATATAAAAGACGCGGCATACCTGTCTACAATATTCCAAAGTATAGGTAATTTAAAGAGTGTTCAAGGTAAAGCATTCGCAAGTACTGATATTGGTCAACAATTACAAAAAAGAGGTATAACAACATTAGATGGTGGTTTAGCTTTTTTAAGAAACTTTAATCCACTTACGGCATCAAAAGAAGATATTGCTCTTAAAAATGCTTTAGCTTTTGCAAGAGAATCAGGATTAGAAAAAAATGGTGAAGGATTTACAGCTAAAATAAAAAGCTATAAAGACGGAGAATATGTTACTACCTGGAAAACATGGACAAGCAGTGTTAGAGGAAAAGAATCTGAAGCTGCCCAATTAGCTCATTCAAAAGAGTTTTTAAATCCTATAGCAGAATTTATACCTAAAGAAATTGTAGATGCTGCTAATAAATTTCAAACAAATATATTTAGTGACTTTTTTAATTTAAGATCACAAAGATTAGCTGGTAATCGTAGAGGAAAAAATGGTGAAGCATTTATAGAAGCATTAAAAAGTAGCAAAAAATTTGAATATGATTTTGTAGAAAATCCTCAATATAAAAAAATATTAGATAATGGGTTAAAAGCTTTTAATAGTGGAAAATTATTATTTGAAGTTAAAGAATTTGCAGAAAAAGTTGATCCTATATTACGAAGAACAGATATAGATGTAACTAAAAAACTAGAGTTAATTGAAAAAGTATATGGGCCAGAGTTTGGTAAAAATTTAGAAGCTATTGATAAGATGATGGGTGTATTTTATGAATCATATTTAAACGCATCAAAAAATCCAACACAAAGATTAGAAAGAGAAAGAAATTTAGCTAATCATTTTCAAATGCAATCAAGTAATCCTTTTTCAGTAAGAGGTATAGCCCAATACACATCTGTTTATATTCCTTCACTCAGAAAAGGTGAATCAGCTGCTGAATTTAATAAAAGATTAGGCGAATACTTTAAAAAGAAAAGAAAAGGCGAGCATATTAAATCTTCATCTGATTTTGCTTTTGAAACATTTAAAGACTTAATAGAAGGTAATTATTTTAAAAATTATGATGGCAGAAAACTTAATTTTGAACAAAGTTATGGACCTGAAGCGTCATGGAATTTAGTAGATAACATTGGCAGAAATAATAATCAAGGTTATGATAGAATGTTAGCAAATCATGATATATTTAAAAATACTTATGATATAGCTACTAAAAAATCTTTTTATGATTTATATGCTGAAAGTCAAATGATAAAAGAACTTTCAGGTAAAAAATTATCAGAATCTAATCAATTAAAAATAGATCAACAACTTAAAAGAAACGAATTACAAACAGAGTATAATTCAAGAAACCTATCAGAATATTTAAATAAAGAAATATTTGAACAAAACTTTGAAATACCTGCAGACGCGATTATAAGCCCTACTAAAGCTAAAAGAAGAGGAAGAGAAAATAAACAATGGAATTTATTTTCAAGTAAAGCGTCTGATGCTGAACTTTTAATATATAGAACATTAGGTAAAGGCGAAACAGGAAATAAACAATTTGAATGGTGGAAAGAAAACTTTCTTAAACCTTTTGCAAGAGCAGATAATGCAGTTAATGCTTTTGAAGTTAAAGTTATAAAAGATTTAAAAACAGTATTAAATTCTAATAAGTCTTTAAAGAAAGAGTTAAATCAGGTAAATAATAAAATAGGATATAAAAATTCTGAAGCTTTAAGAATATATTTATGGGCCAGACAAGGAGAAAAAATACCTGGATTAACTAAAACAGATTTAAATGCTGTTGTAAAAGAAGTTGAAAAAAATCCAGAACTTGTTAAATTAGCTAACAGCTTATCTTTTATTACAGGAGGTTATGGATGGGGTAAACCTAGAGAAAATTGGATTGACACAACATTGCATGGTGACGTTTTAAATATTGTAAGAAATAGTGCTAGACCTGATATATTTAGGCAATGGGTTGAAAATAAAAATGAAATATTTAGCCCTGAAAACTTACGTAAGATGGAATATCAGTTTGGTGAAAATTATGTAGAAGCGTGGAAAAACATGCTATGGAGAATGGAAACTGGGCAGAGTAGAAGAAAAAACATGGGTAAGTTCGAAAGCGGTTTAAACGACTATATAACAGGCGGTCAATCTACTATAATGTTCTGGAACATGAAAACCTCTCTTACCCAGTTAACTTCAATACCTAACTATATAAACTGGGGAGATAACAACTTTTTTGCAGCAAGTAAAGCTGTTGCTAATATACCTCAATTTGCTAAAGACGTAAGAACATTATTTATGTCTGATTTTGCAGTAGGTAGAAGAGATAATTTGAAAATGAATGTAAACGAAGCTGAACTTGCTACTATAATGCAAAGAGGCGGTGGATTTAATGGTGTATTAAATTATGTGTTAAAACAAGGATATACTCCTACGAGGGCAGCTGACGGTGTAGCTATTGCTGTTGGTGGTGCTAGTTTTTATAGAAATAGAATAAATACATATAAAAGAGAAGGTTTCAAAGAAACTGAAGCTGAGAAAAAAGCAATGGAAGATTGGATTGAAGTAACGCAAGAAAATCAGCAATCATCAAGGGCCGATAGAATTTCATATCAGCAAGCATCGACGCTAGGTAAAGTAATATTAAATTTTGCTAATACACCTATGCAATATAATAGAATAATGTACAGATCATATAAAGATTTAATAAACAGAAGAGGTGATGACAAAACTAATTTATCTAAAATAGTTCATTATGGTTTATTACAATCTACAATGTTTACCGCATTACAACAAGCCGTATTTGCTTTATATACTGGAGACGCAAGACCAGAAGACGCGGATAAAAAAGCATTTAAAATGATAGATTCAATGACACAAACTTGGTTAAGAGGATTTGGATTTGGCGGCGCAGGTGTAGATATGACTAAACAAGTGTTTATTGATTTATATAAAAGAGCACAAGGTGATAATTATAATAAAGATTTAGGAGAAGCTGCGTGGAAAGTATTTAGTATTTCACCACCTATTTCTGCTAAAGTTGATAAATTAAGAAGGTCTTTTGATACGCTTGAATATGAAGGAGACAATATGTTAAGAAATCCATTAGATCCAGATGATCCATTCTATTCTATGCTAGGCCAAGGTTTAGAGGGTGTATTCAATGTACCTATGAACAGAGCGTTAATAAAGTTACAAAATATTAGGAATTTTATGGACGAAGAAATTGAATGGTATAACAGGTTGTTTTCAATATTAGGTTATAATGAGCATGCTTTATTAATATCTGATTCTGAGCCTACTCGCAAACCAAAAAAGAATTTAGATATATTTGGTCAAGAAAATATATTTAAAGGAAACGATATATTTAAAACAGATAATATTTTTAAAAAATAAATTATGGGTAAAAAAGACGCATGCTATCATAAAGTAAAGGCAAGGTACAAAGTGTTTCCCTCTGCATATGCCAGCGGAGCTATTGCAAAATGCAGAAAAGTGGGTGCCGCTAACTGGGGTAATAAATCTAAAAAATAAAAAAAAATGAAAAAAGATAAAAAATTTAAACCGCATAAAATGTATTGTAAAGATGGTTCAGTACATTTTGCTAAAAAATTTCAAGATCATTTAAACCTAAAGAAAAAAGGGTGTGGTCATAAACCAATGAAGAAAAAATAATGGCTGATCCTGTAAAAGGAACTGGTAAAAAACCTAAAGGCTCAAGCAGACGCTTATATACAGACGAAAATCCTAAAGATACGGTTAGTATTAAATTTGCTAGCGTGGCTGATGCTAATGCTACATGTCGCAAAGTAATGAATTCTAGTAAATCTTTTGCTAGAAAAATACAAATATTAACCGTAATGGAGCAAAGAGCTAGATATGGCAAAAAACCTAGGCAGTCCAAAATAGCTACAGCTTGTAAAAATAAAATTAGAAGAAAGCATGGCAAAAAATAGACCTACATTTAAAGATTCTGATGCGCCTGACGCAAACGGTAAATTTAAAAATTTATCTTGCGGGGCATTAGCCAAATGGATGATTAAATCTAGAAAAGGCAATATGCGTAAAATAGTTGGTAGTTTAAATCAACAATATGTTTTTAATAGAAAAAAGAATCCTAGTTATG
>CEVB01001480.1_pt1 | contig 10775 bp, 24 predicted proteins | sample 531381 | NCBI WGS metagenome assembly CEVB01 (sample SAMEA2622763, study PRJEB7988) | marine metagenome | biome: marine biome (ENVO:00000447); feature: surface water layer (ENVO:00002042); material: "saline water (ENVO:00002010), including plankton (ENVO:xxxxxxxx)" | depth 5 m | reverse complement strand
CGACAGGCTTATTCGGTCACCCACAGGAAGGATTATAAGCCCTTCCAAATTGTCGGGGGGCAGGAATTTATATTTGCCTCGGCAAATATTGTTAACCACGAAACTTTTCCTGCCAAAATACTCTCTTTATTTAAAGAAAAAGTATTTCTTTCCCCTAGAACAAAACTATTAAAGAACAAAAATATTGAGGCTATTTTTTACTGAGTTGCCTCTTCTCAGTTATGACGATAACCATAATAGCTACAACTACTATACCAAATATTTCATATTGTGCAAGTCTTTTTTTCGCTTATTTCAAAATAATATTTTCTTACTTATTTAGATTATTTTAAATTTTTTATTATTTATTTAAATTCCGCGTTATTTCTTATTATTTGCTTTGATTGCTTATTATTAATCTAAATAATCATGTAATATATTTTCTATATTATCTACTCTTCCTTCGTACTCCTCAATAAAGAACATCAATGCCTTATTTAATTTATCTTCATCTTCTCTATTCTTTATTATCATAGCGATCATATCATCTATATACTTACATTCATTATCTAGTTTATTAAATAATTCCTTAGTGTCTATATTATTATCTTTATTTAATTCTTTTTTTAATTGATTTAAATTATTTCTTATTTGTTCCGCTTCTTCTTTTAATTGATCTAAATCTACTTCAAACATTTGACTTGACTAAATTACAAAGTTGTGATAAAATAAAATATTTTATATATTTAAGTGCGCCACTCCTGTACAAAATAATCAATTATAATCAAAGACACAATAATAATTAGGATATTCATACTTAATATTCTCTATATATACTATTCTTTATTCTTATCTTTATTCTTTTTATCCTTCTTATTAGAAGATTTATTAAAAGCATTGGGTTGATCGTCTCTGAGTTTGCTTCTGAGGTTGGTGAAATCGTACATAAGGTGATCTTTTGGTTTATATCTCTTATCCGAAGGTACGATTCTTTCGTAAACCTTTCCCCCTACGAGCTTTGCAGTCTGAATTGCCCATGACTTAATTACCTTTAAAGAGGTATTAGGGAACTTATGTGAATAAGATGCTTGCCAATTTCCTCTTGAATCAAATACTGAATATCTCATAATTTATAATGTTTTGTAATTTACTTTGAATATACTTTATAATTTATAATAAGTCAAGAAATAAATTAAGAAGCATTCATTATTGTATTGCATAGAGCATTAGGAAAATATTCTCTTTGATATTCTGCCCAACTCTTTTTTGAATTATTCCAATTTGAGATTGCTCTGATTAAAGTAATTACTTCACCCTCTGCCATATAACTTCCAATGTCAAAGTCGCTCAATGGGATATTGCCATCTGAGTCCCATACAAGCACTTCATAGGTATTTGAGGCTCTTGATCCTTGGCAACCATTACCTTGAATTAAAGAAATGTTTATACCATTAATTTGGTGAGTTGCTTGCCAATGCAAATCATCCATACTTCTTATTGAATTATTATTTAAAAAACTACTAATCATTTTACTTAATTATATTCTTTTTCTTCGCTTGTTGAATAATCGCCAACTTTTTCTCAAATTCTTTTTGTTGCGCCAAAATACCTTCGGTTGCCTCATTGTATCCTGCAAACCTTGTATTCCTTATGTATGCGCCATTAATTACATTGTTTACGATGGTTGATCTAATATCTTTCATTTTTCGCAATATCTCCTTTTAGTTTAATAATTTTTAAGAATAACTGAAAATACCAAATATAAAGTTAAATGTCAAATCTTTTTTTTAGTTTTTTATGACCACAACCAAGATTTAGATACTTGCTTGCGAATTTCTTTTCTTCTCCAATAGTTATCAATCGCTTCTTTTATATCCTCGAAATTATTAGTTTTCCAAATATGGAATTTCATTCTTAAACTCTCCTGTCTTGTGCTTTCCTCACTTTTTGAGTTACCATCACATTAGGATTATTAATATGCTCTACAAGAGGTTGCCCACCTGTATGAGAAACTTTCTTAGAGATTCTATTTAATTTAATACTTTGCTCCTTTGGAGTGTTCCTTCTAGTTGTTGCTCTTTTACTCATAATTTTTTTCGTGTTCGATTATTAAATTAACCATTTTGTTAAATATCTCTTGCATTGTTTCGACATCATAAACCCTTTTTCCATCATCTGTCAACTTAAAAATAACAGGAATGTCAATCCTATCATTGAAATGATAACCCGAAACTCTATGAGTCTGAATAGACCTATAAGAGAAACCAACTTTTGTTTGCTCCATTTACTTTGATCCTCCGTTTATATCATTTAATCTATTAAATTCTACCTCTCTTAATTCACTTTGATTAATTTGATCTTGAATAAAATCATGGATGCTTCCCAAATCTTCGATTGAAGTACCGAAAGATTGATCGAGAAGTTGAGCAATATGCTCTGCGCATTGATCTTTTCTGTAAACAGAACTTGCTTCCAATGGAATCTCAAATGTGATTTCGGTTGTTTTCATATTAAATTAAAGCATTTGGTTCTAGTCTTAGATTTTCTTCGCTAACATTTTCTTGATAATTAATTGTAGGATAATAAATATTATAAGAAACTTGCTCGACTCCATCCTCTTGCCAACGAGGTGGAGAAACGCGAATTACATTCCTTACTATCCCAACAGGAGAAAACCTGTTTACAATACTTACTCTGTCTCCAATTTCAAAACTCATTTTAATAGTCGTCCTCGTTTTCTATATACTTATATCCTGCTTGATCTAACAGATCGACAAATTTAAGAAACTCATTGTATTTAGTTGCAGTAAAAAGCAAACTATTCTTTCCATCGTAATAATGTGCCTCGTACCAACTCTTGTCTTCATAACTTGAATTACGATCCGAACAATGTCTTATCATGTATTTTTTATTCATACCGACACATTAACACACTAAATTATGTGTGTCAACACCTTTTTTAATTTTTTCCATAACTTGTTCAAGAAAAACATTTGAATAAGTATTTCCTTTTCCACCTAAATTCCATTGCGATACAAATTCGGGATCATTTGTCCTAGATTTCCAATCGTAAATAGTCACAATATCACCTAGATCATTTTCCAACACCCATTCACATAATGTTTTATCTCCTTTGCCGAATGTTGGCAATCCGAATAATTCAATTAAATTAAAATAACTTGTTCTAATTGTATCTTGATAACAAGTTTTATTTATTTTGTTACCAACTTCGTCTGACCTTAATGTTTTCATTGTTGTATGCAATATTCGTTTAAATAAACACCATCTTGGATTAATTCGTCTTCAGTATATTCTATCGGTTCTCCATATTCTTCATCGTGCAAGAAATAACTTCCCGAATAACTGCAACGAACTAACTTTTTACAATTTTCTTCTATATAGATTATTTGATCTTCTTCATTCATTTTATATATTCCCTCTCTCTTAAATCTTCTTCAAACTCTTTTTTAAATTCATTTAACCAATTAGGATTAGTCGCAACTTCTGCAACGATCTCCCAAGGATCACCGATAAAGTTGTCAATGTCAACATCATAATGAAATTTTATTTGATCGACTAATGGCATTGTTTTAGTCCATTCTTTGTATGTTGGTAATTCTTTAGTTTGATTTGACATAATGTACATCCTTATTTATTTTAATTAACTCTGCAATTAAATCTTCTGCTTGATCTAAATTTTGTTGAGCTTCAACATAACTCATTTTATAAGCATTTGACTTTAGTTCTCCGTTTAGATAACCAAGTGCCAAGTACATATCTTGAACTATGGATTCAAGTTTGTCAAGTTTGTTATAAACCACATCTCCTGTTAACTTGTATTCACTCATAATGCTTTTGCTTGTGTTCTGCCCCCTGCATCTAATACATTGCGAAGACAACTTGATTGACCTGCTCTTGCAGTAACTTTCTTTGCATGAGCAAATGCACTAGGATCAGTAAATTGTTGCATCTCCATAGTGGATTTATCTAAATAAATATTAAGACCCTTGCGAGGAATTGAATTTGCAATCTTCTCTCCCAATGCTATTGATTCTTTTATACTTGCTTCAAATGCTTCTGCCGTATTCATATTTGTATCTTCGCATATTCCTTTCTGTTTGTCAATAAAAATTTTAAAAAACTTTTTTTAATTTAAATAAATTAAATGTAATCCGCTTTTGTTGGTAATGATTCAATTACTGATTCATGCTTATCCTCTTGATCTTGAAGCATTTCCATGATTTCTTCTCTGTAATCTAATTCAAATCTTTTGATAAATGATCTGTCTTTTTCGTATCTCCAAAAGAATTTTTTTTCTGCCTCAAACCATGCTCCAATTTCTCTATCATAAATTTCAAAGAATACATGAACTTCATCTAAAGAAAAATCATCAATGCTTGCATAGTCGGGCAAATGATGTGTTCCGCTTTGCCCCCAAGTACAATGTGTTCCTGCATAGTCAAATGAATCGTTTTCTATGCTCCATTGAGCATCACCTTGTAAATTAGCATAATACTTTCTAACAGGCACAACACCCATGTATTTCTGATTGCTATCAAAATTAAACTCATATAATTCAAACTCTTTTTCAATTTCCATTTTCGCAACCTTACTTTAATTTGTTTAACTTGTCAAGCCCCTGTGAGTATATTTGAATATTCCCAATCAAACATTCCTTCTTTATCATCCGCATTAAAGATAGCATAATCTTCTCCCCAATGATCTTCAGTTTCTTTTGAAAGCGAAAATCCACAACCCTCACCCTTTTTAGTTTCGTAAAAATCCTCTAATCTTTCACTCACATCTTTGATAGATGTAAAGCCTAAATCTTTAGCGGATTTAGTTTTTGAGGTATCATAATCAGTATAAAATTTTAAATCATCAATAGATTCTATTTTATGATATGTAATTTCTCTAACCAACAATACTTTATCTTTCATTTCGCAACCTTACTTTATTTTTTTTAATTTGTCAAGAACTTAATATTTCATCTAATAATTCTTGTGCAGAACGATCTGCTCTTTTCGCTTTCTCTCCTCTATACAAAACAACTCCACATTTTGAGCAAGAGTATCTAGCATTCTTTCTCAATCTATGCCTTTTATAAGTTACTCCGCAACAAGTGTCAACATATTTATGATGATTTTTTGGAGAATTTAATTTATCTTTACTGCACCTTTCGGGTTTTGCTCCTATTTCTCTGCAAATAGATTTCCATATCCTGCCATGTCCACGACCTGCATCTCCATGACGATGATAAGCTAGAGCATGAGCAATCTCATGTAGAATAGTATCCATGACTTCATCTTTGTCGTTAAGTTCAACATACCATTCTGCTAGATAAATCAATTTCCTATTGTAACTACAAGTTCCTAGAGCAACTTTTTTATTGTGCCATCTAAACTTCCACCCATGTTGTAGCAATCCATGTTTTTGTAAATTGTGAATCACTAAGAATCCTGCATAACTTTTGTCCATAAACCAACCTTACCAAATTTTTTTTCGCTTGTCAAATATTTTTTAAAACTTTTTTAAAGTTCGCTCATAGTAAAACTTAAAAGGATTCCACAAAGTAAAATTATTACAAAAAATTCCATATCAAACCTCTGTTAGAAGATCAACTAAATAATCATTTAGTGCTTTTACTTCATACAATGCTCTATCTTCAATTCCTTTTTCGATAAAGAAAGATAAACCATTTGATTTGAAGGAGTTTATTGATTGTATAATTTCTTCTTCGTCATAAGTTTCTTTTATTTGTGATTCAAGTTTTGATAGTAAAATTAATTCTTCACTTAGATTATTTCTGTTCATATACTTTATTATTTTTCTCTTGTTTATTAATTAGAGCATTGTGGATTAGATTTCTAGTAGGCTTATCAAGAAATCTTCCGTTCTCATCTTGAGGCATACTAGACAATATTTCAGAAGAAGAAATATTCAATACACTACAAATACATTTCAACTTTCTAAGTATTCCTATGTCTTTATATTTTAAGATTGCCCAAAGAGAATCTACTTGAACCTCATCTGCTTTGTGGATTTCTTCTTCTATATTTAAACTACTCTTTTTCTTTATTCCTGTTAGTTTTGTTTTCATATTAAAAAGGCTTATCGAATACTACTGAATTGCTAACACCATTATCGTTGTACTGCACCCAATAACTCCAACCATCACCTTGCATCTTCAAGAACCTATCAGCAATATCCTTGGACGTCAATCCATGCTTCTTGCAAAATCTGCAACTAGCAATTTGAGTGATTTTAGGATAAAGCCCACTAGAGTGTTTTTTATCTACATAATTACGAAGATATTGATCAATTTCATCTCCATCGTCATAACCTTTGGGAAGAATAACTTTTGGTTCTCCGTATTCGTCAAGATCATAGTCGAATTCTTGTAATCTCTGAGTATCAACTTTCTCCCAATCACTAGATTGATTATTTAAATCCAACTCATCTTGTGCAAGATCAGATTCTTCTGCATCATCTACATAATCGTCATTCCAATCATCTTCATCATCCCAACCATCGTTAGATTCATTGTAGATAGGCTTATTAGCCTCGTAGACTACCTTAGTCAACTCTTTGCGAGAATCAGTAATATCAGAGATCACCTTGTACTTGGAAACCCTAAGTTTCTGAAAGTCACAATCAGTAGGAACTGAAACTGCATCAGCAGGATCAAATTCCACTAGAAGCAAGCGACCATTCTGCCCTGCCCAATCATTGGCATAATCGTAAGAACCGATATGCAAACCATGAGAACAATGATTATCCTTGTTGTCATCAACGCACCTTCTTGCGACCTCGATAGTCTCTCCTACGCCATTGAATATTTGATGCCTATCGTTTGTCTTGCCTTGCACTACAATAGTGTCAGCATTGCCTGTATTAGACCAAAAGTTATCCTGTACTCCCTTGTACCCAAGAACCTTTCCTTCATCGGTAGTTGGAAGCAACTTGTAACTCATAAAGTTATACAATTCGTTTACGGAATTTGCGCTTGGATTTGATTGCAACCTAGTAATTAAATTAACTAGAGGAGCAGAATCCTTCATTCCTGCTCTGAGCATTTCAAGCAATTTGTCAACAACAACACCATGCAAACGATGACCTTTGTAGTAAACTACTTCATCCTTTACTTCAATGTCGCCCTCAACAAAATCCTCAACTGCTTTCGCAATGTCAAGCAAAGTTTCCAAGGCATCGTAATTGCCTTCAAGGATGGCGCTTTTCGCAAGTTTGAAATTCGGATGATCTTTGAGCAATGTATAAGGCTTGCCATCCCAAAGAACCATTATCGAATTTTCGCTTATCATGTTCGGTACGTATTTCATATTTTCCCTTTCGTTTTTAATTTAATAGAACCTTACCAAATATATTAGTTTTCGTCAAGTATTTTTTTCAAAAAAGTTTGGGTTTGGGGATTACTCATCCCCAAACCCTTGATTATCACACATTTGAATGTACTTTTCAGTTTCATCCAAAAGACAAAGTTCGTTCTCTTTGTTGTTTAAGTTGCCCCATGAGTTGCATGATTGAGAAATGTAAATCATAAGAGGATACTTCTCTACAAGAGATTGTACATTATCAGTAAATGCTTTTGCGCTAGACTTTGCAACAGGAAAAGTTTCCTTCACCCAATCGGTTTCCTTCTTGTACAAGTGCATCATTGCAATTCTAATATGATCTACTCCACCTTCTTCAAGAGTTCTCCAATCAGTTGCAACTTTATTGACCAAGTGATCTGAATGAATATTTTTCAATTTGAAACTAGAATTAGTAAACAATCTATTTAAAGTATATCCGTACTTGGATAATTTACTTGCAACATTCTCTGATTGAAAAACAAACATTTTATGAGCAAGAGTTGCATTCTCTACATCTGCTAAAACTTTGTCTTTGCAGTATTGAGTATAGAAATCGTTGTAAGAAATCCAAAGACCATCGTCCAACTTCTTTACATCTCCGACTCTAACACCAAACAATCTAATTGATTTGTTTTCGGTATTGGGTTCTGCACCTGCACGAATTTGACCCAACTTGCGATACAAATCATCCAACTCAATATCATAATCATCTCCCGATACATTATAATTTTTAATTGGAATATAAATCAATTTACCATTGACAGAACCTTCGATTTCTGATACGTCGGAAACGTCGTTGATTTGCTCTTCAAAGTTATCCCAAAAGTCTGCTAGACGACTAGCATAACCTTTGTCAGTTTTCATTACGAACAAAGGAATATTAGCGCGACTCTTGCCATTCGCTTGACGAATACCTGTCTTGATTGGCTTTTGCTTTTCAACCTCTGATGTCTTGACAATGTGACTATCATCGACTTGATCGAAATGCCATTCATTCTTCATATAATCATGCGCATCTTGGTTCACAGGATTAATGAAATAGATATTTTCTAGATGATCGTTTTCAGTAAACAAAGTTCTTGCCCTAAGATTATTTCCATGAGCAGATTCAATATCTTGAATAGCGAGTAAAACATCTTTGTCGCAATGAACCCTATTTACCTTGCAAGACTGAACCTTAAATCCATCTCTAGCATCGGAATCATTAATCTTAGTAGTTTGAGTAATAATCAAGTCATCGGTATATTCATGCTTGCGATGAAAATAAAACGAAGTAATCTTAATGTCATTCCATTCAAATGAGTTTTCAAAAATGTTTCTCATTTGATAAGGCATAGCATTTATAACTTTTGCATAATTCATTTTTGCATCAAACAAATCAGTAGAGTCTGCAAGTTTTCTCTTAGCAATCTCTTGAACACCTTTAGATGCAACAACTAGATACTTTGCAATAGTTTTCTGAGTAGACTTGTTGTACTCCAACGACTCTCTGCTATGATGCAACTTTACTGCACCCAATGGAACTCTGAGATAGAAATTATCTTGTTGCAAAAGATTCCTGCAAATATCTCTGAGTTTTTCGTCTTGGACGAAATTAGTTAAGTTAATGGCATCTGTATCAATAGGATACTTCACTCTACCCATGAGAACATGAGAACGATTACTACCATGCCTATAACCATACCTAGAACTATCACTCTCTTTTACGAAGAACCAATCGTCATTATCACTCTCTAAGATTTTTTCTCTTGGAGAAATAAAATCATCTTCAACACCAATGAATTTTGGCATCTCTTCATTAGAGAAGAACTCGAAAAACTTCTGTACAATTTCTTTAAACTCATCTACATCCGAATCAGATACTGCAACTTCGATAGACAAACCTGTTGGTTCGTTAGTTGGTTCTGCTTCACCAACCATTGCAATCTTGGTATCGTCATCGTCATTTACGAAAACATTGTAAGTCTTTTTCACTCCACCATGATAAGAGACACAAGTGAAATTATCTCCATAGGAAAGAGGAGCAAACTTACCGATACCGAAAGCACCGATATAATTGTTTGAATTTCTCTTGGTTGACTTGCCATACTTGGAGTAAAGACCAAATACATCTTCTTGACTAAGACCCCCACCGAAATCACGAACCGAAAAGGTTGGATTCATACTAGTTGGCAACTTTACTTCAATAGGACGAGAAACATTTGCTTCTGCATTTGCATCAAGTGCATTTGCAGTTATCTCTCTAACAACTGCAAGACGAGTGTTAGAATAATTATTGCGAAGGAGTGAGGCAACATACCTCATGTCTTCGGCATCAATCGTGCAATTTACTGAGTCAAAATCGTGACTCTGTATTACTTGTTTGTTTTTGTCTTGTGTGATAATCATTTTCGCTTTTCCTTTTTTTATGTGTGATAAAATTTAAACTATGAGCCTACCTTACCATAACAAATTTTCTTTGTCAATACTTTTTTTAATTTTTTTTAAAGATGATGTTTTGCTCCTATTCTTGAAATCTCAGAAATAATACCTTTCAACTCCTTAACATAAGCACATAACTTGAGTAATTTCAAATAATATTCTTGTTTTTTTTCTTCGTGATGCTCAGACGCCTCTTTCTCAATTTCTTTGATTAGATTGTCTATCTCTCTATTTCTCATCCTAGTCTTCACCTAAATTAACAATAAAGAGAACAAAAAGCAAGAACAAAATGCAACCAAGGAAAACATTTGTCAAGTAGAATGCTTGAGGTAAATTATATAGAATTTCCATGTTCATCATCGCAATAAACTCTATCACTCATTGACGGATAGAAACCCCCTTCAATATTTGATGGAGTTATTTGTTTAGATACCCTTTGTTGAATTTCCGTAATCATATTATCCGTATAGGTAAGATATTTCATATCTTCATCATTGATACTAGCACCTTCTTCAAGATCGTCAAGCAAATTCTCGCAAGAACTAATGATTCCTTGCAAGGTTATTTCTTCTAGCGAAACATCTTCTTTATTTATTTCTGCTTGTTTCATGCTACCATCAAGTCTTCTAACTGAGAGTAGTCAAACTCACCTCTCTTTGCGGGAGTTACAACCTCATACAAGAACATTCTGATTGCTTTACAAATGTCAAGATACTCATCCCAATCATTCATGCTCAACATATTTCCTTCGCCTTGTCCACCATACGCCATGCGATAACCTTCTTCCATTGGCGCAGTATTAGGATTTGGCTTTTTTATAAATTGATTAGTTTGAGGGCATCTTGAATAAGTCCAAGGATTGTGCATACTATTTATATAAGTAAGAATGTCGATGCGACCCATTTGATTTCCAACACTATCAACATTATTATTAGGATTGTAATCTATAAAATCTACATTTGCACTAACGTAATCTAATTTCAAATCTTTAAGCTGAACATG
>CEVB01050961.1_pt1 | contig 10778 bp, 20 predicted proteins | sample 531381 | NCBI WGS metagenome assembly CEVB01 (sample SAMEA2622763, study PRJEB7988) | marine metagenome | biome: marine biome (ENVO:00000447); feature: surface water layer (ENVO:00002042); material: "saline water (ENVO:00002010), including plankton (ENVO:xxxxxxxx)" | depth 5 m | reverse complement strand
GCCCAAGTAACAAATTACACGTTGTTAGTGATGACAATGTAGCCACTACTAAAATTATAAGTGCGTATTCATTAAGTGGAACTCAACACACTTTTTTAGGATATAACAGTATAGTAGGTAGCCATTCGTTAGATATTTCAACTTTATCGACACAACCAATAGCATTTAACACAAATAATAGTGAAAAAATGCGGTTGACATCTGATGGGGATTTAGCTATTGGTAGAACTACTGCAAGTGAAAAATTAGATGTTCAAGGAAATATAATATTAAGAGGAACAAATAATCTAACAATCGGTTCAACAAGTGATGGTGCTGATTTTAGTTTATCAAGTGGCATAAGAGGATATAAATTTTCAAACAATAATGGTGATTTACTGACTGTTTCATCTGATGGAAACTTGACTGTTTCTGGAAATGGTAGTTTTACTGGTCAAGTTACAATTCCAGCTACTCCAGTAGCCTCAACTGATGCTGCAAGTAAAGGTTATGTTGATGCCCAAGTCGGAGCAAGTGATACGCTTGAAGAAGTAACTGCAAATGGAAATAGTACCTCTTATGGAATAGAATTTACAAGTACAAACTTTAGTATTGGTCAAGCTAAAATAGGATTATTAAGTTCAAATAATTTACTTTACATAAGAGGTGGAAGTGGTGGATTAATGTTACAAAATGGAGATGGCTCAGTTGCTCACCAATTAAGTAGTAATGCTCAAATCTTTGAGGTAGGTAGTGCTGAAAAAATGCGACTAGATAGTTCTGGCAGATTATTAATAAATGCAACATCTACATCTTTTAGTGATAAATTTTTTATAAACAATGATGCTTATACAACTGGAGGTTGGAGAGTTGGAAGTGCTGCAACTTTTGTTGGTAAAATGTTTAATAGCTCTGGAAAGCTTACAATACAATCTGACAGTAATAGAGATATACAGTTTGGTGATAGTAACAATGCAGATATTATGTATATTGATACATCAACACAAAAAATTGGAATTGGAACGTCTAGCCCAAATTTTCTTTTAGATGTTGAATCTGCTGGAGCATCTGCAAGAATTTTTAATACTACTGGAAGTACAAGTTTACAAATACAATCTCAAGATAATGCAAATAGCTCAATAGATTTTGCAGATTCAGCAGATAATAATGTTGGACAAATTATTTACAGACACGCATCTGATAGTATGGCTTTTAACACAAACGACGTTGAAAAAATGAGGTTAAATTCTACTGGCTTGGGAATTGGAACAAGCAACCCAACATCTTTGTTAGAAGTTAATGGAAATACCAAAACTGGCAATCATTTTCCTTTGTTAGATAATGTATATGATTTAGGAGCATCGACAGCTCGTTGGGAAAAACTTTTTACACAAAATATTTCTGACATTGGAACTGGTAAAGTTGGTATAAACCAGTCAAGCCCAGTATATACTTTAGACGTAGGTGGTAACGTAGGAATAAGAGGTGGTGGACTAACTACAAATCAGTTATTTTTAAACAATGGAAATGTTTTAATTTCTGGGGATTCAAGTAATCAATTGTTTTTAAAAGCTAATGATACTGGGTATATTGGTTTATATACTGGAGGTAGTGAAAAAGCTAGAATAACAAATGGCGGTGCATTATTAATAAATACAACAACAGACGATGGCTCTAGTAAACTGCAAGTAAATGGTAATGTTAAGGCAACAAGAGTTATATCAGATATTTTAAGAGATACAAATGAAAATGGTCATTTAGTTACAACTGTAACAAATGCAAGTAATACAGTAACCACAGTTGGAAATACTGCTACTGCAAATACACTAACATTAGGAGTAAAATCTGGAGGTGTTGTAAATATACCAAATGGCTCTTTAACACTCAATTCTAAATATAAGTTTAGTATAATTAATTCTGATTTACATATATCAGATACAACTAATAATCATACAGTAAAAATATATCAAGATGGACAATTTGGCTCTCATATTTGGTATGTAAACAATAGTGAAAAATTAAGATTAACATCTACTGGGCGGTTGGGTCTTGGCACGTCTAGCCCAGCAAATCCATTACACGTTGAATCAGCCTCAAATACAGTAGCAAGATTTAAATCAACTGATAATAGAGCAAATATTATAATACAAGATGACGATACTTTAGGCTATATAAATGCAGAGGGGGGTGTATTAGGTCTTGGATTTAATGCCTCTTTATCGGCTGATAATATAAACATTGATTCATCTACAAATCACGTTGGAATTGGAACGACTAGCCCAAATTTTTCTTTAGATGTAAATGGCGAAATAAAGTCAAATGGGTATAGAATTGATTTATCTTCTCTGTCTGATATCAGAGCAGTTGTTTCAACTGGTACTAATAGTATTCAATTCGGTGATGCTGGTGTTAATGATTTACGATTTAAAAATTCTCATGGTGTTGTATTAGATATAAAATCAACTGGAAACATAGGTATTGGAACAAATAGCCCTAGTGAAAAAATACATATTTTATCAAGCAATGCAACTTTACGAGTAGAAGAAAGTGGTGGTGCTTTAATTAATTTAAGAGCTGGAGGAACTGGATTTTTAGGAACTTATAATGATACTGATTTTGCTTTTGTTACAAATAGTAATGAAAGAGCAAGAATTACAAATGCTGGCAAATTACTTATTGGTACTAGTACCGATTCTAGCAATAGTTTACTACAAGTAAATGGTAGCATTTCATTAAATGGTGATATTAGTAGCTCTGGGTCTCCTTTTAGAATTAAAAGTAATACAGATGTCGAAATACATTTAGATGACGATAACAATTCTTTATCTAGTTTTAGAGTAAAAAATGGTGCAAATGCAAACATTTTTACTATTGCTGAATCTGGTAATACATCAATTATAAGCGGCACAGGAACACCAGCAACAAATAGAACATTAAATGTTCATTCATCAAGCTCAAGCATGGTTGCTGGTTTTAGAAGTGCATCTGGCAATAATGCATTTATACATTTTTCTAATAATGCCTCTACTGCGGATAAGGTTAGAATTGGTTCATCATCTAATAATTTAGTTCTTTCAACGTCATTTACAGAAAGAGCAAGAATATCATCAAATGGAAACCTTTTACTTGGAACAACAACAGATTCCAATGTTTATAAATTAGATGTTTTTGGTAAAGCTAGAGTTCAAAGTGTGTTAGAGCTTGATGACGTATTGACATTAAATGCAATCTCAACACCAGCTGATCCAGCAAACAATAAAGCGTCAATTTATATGGATTCAGCTGATGGAAATTTAAAAGTAAAAATAAATGTAGGGGGTGATACAGTTACAAGAACTATTGCTTCTTTTGAATAATTAAATAAATAAAAAAAAATGATAACATATAATTGGATAATAAGTAGCATGGATAGTAAAATTCATGAAGAGGGTCTTGATGACGTAGTTATAACAGTACATTGGAGGCGTTCGGCTCAAACAGATGACTATAACCCAGAAACAAAAACTGGTTTTTATGCTGATGTTTATGGAGCTTTAAGTGTTGGACCAGTTGACCCAGCAACATTTATTCCTTATAATGATTTGACTAAGGAAAATGTTGAGGCATGGTTAAATGAAATGACTGAGCCAACTCCAACTGAAATAGATACACAATTGGCTGCAAATATTGAATTGCAAAAAAACCCAGTTGAGGAAACTTTGCCTTTGCCTTGGGTGTCATGAAAAGCGAGGTAAAAGATACAATGGAAATATTAGTTGCTAATGGAACAGCCATTGGTATTAGTTTAACTGAGTGTAATGAAATATTGACATTTATATCATTAATATTAGCAATTAGTATTTCCTTGTATAAAATATATAATTGGTCTTTTAAAAATAAAATATGACATTTTTTAAAAAGCTTTTTGCTTCTGGTGATTTGGTAAAAGAAGTAGGTAATGTTGTTGATAATTTAACAACAACCAAACAAGAAAAATTGGATGCCAAAAAACAATTAAAAAAAGTTTTGCTAGAATATGAAAGCAAAATGCAAGAGCAAGTAACCAGTCGTTGGTTAAGTGATAACAATGGCAGTTTGTTAACCAAAAACATCAGACCATTGGCATTGGCGTTTTTAACAATTATGTTTGTACTAATATCAATAACCAGTGGTAATATTGGTCAATTTAAAATACAAAATGAGTTTATACCGGTTTATCAAACATTATTAATTGTAATATACACAGCTTATTTTGGTGGTAGAAGTTTTGAAAAAATTAAAAAAAATGCCTAAAAAAAACAAACTAAATAGTAACAACCCAAAATACAATAAAAAAATAGAGAAAAAAAAATATAATAAAATATTGTATAAAGAAATAAAAGGTTGTAAAATTTATATGTTACATGAAATACTTTAAATTAAGGGAATTTGTTTGCAATTGTGGTTGTCATAAAAATAAAATTGACAGAACTTTTTTAAAAATATTAAATAGTGCAAGGTCATATTCAAAAGATGATGATGGTAATGACATACCTTTTATAATAACCAGTGGTTACAGATGTGAAAAACATCCAGCATCAATAAAAAATCCAACAAGTTCACACATTAAAGGTTTGGCAGCAGACATTTTGGTAAAAAATTCCAGGGAAAGAGCTGTGGTTTTGGGAGCATTAATGAACGCAGGTTTTTGTAGGTTTGGTATTGGTCATAATTTTATTCATGTGGATTTGGATGAGGATAAAAAACAAGTTGTAATTTGGACATATTAAATGGAATCTAAGTATTTAGAATATCTTGACGAAATATTAGAACATTTTTGGAATGGTAATGGTTATCAATCCATTGCACAACATTTAATTGAAAAATATAATTTAAATGTAAAAAAACAAACACTAAGACATAGAATTAAAGACATAATACAATATGAATTATCTGATAAAGAAATAATAGAGGAAAATCTTAAATTAGCTAAAAAAAGCCAAAAACAAGCAGACCTTAATCGTATTAAAAATAAATCATTCAGGGAACATGCTAGGTTGGAAAATGCCTTAGTTGAATATAACAAATCATTAATTGATTTATTAAAAACACAATCATTAAAAACAACAATAAAAAAACATAAATGCAACGACAAACAATCAATTATTGTACAAATAGCTGACACACATTTTAATGAATTGGTAGATTTAAAAACCAATAAATATGATTTTAAAATTGCGTCCAAACGACTAAGAAAATACGCATATCATATAAAACAATATTGTCATTTTTATAAAATTAATGAAATATTAATAGCAATAACAGGTGATTTATTAAACAGTGATAGAAGGTTGGACGAAAAGTTAGCCATGGGAACCAATAGAGCCAAGGCAACATTTTTAGGCGTACATCTTTTAAAACATTTTATATTGGATTTAAATAATACAGCAAATGTAACAGTTGCCTGTGTATCTGGTAATGAATCAAGGGCATACGAACTTGGTTGGGTCGATATTGTTGCTACTGATAACTATGATTTTACAATATTTGAAATTTTAAGGTTGTTACTGCCAAACATTAATTTTATTACATCTGGTGGTTTGGAATTGGTTGTAGAGGTAAATGGTCATAATGTTTTATTAATACATGGACATCAATTAGGTAATATGCAATCAGATAAAATTGCAAAAGTTATTAGTAAATACGCTAGAAATGGTATTATATTGGATTTTGTAATATGTGGGCATTTACATGAGACTAAAATAACCGATAATTTTGCACGTAGTTCATCTCTGGTCGGTGCAAACGCATATAGTGAAAATGCTTTACTTTTAAGCAGTAGAGCTGCACAAAATATATATATTATGAAAAACAAAGAAAGGCACGATATACGAATAGATTTACAGCATACTGATGGTTTTGTTGGTTATAATATAAATGACGAACTATCTGCATACAACGCTAAAAGTTTGGATAAAACACAAAAAAAACAAACTGTTTTTAAAATAGTAATATAATTTTTATATATTTGGCTAGTTTTTAAGTTTATTGTTTTAGAGTTTTTGTTGTAAAAGGCCCCTTTAATTAGGGGTTTTTTTGTAAATAACGTAAAAAAAATTTAGTTTTTTACATTTATGTTAAAAAATATTGTTATATTTACACTATAATTAAAAACAAAAACAATGGAAATAAAAACTTTAAAAAACCTACTAAAAACTTGGACAGACAAGGAATTATACAAAACATCAATCAATTATGGTTTGGCCATTAGACAATACAAAAAAAGTGAAAAAGATAATCAATATTTAAGATTAAAGGAAATGATTGATTTAATACAATGTGAATTACAATCACGTAAATAATAACCAAAAACAAAAACAAATGAAAAAAACAGTAAACAGATATGAATTTGCAAGTTGGTTTGCAGAACACAGGCCTAACCAATTTAGTCCTATTGGACGTATGGAATTGTATGATATGCTTACAGAATTTGAGAATGGCACAGGTGAGGAAATAGAGTTTGACCCTATTGCCTTTTGTTGTGAATATGCTGAATATGAAGATATGGACGAATTTTGGCAAGATTATGACAAAGAAGATTATCCTGATGAGGAATCAATTATGAATAACACAATGTATTGGGCATTTGGTGATGGTTCATTTATAATACAACAATTTTAAAATTAAAAACAATGAAAACACAATATAAAGTAATAAACAGAAAAACAAAAAAACAACAAATTTTAAACGCAAAACAGGTGGCCAAATTTTTTAAATATCAAAACATAAGGGATTATGGCATTACTGTTGTTAGACAAAAACAAATATTAAAAAATATTATAGCATTTATAATTGTATCAATATGTACGATAGGATTGTTAATGTTAGGTGCTATGATGGATAGACTATAAAAATATGAATACACAATTAATAAAAGAAAAATACAATAAATACAATTTACAACCAAGTGATGTTTTTAAACATCAACATTATATAATAATAACCAGAAGTGGCATTGAAAAAATACAGGCATTTGAAAACATAAATATTAAATATGTGGATGTTAAATGTGAAAAGGATTTTGCTGCAGTAAAGGCCATTGCACACAATGGTGATATATTTATAGAAACGTATGGAAGTGCCTTAAAGGGTGATTATAAAAATGGCAATTGCAATACATGGTATGTTTTAGAAATGGCTGAAAAAAGGGCAATGTCAAGGGCTGTTTTAAAATTAACTGGTTTTTATGAATTGGGGGTTTATGGTGAAGACGAAATAAATAAAGATGATGACTACAAGGGATAAAATAATTAGTCATGCTTTGGATGTTAGTTGTAAAATATTTAATGCAAATAGAAATAATGTTTTAAGTAATAATAATAGGAATTCAAATACAATTAAGGCCAAAAGAATGTTCATTTACTATTTATATATTTACATGGAAATAACACACAAGGGCATGAATAAATATTTTAGGACAATAAATCATGCATCTAGTATCCATCATGTCAATAAATTTCATTTTGAATTATTTACATACAATGATGTTAGGAAAAACTTTAATGAATTTTTAACACAAATGAAAAGGTTTAATGTTTATGGTGGAAGATTTTATGAAAAAAGAAAAGAAATAAAAAATCTTTTATTTGAATTAAAACAAAATAATAATGAAAACAATACAAATTAAACAAGAGGAAATAAAAACACAAACAGATGCAATAAAATGGCATTTAAAAAATTATGGTCATATAACAAGTTTACAAGCAATAAAACATTATGGCGCCACACGTTTAGCAAGTATAATTTTTAATTTAAAACAAGAAGGATATAACATACATACCACAGATTTACATTTTACAACAAGATTTGGCAGAAAAACAACAATAGCAAAATATTTATATTTTAAACCAAAACCACAATATGAACAAAAATTAATTTGGGGTTGATGGATATTATTAGAGTAGTAAAAAATAAAAATTATACAACTATATGCAATGGTATTTTTAAAAACAAAAATTTATCCTTGAAGGCAAAAGGATTATTAGCATTGCTATTAAGTTTTAATGATAATTGGGATTTATCAATCAATGGTTTACATAAAATATTAAAGGAAGGGAAAAGCAGTATTAGAACCACTATGAATGAATTAATCGAGTTTGGTTATGTAAAAAGAATAAGAATTAAAAATGAAAAAGGAACATTTATTGGTATTAATTACACAGTATATGAATCACCAGAGTTAAAAAACCCACAGTTCGGAAACCTAAATGTGGGAAACCAAACACAATTAAATAACAATACAATAAATAAACAATATAATAAAGATATAATACCAAAAGAATTTTTTTATGATAATGTTATGTCATATAGCAATAAATATAAAAAAGAGATGTTGGATGAATTTTTTGAATATTGGAGTGAACCAAATAAAAAAGGCATTATGAAAAAAGATTTGCAAAAAACATGGGACACAAACAGAAGAATAAAAACATGGGCCAAAAATGAATCGAAATGGGCATTACATTCTGTTGGTTTAAATAAAGTGGAAAAACATTTACAAAGTCATAATGATGCAATGGAAATACTTAAACAAATAGAAAATGATAAAAAATATTAGTGAAGCAGAATTAATAAAAATGTGTGTTGAATTGTTGACCAAAACATATTTTGATTTAGGACAACATAATGTGTCAGGGCAAACAAAGGTTTTAATGGCGCAAAGTTTAGCGACAGATTTAAAAAAATCATTTGCAACATTATTATGGAAAGATGTACAAATGGCATTTTGGAATGGTGTTCGCAATACAGATGAATTTAATATAAGTGCTAAAACATATTACAAATGGCTTAAAATATGGCGCAACATAATATGGAACAATGAAAATGTTGCTGAACATCAAAAGGATAAAAGATTGTCGTACAGAAGTGAAACTAAATTAATAACTAATAAATAAATAAAAATGAAAAAATTAACAAAATCAGAGTTAAAAATATTACAAGAATCAGTAGGTAAATTAAATGATATTTACATTTCGATTGGTAAATTAGAAATGCATAAAACAAATTTAATAGTGCAATGTGAAAATGCAGAAACCGATACAAGGGAAATAACAGATGGTTTTAATGAAAAATATGGACCAATGGAAGTAAATATTACAACAGGTGAAATGAGAGACATACAAACTAATGAGTAATTTTAATCCAATACCACCAACCAAAAAAGAATTAAAACAATTAAAAAAGCAATATGAAAAGGAAAGATTGGAACGCCTTAATAAATTGGATGATAAAAAATTAACTGCTGTATTACATTATTATAAAGGTACAATACAAACATCCCAATATCACGTGGGATTTCACAAACTTTATAGTGATGAAAAAAATACATGGAATTCAGTTGTAATGTTAGGTACCGAAAGGCAAAGATGTGCTGATGATACCATTGACAACATTACAGCATCATACAATATTGATATTACAGAACAAATGCGAAAGGATTATAAAAACAATGGAAATAAGCTAGTTATATATTTTTAAAAAAAATTCCTATATTTAGCACATGAATGAAACTGATTTACAAACTCATGTTGTTAACTATATTAAAATGCAATATCCAAAAGTAAGGTTTTGCGCATCATTAGGTGGTTTAAGAACAAGTATGAGCCAAGCCAAGAAAGCCAAACGAACAGGATATTGGGCAGGATTTCCTGATTTACAAATTTGTGAACCAAATAAGTTGTACCATGGATTATTTATAGAAATAAAAACAGAAACTGGTCGTGCAACAAATGCACAAAAAGATTGGATAAAGGCTTTAAAGAAAAGAGGATATAAAGCTGTAATATGTAAAGGGTTTGAGGCATGCAAATATGAATTGGACATGTATTTGATGTGAACAAAAAAAGAGCTAAAATAGAGAGACAATTAAAAAAAATATACAATGAAATATTGTTGGAAAATAATACATGTACTGGTTGTGGTATGAATGGTAATATTGTTCCACTTAGTTTTAGCCACATAATACCAAGAAGTAGAAGGCAAGATTTAATTGCAGACAAAAACAATATTACATTACATTGTATGACATATAATGGGCGCAAAGGTTGTCATGAGATGTGGGAAAGTAGGGATAGGGACAAACTTTTGGATTATTTTAAAAATTTGGAATACATAAAAAAAGTTGATATGGAATATTATTATATTATAACAGAGTTAAATAATTAATGCCTACATTACCGAAACCAAAAAAAAGAAGTTGGATTAAAACCAATAAACAAATTAGGCACAATAACAATCAAATGTTTTACAACAGCAAGGCATGGAGAATGACCAGAAAATTTTATATAAAGGCAAACCCTTTGTGCGAACATTGTAAAAGAAAAGGAACAACAACAGCAGGACAAATGGTTGACCACATAAAGCCAATATCAATGGGTGGAAATATGTTGGACAATAGCAATTTACAAACGTTGTGCAATAAATGCCATGCAATAAAATCTGCATACGAAGGTGTAGAATATAGAAAACAAATAAAAAATTATGTTAGAAAAAAGTAAATATTATTATGAATACGATAGGAATAAACCACATGAGGATAATATTCCAAAATATTATATAGGTAAAAACGGTATGATGGCCAAGGATGTTTGTGACCAGTTTGATTTACCATATCATTTGGCAACAGCATTAACATATATAATTAGATGCAAAAAAAAACATAATGACAAAGGTGTGTCTGACATAAAAAAGGCAATGGCACATTTAAAATTTGAATTAAGTCGTATAGCAAACTACAAATAATGTAAGGGGTGTATAGAATGATAAAACGTATAACTAGTGTA
>CEVB01081653.1_pt1 | contig 10794 bp, 13 predicted proteins | sample 531381 | NCBI WGS metagenome assembly CEVB01 (sample SAMEA2622763, study PRJEB7988) | marine metagenome | biome: marine biome (ENVO:00000447); feature: surface water layer (ENVO:00002042); material: "saline water (ENVO:00002010), including plankton (ENVO:xxxxxxxx)" | depth 5 m | reverse complement strand
CTCGCCCTACCTTGGGACTAAACAAGCCCGCTCCCGGTGACCTTCCAGCCGGGGGTGGGCTTTATATTTACTATGGAACACAAATATAAACTTGATGCTGCAAGGCCAAAACCCGAAGTAACCACTTGGGCTATTGACTTTGAGACTTACTTCGATAGTGATGTTTCAGTCAGGAAACTGGGCAACAAAGCATACTTTAACCACCCCGGTTTTGACGCATACCTAGTAACCGGGCATAGCTCAGACGGTGAAACATTTTGTGGTCACCCAAAGGATTTTGAATGGGGTAAGTTAACGGGTTGTCGTGTTGTAAGTCACAACGCATCCTTTGATGAAAACCTTTACCTATGGGGGAGAGACACCCAAGGATGGGAGAGCTGCGACTATCTTGAATGGTGCTGCACAGCAGATATGTGCGTTTTCTTTGGGCTTCCAAGAAATCTAGGTGGTGCTTCAGCTACTCTTTACAACCTAGAAATGGACAAGTCCGTTAGAGACCGCATGAAGGGAAAAACTTTTGAGAGCTTGGACAAAGAGCAGCAGGATGAATTTTTAAGGTATGCTGAAGAAGACGCTAGGATTTGCCTCTACTTATGGCTAGACCTGTCACCTTCTTGGCCTGAACACGAAAAAGAAATTAGCAACCTTAACAGGGAGATTTGCAGAAGGGGTATAGCTATTGATACGGATGCCTTAAAGGACAACTTAGGGGCACTACAGCTTAAACTGTTTGATGCGGAAAATAGTATTCCTTGGAACGGGGAGGCTGCATTGCTTTCTCGCAAAGCCTTTAACGAGGAATGCAGAAAGCAAAAAATAGAACCCCCCGCGAGTTTGGCGCAGGACAACCCGCTTGCTATTGAGTTTAGCAAGAAATACCGTAAGGAGTTCCCGTGGATTACGTCAGTGCAAGAGTGGCGTAGAATTAACGCACTCCTCCAAAAGCTTCAGGCATTTGATCGTGCTGTGTTACCTGACGGAAGATACTACGGTGGTATCCTTTACTTTGGGGCGCACACTGGGAGGTTTTCAGGGTCAGGGGGTAACCTCAACTTACAGAATCTCCCTAGAGGAGAACTGTTCGGTGTAACCATGCGTAATCTTATTAAAGCTGATGAGGGTAAAAAACTCGTCGTAGTTGACCTTTCACAAATTGAGGTGCGGACACTGTGCTGGTTAGCCGGGGATACCGAAATGCTTAAAGAGATAGCTGAAGCAGAAGACATCTACGAAACATTTGCTGTCCGCTTTAAAAGATGGGAAACAGGAGATAAACCTCTAAAGGATGTTAACCCGGGTTTGCGGCATGCAGTAAAACAGACTGTTTTAGGTTGTGGTTACCAAGCAAGTGGTGCCCGTTATGCAGCTATGGAAAATATAACTCTGGATGCTGGTGAAGAAGCTGTGAAGACATACAGGTCTTGCATGCCAAAAGTAGTCGGGTTATGGCATAGATACAAAGGTGACTTGGCTATTGCAGCAGACATAGGAGAAAACTTTGAAATCAGTTTACCTTCAGGCAGGTCGCTAAGATATGGGCGCGTAAAACGCATGAAGGACAACACATTTAAGGATGGCAAAAACCATTTTAAATACTTTGTCAAAATTGTTCAGCAAGGACGGCAATCAAACGTGTCTTTGTTTGGTGGAAAATTAGCCGAGAACGCAAGCCAAGCATTAGCAAGAGACGTTTTTTGTGACACGATGCTTCGGGTAGAAAAAAATGGGTGGGACACAATAATGCATGTCCACGACGAAGTAGTTGTAGAAGTTGAAGAAGACAAAGCAGAAGAAGCTTTGAGAGACATAACGGAAATTATGTCAACTCCCCCTAGTTGGATTCCAGACTTACCACTCGCAGCAGAGGGTAAAATTTTAGATTGCTACGAAAAATGAACGCACACAAAACACCATACAGATACATAAAAAATTTGAGGCAGCACGAAGTTTTCGTGTTTAACGATCCTCTTTCCGTAAATGCTTTAATACCAAATTCTTTAAGCAAGAAAGCTGACGTTAGGGCGTGGAGCGCGGACCCAAAAACTGATTACGTTTTCTATTCTCTTTATGAAGGGGATAACCCTAATGCGCGGATCGTAGAGGACAACCCCATTAGATTTATGCACGGGTTCATCGCGGACTATGACGCTCCGGTTAATTGGTCGGACATAGACGACACCTTAAAGAAAAGATGTATGGGTTCCCATATGCCAACATGGAGATCCGAGACTCCTTCAGGGTATGCGCGTTTGGTTTGGGAATTTGAGAAACCATTCCCTATTGACCCCCGTTTAGCAGATACATTCATACGTGACCTATCTGGCATGCTGCAAGCTAACAGGCTCTTGGCAGGGTTTGACAACACAAGCCTCAAGACTACACAGCATTTTGCTTTTGGAACAAATTGGGTTAAGACAGGTGGTAAGATACCAGCGGTAGACCTACATCAGATTTTATTTAAATCTGCTAATAGAACTCCTATTTCTAGCGGCGAAACTAACATCCCCATAGGGGACGTTGCTAAAGAGGTGGAAGCAAGGTTTGGTAACAGATGGAGTGGGCCTTTTGAAGTAGGTAGTCGTGGACCTTTGTTCTGGATTGATGACGGTATTGAGCGTGACGGGTGCCAAGTCCGGGAGAATGGTATGGTTTGTTACAGTGATCGGGCGGGTAAAGGGTTTGTCTCATGGGGTGAAATTTTTGGGAAGAAGTGGGTTGAGCAATATGAAGAGCGTAAGATTGGTTCCCTGTATGAACACTTTTGGTTTAACGGGACCAAATACTTTAAACTACTCAATGAAAAGCCAGTTATTATACCTAAAGAACAACTCACTTTAGAACTGAGACGCTTAGGTTTTTCAGCTAAAGCAAAGAAAGGTGAGAACCTATCTGAAGTTGAGTCTGCTATACTAACAATTTCTGACCAATGCCGGGTAGATGAAATAGCCCCTGTGGTGTTTTCAAAAAACAGGATAGTAGAATACAACGGTTACAGGATACTGAACAACAGACAAGCGCACCCAGTTTCCCCTGCCCAGTGTGGGGACAAAGAAAATTGGCCTTGGTTACACGGGTTCATAACTAACTTTTATGCGGACGATAGCTCTGGTAAATCTACGCTACCTTATTTTCTGGCTTGGTGGAGACGGTTCTTTGTATCAGTAGCAGAATGCAAAGCATTTCAGGGTCATATGCTAATATCAACTGGACCTGCCGGGCATGGTAAAACCTTAATGGGTGAGAAAGTAGTGGGCGGATCAGTAGGTGGTTTTGCTGACGCAAGCACATACCTTGTGGGGGCAACGCAGTTTACAAAGGAACTAGCGGGGTCCGCACTATGGCTTATTGATGATGCAATAGCTGCTGCTACTTATACGGACCAAAGGAGGTTTGTGGAGTTGTCAAAAAGAGCAGTGGCGAACCCGAGGATGGAGTATCAGGCTAAATATGCAGATGCCTTATCCATCCCGTGGACGGGCAGAGTGATGATGTCTCTTAATATAGACCCTAATTCTATGGCTGCTTTGCCCACCCTTGACTCAAGCAACAGGGATAAGGTCATGGCATTACGTGTGAATGACAAATACAAGCATCAGTTCGGCACGAATGAAGAAGTAGAAGAGGTTATCGAAAAAGAACTACCCTACTTTTTGCACTACTTGATAAATCAGTTTAAAGCACCAGACTACATTAGGGACGTTTCTAGGTTCGGGGTTAAGTCATACATAGACCCGACGATTGAAGCCGCTGCATTTGACAACTCAAACAGGTCCACTATTGGGGAGCTTGTTGATTTCTTCGCCAAAAGAGTTAGGGAAGCTTACCCAGAAATGGAAAATTGGCACGGAACTCTGACTCAATTCCAATCCCTCCTACAAGAAGTTAACGGGGGGAGAAACATAGGAAGCAGTGGTGACTTGGAATTTGTTCGTCGTGGTATGCTTGTCTTGGAAGAGACTTGCCAACATAACAAAAATGTTCGCCCGGTAAAAAGCGTAGGTCACGGGGGCGGGAAAACGTGGCTTATTGATTTGTCGGTCAATTATGATCTGGGTGGAATTAAACCCGTAAAAGAAGAGACCTGTAATGTATAACGAAAACAAGAAACTAACCTTCTATTATTCCCAAGAAGCTGGAGGGCTACTAATTTTCGTAATTAATTTAACGACAAAAAGATTAGGTATTAGGGCAGCTACAAACTTTAAAGACAAAAAGTTGCCCGACAAACTAAAACCCCAATTTGCTATTGAGTGGGTGGACGATTGCGCCAAAACAATAACTGAAGAATGGGAAATTCCTTTCCCGGAATCGTGGTCCGCCCTAATGGGTAGTCTGCGTAAACTTATGAAACCTTAGAGTTACATACTGTTTTTAACAGCAGTGTTACCTCCATAAAGGTCAATTTTCATAGTGGGTAAAGCAGCACCCCTAGCAGAAGACATCTCTTCTTCAAGAAGCTGCCTGCAAGTAGCCCAGTGATACTCTGCCCTCTCTAAGTCAGCATTATCTTCGGCTACCCTCCCGAGGAACCCATGCTTCAAAGCATTTACGTTCCCTAAGTAAACAATATCCGTGCTGTCTCTAAGAGGCTTAAACTTGCGTTTAGCTAAAACAACTACAGACGTTGTGCTGTCAGTTGCGCCACTTACTCTGAACTTGCGGTATCGTGTTGTCCCTGACCCCGGGCCTATCCTAGCTACATCTGTTTTAGAATCAGTATCCGTGGTCCTGATGTCAAAAATAGCTGGGAGGTTCTTGTAAGTAATAGAGAAGATTTTATCTACACTAGCACCAAAAGTTATTACTTTAGCCGGACCCGAAACCCCAACTGTGCCCCGATAAACTTGATCAGATCCTATTGCGTCAACAATAAGATCCGAAGCGTAACCCGCAGTAGTATCAAACGCAGTAGTGAGATAATCTTTAGGTGAAGGGACAATATACAAGGTGGTTACACCAGAACCTGACCCTAAAGTTTCTAACTTAGCCGGGTGAAAACCTGAATCCACGATCCCCCAAGTCTGGTCAACAGTCCGGGCATTCGGTTGTATGAAATCGTGCCACAAATCCCTAGTGGGTCTGGGTTCAGTGTCCACTAAAACGTGAAGAACTGAGTCAGCTTCATCTGGTAGAGTAATGCACCCCTCAAGGACATTAAGGTTATACTGTATAGTAAGATCCTTGTAAGTCCCCATAGTGTGCATACGCGCAAGCACTTGGTTTAGTGCCGCTAAGAATGTCGTGTCTTCCTCGACATAGTTAGCCAGAACTGCTTCTACTTCTCCTACTGTGCTTGCTGGCATAACGTATTTGGGGACAAATTAATTAAAATTACTCACCTACAACATCTTCTGCTGTGGATGACGTCTCAAAATTATTAGAGTAGCTGCGAATTGAATTATTATTCAAAAAGGTGCTTTGTTTCGATGCCACCCATCTTGTGGGGACATCACTTGAGCCTGCCTGAACAGCAGCATACTTTTGGTAGATCCCGTCAATAACCCCGAACATTATTTTTCGGATGTCAGAACCTTGCGCTTCTGCCGTGGACAACTCAGGGAAATCTGAAATTTTGAATAAAATGTAATCGGTAGTAGCTGCCGCACCTGTAATATTACCACTTCCGTCAGAAGTTTTTTGCAGGTATCCCGGGAAATAATCAGTCGGTGTGATCGTTACTGCCATGTAGAAAACCTATATTAATTCAATTTGACGCACAACCATTTAATGGTTACTCATCCAAAACCGCTCGGCGTCCACCGCTCCGCTTATATTACTTGGACCCGCAGCTTGCCCGGCTATCCATTTAGAGGGGCAGTAAACTTTCCAGTCACCCCTAACGTGGGCTAACTCTAGCTGGTGGTCTACATGCTTACTGGTTCCAATATAATCGGACATGTAGGATATGTGCCTGTAAACTTGCTGGTATGCTGATTTATTTACGGCGTATGCGTGTGTCCTGTTAATTGAAACCCCCACCATGACACCCTCTATTTTTGACTTTTTAGCTGGTTGCTGGTGCTGTCCCCCGAGGTAAATCTGCCCCCAATCGGAAGGCACAATTTCCATGAACTCGTTGAGTTTTTCTTTTGCGTTATTCGTAAAAACCACATCGTCTTCAAGGATGAGAATGGAACTATGTATTTCCTGCCCCCGCTCATCCCTATCATGCATTACATCTTCTAGTATGCGCCTATGTGACTGGAGGCAACCCCAAGCTCCGTTCCCTGCTCCCCAGTCGTGCGGGTGACTAACGTAATCCCCTATAATACCTGCGTAAAATGAGACTTTTTCTAAGTCCACCATCTCATTTTTACAAAGCTCTTCTTTAACACACTCAAGCCTATCAGGGCGATGAGCGCAATTTATGACAAATACTTTGCTAAAAAAGTCAGTAAGGTTTTTCACACGTTGTAGTAAGCAGACTTCAAAAACTTCTCATTAGCTTTAAACTGGTCTTCTGACCGAGAAGGGAACCGGACATCTTTAAAACCTTTTCGTATTCCGGTAACACGTATTACTGCGGTGCAATCTGCTTGAGCATCCACTACAATTTGCATCCCTTCCACCCGCCCGCCAATGATGGTGGCAATGCTAGGGCAAATAGAACACACTTTCAGGGTTCCGGGTTCGCAGACCTCTATAAACTTTTGGTCAATAGGGATGACCGAAATTCCTTTCCTAACGTAAACCTCTACAGTTTCTTCAAACCTTACCTCTGGTGCTTCTAAAGAAAATAAAGCTGCGTAACCATCGTCATTAAATGAAACGGGAACAATAGCAGACTTGCTTGACCCAGAAGACCCTCCACTAACTCCTGAACCAGATGACGAAGAGGTTGAAGAACCACCCCCAATAAAAGCCCCGTAAAAGTAAACGTCAGAACTTATGTCGTTTTTAGCCGGGTCCGTGTTGTTTTCCGGTATGGTTCCTATCTTAACAGAAAATATACCACCACTTTCATTCGGAAGGCACCTTGCGGTAAGTAATTCTGATTCTTTTACAAGCTCAACAGAATCAGTATCCACAGCTCCGGTAAAATCTGTAAACCACTGCAAATGAACTTCTCCAGTCCAGTCTAGTGTAGCCATACGCAACTGTGAACCACACATATCGGGTTGAGAGTCATCCACAAAGTTTTTCGGGCATACTATAGTGGGAGAACAAACTCCTGCTTGATCATTTTGGTTATGTGTTGGGCCTATCTTGTTGATCCACTGAACAAGAGAACCGTAATAAACAACGCCCCCACTTCCGCTTCTTTTTAAACAAAAGGGAAACGGCTTAAAATGTTCATAATATCTGTTTTCCTGAATCGGGTCCGGTTCATGGACTTCAAACTCAGGTCCTATTACCACAAATGGATCTTGGATAGGGATGTCTCCCCCGGGATTATTTTCCGCTGGGGCTTCCTCAATCTCTTTATTGGGATCTTCATCTAAACCACCGATACCTTCGGCTTGAGGTATATTAGAATCGGGGTTCCTACCTAACCCACGGTAAGTCTTAGCTTGTTTAATTTTAGAGTCAGGGTTTCTACCTAAACCCTTGTAACCCTTGGCTTCTGGGATTTTAGAATCCGGGTCGCGCCCAAGACCTGCATCTTCAGGGACATCTTCATCTTCAGCCATGAATACCTATTGTGTCAAAGTGGATGGAGGAGAAATAGTAGTGAACGTAGCAAGATAGCCTCCTCTATATGCTTTAACAGATACATCTGCTAAAACGTCCCCCCATGAAAGCTCATTAGTCCCCGGGAAAACCCTAAGTGAACCAGCATTAGCAGTGAATATGGGGTGCCCAGTTCCTATGTCGCACCTAAGAAAAATAGTTGGTCTTAAACACGCAGGGAGGCTTACCCGAAAGTATGGTGAACTATAGTTAATAGATTTTCCCTCAAGTTGTTTAGACTTGGTAGCAGCTCCTGATGGTTGCGTAAGCGCCCAAGTAATTTTAACAGTTGCTTTGCAAGGACCAGAATAACCAGCAGGATCAAAAGCATACCGAACCCTCATGTCGGTTTGCCCGTCTCTTTTTTGCCAGTCCATTATTTCAAATTCAGACAAAACAGGGGGAAATGAATAGTTCTTAGTGGTAGCTATTCCTGTCTCTATGGTAAGCGTCCCCCCACTGTATGTCCCAGCTATTGTTTGTCTCTTAACAATCAAAAACCAGTTATCAGTGAGTTGGCGACCTTCATAAAGAATTCCAAATCCAATGGTGGCTGGAGCCACAGGAGCATCAATAGAAGCAGTCCAAAATGAATTATCAGTATCAGCGAATAGAGCTTCGACTGCGATTCCCGGACCTGAAACCGTTTCTCCTTTGTAGTAAAGGGTTTGTGTTGTGTGCAGGGTTCTTTTGGACAACTCATCAAAACTTGCTTCCACTAAGCTTACCTTTTTGACATATGTTCTTCGTTCAAGAATGTATAAAGAATCTAGCTCATTGTTGGTCCTTATTTGCTGTTTATTGGCGAGAACGTATGAACTAGCAGAGAACTTCCCACTTGGGACGTCACTCATAGCGGTGCCCATTGCGGGGGTTTGAGGAGTGAAATCGTCCCTTTTTATAAGGTAGTCACGTTTTACAGCATCAAACTTAGTCCCGCCTATGTCTGCTTGAGTGAACTCAAAATTGTATTTATCTTGTTCGTCCCTTTTAGCTGCGTAAATAAACTCGTAAATCCCGTCTCGTTGGTTAGCCACGGGGCGTATAAGAACCAATTCATGGTCTGGATACTTATACTTTGAGGGGTCAGAATTTAATCTTTTAGGGTGCTTTGACCCATACTCAGGTAGTTTCTTCCTAGAATAATCCTCTACTTCAGAAAGGATTAAATCCCCAATAATGGGCGTGACGGGTCTTTTGTCCGTCTGCCTTTTGGGAGCAGCAGGTAAAGTTGGTCGTTGGGGGCGAGGCATCTGTCTATTTATTTTTAACCAAAACTGGTTAAACTAGCAAGTTCCCACTCGCTCATCCGTGAACGAATGCAGTTAGTGCTTCTGCGTAAACTCGGGCTAACTTACCCCTGTTATTGTTTATCATGCGCCATTCACCCAAATTTGAACCAAAAAATGGCTCGCCTAAGACGGCTACACAATGAGTTTTCCTCAAAAAAGTAGACCCTCTTTGACGGGGGACTCTTGGTTTAGCACCCCTTGACTTCATATCCGGGTAAGCCAATTCCATTTTGTCCTTAAACAAGTTAGCAAGCTTTTGGCCTCCAACACTTGAGTGCCAGTAAAGCCACTCATGGCCGGAAGCTGATGGGGATGCTGAATTAAAATGGAGTTCAACTGCTACTGAAACTCCGTCTTCTTTCATTTCGCGGGCTACGTTTTTTATGCCCGTTGTGTAAGACCGGGCTTTGTAGTTGTCATAAATTTTAAAGGGGGCTTCCAAAGCATGTGAAATACGCCTAGCTATATCCCTGTTAAAATCCCACTCGCTGACAACATACTCTCCGGTAGAATATGCGCCTTCGTCTCCCTCCCGGGAGTGTCCAACACAAATACCAATCATGGTTTATTTCAATCGTCTTTAGTTTTACGCACAAGCCTATAAAAAGACACTAACCCAACGGCAATACCGACGAGTAGTGAGCAAACACGTAACCAGTATTCAAACTGTTCTTGAAGACTGGTGACAACACCAAGAAAAGGGGCAACCATCCCTACTACGGAGTCTACAATCTTTGGGTTCATTTGTCTCTTCCTATAATCACAGCACGACGATAACTGTAGTCGCTGTGAAACTTGTGGTCTTTCCGACCCACCAAACTACCTTCGCAGAAATCATACGTTTTGCCCTCAACCAGAGTGATCGTCGGCGGATCGTATAATGCGCTCGCGTTCGCGCTTGATGCGCTTTGCGACCCGCTCCATGAGCAGCTTACTATGGGGGTCACCAATGGAAGCAAGGCCATCAAGCCGATCTTCGAGAGCGTCGAGATGTCTGTCTCGTTGCAGTCGCACATATTCAACATAGGCTTGAAGGGCAGCAGTTAAGAGTTTAAAGAAGGAGGTCACTTAGACTTGGCCTTGCCAATATTCAATGCTAACCAACTGATAACACCCGATATTCTCTGCACCCACTTATTATCTGACTCGTTGGGTGTCAACGTAGCAATAAGAGAAGCTACTGCAATTACACTGGCTGCGATCTGCAAAAGCTCTTCTGCGTTATTTGTAATGTATTCAATCATTTTAATGGGGGTTAACTAGGACGTTTTTCCTAGAACTGTTACACGGTGTTTTCCTGCTGTTTCAGAAAAAGTTAAAGTTACTGTGGACGACACTCCGGTGTCTCCATTGTCATTTATGTAAAGCAGCCTCTCCCCTGCCGCATCTAAGTCTGTTGACTTAGCTTTCCCCCAAGTCCCGCCGATAACGCATGCTTGTTCTGCAATGCATTCTATTAGCACCCCGTAAACCCGTGCTGTGGTTGGCAATGTGTTACCTTCTTGGTCTTTACCTGCATTAGTAACCGTGGGGCTACCAGATGTAGTTACCTGACCAGTAGATAGGGTTAGGGTAACAACATCGGAACCCGAACCTGCTACCACTTCAAATGAGTATAAAACATTAGCGGTCCCGAAAGAGGTAGAAGAAAGGTCCACCCCAAGTATGTTGTCCCCAGCAACATTGGTTCTTGATGGTGTGGCTTTACCATTTAAGCCCCACTGTGCCCTTGCTGAACTAATATTCTGAGCCATTTTACCAATTTATTTAATAATTCCGGGGTGGTTCACTAGCTAGGGGTGGTGGGTGGGGTCCACTCAGGCTTCGCCAG
>CEVB01017211.1_pt1 | contig 10797 bp, 7 predicted proteins | sample 531381 | NCBI WGS metagenome assembly CEVB01 (sample SAMEA2622763, study PRJEB7988) | marine metagenome | biome: marine biome (ENVO:00000447); feature: surface water layer (ENVO:00002042); material: "saline water (ENVO:00002010), including plankton (ENVO:xxxxxxxx)" | depth 5 m | reverse complement strand
GTAGAGTCTGCAAAGGAAGGAAAGTTAGACTCTCCAGCGTTTGTGTTAGGTATGCCTGCAAAAGTAGTGCCGGGATCATCCTCATTAAAGGCAGCAACCACTGTTGAACGGTTTGGTCTAGTGGTTGTTAGAGTGATACCAGCGACATCCTCAGAAAAATTACCACTTGTATCTCTAGCTCTAGCTAAATAAGTGAATTCACCAAAAACATCAATCGGAATAGATTTACGAGCCGTACCTGCTGAGACTGTTACTAAAGGATCTGCTCCTACAAAATTCTCAACACTAAATGCTACTGCACCAGGAGTACGTCTGATAACTACTTCTTTAAGGTCAAGATCTAGTAAGTCGCCTGAATCTGCTCGTGGGTAAGTCCATAGTAAGGTGATTTGGTCTGTCTGCTGACCTCCTGTAAAATTAAATATATTTGTGGGAGCAGTTGTTTTACCTACAATAGTTTTTGTGATTGAAGCCGTTTTACCTCTGATAGATTTGTTTAAGGGAGTGACTCTAAAGGTAATAGAGTTAAGTCCAGAGGTAGGACCACGATTTATCCCTCCCACTGTAAATCTAATTTTACCATCGTCATCTATACCCGTTGAAGGAACTTTTACAGTATTAAACGACGTCAAATCAGCACCACCGTCTTGATTTCCTACATCATCTATAGAAGCAAGTCTGTATGAAATTTCATAGTCCGTTACTTCTTGTCCTGTAATGTGGGCAAATGAACAAGTTGCTCTCACGGCTACGCCACCCGTCTGTTCACGATATAAAGATTCTGTAACTTGAAAATCAGTAACACGTCTTATCGGAATAGTGCTGACAGTAACTGATTTTGTTGTGAAAGGGCTAAACCTTCCGAGAACATTTTTGTTGCGTGCTCTTATTGATGTTGTCCCTACTGGTAAATCCCTTATGACTTGGTCTTGTGCGATAAAGAATTTCTCAAACTCACCACCAACCGTCAAGTTGTATACTCTGTTATTACCTAAGTTAAAAGTAGTTGGAAAGGAACTTTCATTGTAATCTAAAGTACAAGTATTACCGGACACATTTCCTAGTGTGCCTACAGGATCAGACTCTATGTTGACAAAAGTGAATCCAGCTAGATTAGCAGTAGGAGTTTCCGCTAATTGCACTCTAAATACACTATTTGCAGTTAACGCTGCGTTGTAAGCAGCACTCGCAGGATCATAGGAAGTATTAATTACTGAAAATGTATTATTAAAACTAGTTTGAACGTTATCACCTACCTCTATCACTGGTACTGTGTAGTGATCAACCTCTGCTCTGAACTGTGCATCTCCTGATAGAGAAGTGTATACGATGTTAGCATCTCTAGTGAGAGATTTATTTAGATTAACTGTAAACTGTCCTGGGTTTTTTTCTACGCCGTCTATAAATAGTCTAACAAAATTTGATGTTCTCGGAGTAACCTCTAATTCTATATGAGTGTCACCACTAGACTGTAATGTACCCTCAGTTTGATATGTAAACTCAGATCCAGAGACATAAAAACTATTATTATTGTAAAATCTTGCATCTAAAAGCTGGTTTATACTAATAAAAAAGGGTGCAGGAGGTAAAATATCAACTAAATTTGTGCCATTAGTTAAGGTGTTTTCAAACTTTAAAGTATTTACAGATTTATCAAATCCTACAACATTTACACTAAGTTGTGTTATGTCAGTAGCAAATCCTACAAAATTCAAAAGTCCTTGAGGAGCTGTTTTTTCTTTTATGGGGACTGACACGGTATCAGTTCCTTTCAGATTAGCAAAAACTCCACCATCATTTACCTCTAAAACATGTTTGAAAAAGTTTTGATCAAAAGCAACATTTAGACCCTCTAACGTTAATTCTACATTACCGTCTAAAGTGCCTCCTGCTGTGTCTACTGTTGTAACAGCGTTTGCTAAAAGTTTTATCTCTCCGACGGTTGACTGAAAACCGTTTTTTCCTGTTAGTACGGCAGTAGATTCAGCTGTTAAAACACTTTGATCACTAGCAACGACAGTCAAAGAACCGGCAAATATATTATTTACTAACGTAGAACCATCAGGTCTAGAAATAAAATACTCTGTCCTAAGATCTTGATTGTATCCTAAAAGTTCGTTTCTAAAATCTAAAACACCATCAACTGCGATTGTACCATCACTTCTTCTTCTAGGTTCTGCAGAAAAAGTAAAGAAAGGAGCAGGAGGAACTGATAAAGGAGATATAATATCTGTGTAAGCAGTAGGAGTGTAATCAATAAAAGTATCAGAATCCACGTAGACATTTGATATGTACTCAATAGCGGATACAGTTACTTCCTCTTCCTTTGGTTGTCTGTCTATGCCTGTGATTTTAAATAATTTGCCAGCTTTGTTTGTGTAAAAATTATTCGGATTTTCGATTTCACCAAAAGACCACAAATCACCTTTTTCTGGGGCTATGGTTGAATCAAATTGAGTGAGGCTAACAAATGTTTTTGTAGCATAGTTAAACTTAGAGATTGGGTTCACTACAATAATATCTGACCCAGTGGATACGTTATCTGTTTTAGAGAGAGAAAATTTAGTATTGCTTAGAAGATAGAGATCTACTCTATCATCTTTCATTTTAATTATTCTAAGTGCTAATGGCCCAGAGTTAGCAGTAAATTGTGATGAAGTCATTGAAGGTGCGGTAAAATGTTCTAAGAAAACATTAGTATTAGCTGATACTGAAACCGGAGAATCGCCGTGAATTTTTCCACTAAATCCGTATGCTATACCAGATTGCTGTTGTGCAACAGATATTACATCTCCTGGAGCTAATTGAAGAGCGTCAGTTGATGTTGTAAAACTAACAGATCTTCTCTGATATTTTGACGCTGCAATTTGATATTGAGCAAAGCGAAGAGCTTGACTTCTACGAGTTACGCCTTTTAAATCAAGAGATGATATATTTCTAATTATATTTTTTTCTACACCATCATTAGCATCTGAGGTGTCTACACGAACAGTTTCTCTCTTATAGTGGTTAGATGGTTCAATATAAGATACGTCAACTCCAGAAATGACATCACTTTCTTTTGCGCCTGTTATACTAAGAGACCCTTGTTTAATATTAGTTTCGTTAAATACAGCTACAGGAAACTCATCTGGCATATCAACTGCTAATGTAAGTTTACCTAAAGAGTAAACAAGCGCGCCCCTAAAGGATGACGTAATTTCATTTAAGATATCCATAGCTTGACCCTCATCAGCGATAGAAATATCTAATGTGAATCTACGTTGCTTAATGGCAGTGCCAGAAGGTATACCAATTTGATTTTGTCTTATGGAAGTAAATAATCCACGCGGTTTGTGTCTAAAAGTGCCATCAGCTAAAGCATCAACGCCTTGAAACTTACCAGTTACAGAATCACAAGCGTCACAGTATTGTGCTACTTGAAAAAACTTATACTTATCAATATGCTCCTCTGGAACTCCAAGACCGTATGTATCATTAGTAAGAATATCATATACTATCCAAACGGGATTCTGTGTCCATGAATATATAAAAGTTCCATCCCAAGAACCTATATAAATTTGAGGATCAGCAGCTGTGAGTTTAGTGCCAGTTCCAGACGATTGTAGAGAATATCCTTGCGCTATGCTAAAACTACCCGAAGCAGCTACCTCAACCTCTCTCCAATCAATCTCACCATTAGTTAAGATAGGTTGATTGTAGTTTGAGGGAACTTTTACAAGCAGCCCTTTTACTAGAGATGTGAAATTTGGAATTCCATTTTGATGCTCGTCTACTGCTTTAAGTGCATAGCCTATTACTGCAGTGCGAGGATATGCTTGCGCGGCATTTTCTATCTCAAACCACCCAGTTGATTGGATATTATCTATAACGCCTGATGATTCACTTTCGTTTGAAGTTTTTTCAATCGTAAACCTATACCCAGCGTCATTTCTACTTGCCGCCGGTACATTTACTTTTACTGAAAATTTAAAAGGTGTGTCTGTTTTACCTGTAATTGTTTTAGTAACAGATGTGATCTCATCATTTATTGGATTGCCAGTTAAAACTTTGTTTTTAAGGGTAATCTTAATAGATACAGTATGTGATTTTATATTACCGTCATCTTCTCTTTTGACTAATCCTGCGAGTGTAAAATTAAACTTGATAGCATCCCAAGATTGAGCAGAGGTTTCTTGATCTGAAACTTTTACAGCAGGAACACCTGCAAGATTGCCTTTTTTTAATGAAACAGGAGATGCAAAATTTTGTGGAGTAACGATAGACTCTCCAAATACGTCAAGCCGGTCTTGAGTCGTAGTGCCTGTAGTTGAAAGAGTGACAAATTTCTCACCATCTGTTTCGTTTGTAGAAAAATTTATCAAATCATCAATCGTATTATCTTGAATTTCTATATCTTGAGGTCCATTAGGATTTATACGGTAAAGCGGTCCCTCACCAAGACCGTTAGTGAGGAACACGATGTCAGTTGAAAATAATGAGTTTGGGTCTTCAGATGCGCCACCACCGCCTCCTTTACCTCCCTTAGATCCTCCGATAATAGGGACTAATTGATTTTGATGTTTCGTGAAATTTCTAGCCATTAAAATTTATCCTCTACGCTTACAACATCATTTTTACCATGATCATCTGAATCAATATAACCGCTTAACATTTGTCCTGCAACGCGCACTTGACCATAATGAAGAGCGATAGGAGTGCCAGACTGAGTTGAATTAGTTAAAGACCCAAAAGCTCCCCCAACTCTGGTGTTTGTATCTGTTTCTGCTGGTTTTTTCTTTTTAGTAAAGAGTGAAGATATCATGCTCATACCCACATTCATAAATAGTGACTGTGCAAATCCTGGCATGGCAGAAAATGACGCAAATAAACCACCACTAGCTCCAGGTAACACTGTACCGCCTACAACAGAAGGACCAGCTCCTCCAAACGCTGTAAGTGCACTACCACCTCCTACAGCTCCTAAACCCCCCGTCGCTGCTATCAAACCAACAAAAGCCACTGCGGCTAATAAATTACCCTTTTTACCGCCTCCACCTACAATAATAGGTGCTAGATAGATAGTATCGTCTTCATGAACACGTCTGATATGTAACTCTTCATTCGTCACGATATTAAGATCTTTATCTAAAAAAGCAAATCCTTCTTCAGACTCTCCCCAATCAATCATACGCATGTAATGATTAAAACGTGGATGCATTGCGCTAAGATACGGAATCAAGTCATAATACGTATTAAAGTCAGCACGTAATTCTGTTTGATCAAAGTACTTATGTAATGATGAATGGACTTTAACGGTTGCCTGCAAGGTGTTTTTCCTCAAACTTATCAAAGATAAGAGCGTCTAGATTTTGGTCAAGCCAATAGATAAAAAATTTATTATTAAATCCTACCAAAAATTTATATTCTTGGAAAGCAGCACTTACTTTATCTTCCTTACTTGGTATGGGGTTTTCGTCTCCTGGGTGAGAATGAAAAATGCCCCATATATTTCCGTCATGTCTTATCAAATCTGCTGGATCTAATACAAAGCTTAACTTAGGTTCAAGAGATACGTTAGTACAAGGAATGTATTTAAAATCATTAGTAACGATTCCTACAGCTTCACGAGGATAGTCTCGAAGTGCATGAGCGTTCATTGCCTCAGTTAATTCATCAAATCTTTCCATCTAAATATTCCTGTTGTGTATTGTTTATAGTACCTACCATAGTTAGTTACCCAGCTTTTGTGGTTAATCATCGTTTGTAATATTTTGTTTGTGTCAACGTATAACGCGCAATGATTAGTTACATGAGTGGAACCAAGACTCATTAGGATCACGTCATAAGGTTTTGGATCTTTAACTTTTACCCATCCATATTCTACAGAAGCCGCACGATCCATCCAACGTTCATGAGTTTTTGCATACCAATCTTCATCAACTATATTACAAAAATCAGCTGTTGTGTAAGGGATGTCTATTCCTAGTTCTTGTTTATATGCTAAAGCACAGAGATTAAAACAATCAATCCCTGTTTCCGCATCATTTCCTAAATGTTTGTAAGGAAAACCTGTGTAAGAGTTATACCAAGTCATTATGTCTACAAATCATGCAAAGACTCTCTACCCAATAATCAGATAAAGTCTGTACACATGAAAAGCCCCCTTCTTCTATGTGTAACATTCTAGAAGGCATTAAATACATTCCAAAATGTGTAATCAATTTTGTTTTTTCTGAATTGAATATCATTACATCATAGTTTTTAGCATCCGTCAACCTAACTTTTGTCCAATCCTTCGATACCCATTCATTCATAAAAAATGGGTCATAAGATTTCAACCAACGTCTTGATTTAGGATAGTCTGGAGTAGTAAAATCGATACCAAGTTCTTTTTTATAAAAAGATTGTATTAAAGTAATACAATTAGTTACTTGGTAATCATGTTTATGTCCTAAATAGTCTTGTACCATGATGCGTACTCTGGGTATACAGATTCAAAATTTTCACTCCTTAATAAATCTAATCGCTGTTGTTCCTCCTTGAAACTTTTCAGTAGGTAAGAATTATCACCGCTATTCATATACTTCAACCACGATAACATCTGTTCTATATCGTAGTTTGATAAATTTTGTTTGTGTTCGTATATAAAATTTTTGTACTTTTTAATGATTAATTTTTTAGATTCAGAGGGTAAACATGTTACAGAAAGATATGATGGATTTTGTAATATGGTTCCAAAAAAATCTTTGTTGACAGACTTAAACCACAATATCAATTCAGGCATGGTGTATATAGAATAAATACTAATGACACAGGAGAAGGTTGTAATATTATCTTTAAAAGTCATAGCGTTATTTACAAACTTATCCCAGTCTAGACCTTTGCGAGAATATTCAGCTTGTTCCCTCCATCCCTCAATACTAGGCCATAATGACACTTCTTTGAAATTACTCCACATATCTTTTATATTAAATTTTTTGTATTTTGAATAACTTAAGTTAGTATTATATTGTAAAGAGATATTTTTGCTAACACCAGAATCTATTAGAACATTTAACAACTTGTAATGACCATCTTGAACAAAAGGCTCTCCGCCCGCAAAGTAGACATCTTCAATATAAGGCAAAAATTGATCTAAATCATCCCATAGTAAACTATTTTCTGTGTAGTAGTCTATAATTTTTGAGTGGTTTGTAAGTGCGTCTTTATACCAAGATGTAGAGGCGTAGGGACCACACATTCTACATTTAAAATTACATAAGTTACCAAACCTAAAATCAATGTAAGAGGGAAAGTTTTTTAATGATCCATCAGCATTAGTTTTTTCTTGTAAAAAAGATTTATCTTTAAACCTTTTGTTTACTTGAATTCTATTACTAGTTCCACCGTCTTTCTCTAAATTATAACAAGTTTCGATACACTCATGAGGAATATTTCCTTCTAAGAAATCGAGTCTTACCTTCCTCATAGGCTCACCATTCCAAACTTCACTAGGTTTTTGAGTATAATCACCAATGCCTTTTTGAGAGGATACAAACTCAGCATGACAGCATAAATGAAAAGTTCCATTTATACTACCATAAAGATGCATCCAAGGTAAAATACAACCTTTAACTTTATTGTTTGGGAACTGTGCGTCCTGTTGCAGGGAAACCTCCAAAATGAACTTGGTTATTTCTTAATGTACAAGACAATAAGGATTTACCGCATACGTCACCAGCAGCAGAAGATGCAGTTTGATTATTAGCAGCTATTGGATTATTATTAGAGACTAGTGTGGTATTAGGAATAGCCAGACCTCCTGGTCCTGGATACTGACACTCATCTCCTTTATACGCCCACTGACAAGTGTTTTTGTAATATTTTCTATTAGGCACTTGATTTCTGAAATATTGTAACCAAGATATCAGCCCAAAAGTTGCAACGCTCTCATTAAGACTTTCAAGTTGGTCAATCTTGAATACGTCTTCAATATACGATTCAGGATCAGCTTGTTGATTTATAATGAATATAGCATCACCTACTGCTGTGTTAGAGTCGAGAGGATTAGACAAAAACAAAAACCTATTTTCTTCAATTGACTCAATCGTGCCCTCTGTAGTGCCTAACTCTCCTCTTACGTTATCTCCTACTCTGTAAGGCATAGCGTTAATCACTTCTATAACGTTTGAAGTGATGAATCTTGCTGTGCTATACTCAGGCCAGACATCTAAAAAGTTTGCAAAGGTAGATTTGATAGTAACAACAGCTCCTAAAAGATCTCTTGTGTCGATTTTGTTTTCTTGCCACTCACCGCCCACGGCTAAAGTTTGAGTGCGAGTAAACGATGCATTTGCCTTACCATAAATACCTTCTACATCTTCACTATAATTTAATCCATTTGCTCTAGCTCTTGTTAAAACATCAAATCCCTCTGTTCCAGCGGATCCAAAAGCTGAGGGAGCTGCATCAACTGTTCTAGGATCAATACCGTGTACAAGTTCTCCATTTACCACAGCTTGAACAGAATTAGATTGATTGTTACCGACAAGGAAAGGATCTTCTACGATAGCTGAGATGATATTGTCTAAATTAAAAAGGGTAAGGGAAAGTTCGTTAATCTTGCCATCTCCAGATTGAGAGATAGAGGATATATCAGAAGGAAAAGGTATGTAGGAGTCGCCTTGATGTATAACATTATAGTTTAAGTCTGATACTAAGTCACCCCTAATATCAGCAAAACGAATAGGAAAGTTAGTAGGCCACGATCTACCATCACCAACTGCGCCAGGATTACCAGAGGGCTTAATTGGATACCACTCACCAGGATAGTATATTTCAAAAAGTCTTACAACAGGATTTTGAGTGAAGGCATTTTTCTCAGCTATAAACCCACTAGGAGCGATTGACTGTATAGTTGCCAGTGCTGTCATCGTGTTTCCAGAAAAAACATTAGATTGGAATGGTAAAGAAGTTGTGTTCAGTAAGCCATTTGCCGTACCAGATACATTAATGACATTAGAATGCACTAATTCAAGATTAGAAAATTCTGCAAAGGTGTTAGATAGTTTAACTTTTAGAGTATTCTCAGACAGATTGACATTAGCAATCACCCCTGTCGCAGCAGAGGTGTTACCAATTAAAACGTTCGTTGATTCAAATCCAGTGGCATCATTTACTTTGATCACCACATCATAGTTTCTAGCGGTCATTAGTCATACGTCTCTTGTAATTTAAAGGATACTGTAAAGAAATTTTCAGTTAGGGCACTACCTGCTGAGTGGACTTGAGTAACACTAAGAGGTCCATCAAATCTTGCAGTTATTGTACCAGCTTCATTTATATGGGTCAAGTCAAATGTAAAAGCCTCAAACTCTCCGCTTCTAGCATTATAAAAGTTTTCAATAGCATTTCTCTCAATTCCAGTAATGTTTGTATATGATAAATCATAAGTTCTTTTTGAGCGACGAGAGCGAAGACGACGTTTTTCATAACCAGCTTGTGATTCGAACTTGATTGTATCAAATTTACGTGTTTGACTAAATCCTTTATCTGGACGACGGTCTGCCATTGAATTAAAACGATCAGACGTAATCACCTCAGAATCAAAAACTCTAATTGATAAGGAATCAGCTGAGTCTATGGATCCAAGAGGTGCTCCAGATATAACAGTAGGAGTATGATTTACTATAGGAGCGATACCACCACTTCTATATCTGGCTGCATGAGAAAGACGAGTGAACTCAATAAGACCCTTAAAACGCTCTCCTTCTGAGGCAGTGTTAGAGTTTGACCCTATTATTACGTTACCGTTGAAGTCTGAAGCAACCATACCTTTGTGAGCAACTTTTACGTTATTTACATATAATCTTAAGTTTTGAGTATTTTTTTCGTATGAAACTGCTACGTGTAGATTGACTCCTCCATTAGCATTACCTCCATACAACTCTGTTATGGTTCCTCCATCATTTATCACGAAACCAACATTAGAGTTAGCGCCAACAAGTCTTAAAGTGTAATTATTATTGTTTGTTTGTGCGTGTTTTGCAAATAAAGTTTGATTAGACGTCATCGTTGTGCCTGTATCAGGTTTTATGAAAGTATCTAATGTAAAGTCTCTGTCTAATATGTTAAAATCACCATTATCAGGAAGGTCAGCAAAGTTTCCTGCTGTTCCGTCCAAGTCTAAACGAGCTGTTCCATCAAAGCTAGCACTACCATCTCTGAATACTAAGGTATGACTAGAAGGACTTTCGTCTGTTAAATTACCACTAAAATTAGTTAATAGTTTGACGGCGGCATTATCTCCAACATCAATTCCATTTGATCCGTAGACGACAGATGGATAAGTATAAGAGTCTTGTGTTTGAAATACGCCTGATAAAAATACCATGAAATCTGAAGTGGCAGATACGTTTACTCCTTCTGGTAATGCAAATGATTCAGTATTGGCATTGATAACGAATGAATTAGAGTCTACTATGGTTGTTGAGGTGTTAGAGTAATCTATAGTTCTAACAGCAGGGAAAGAACGTGTAAGTCTAAAACGTGCAGGGAGTGAAATAGTTTTTAAGGTTAGATTTGACGCATTTGGAGCTGTTAAAAAAGAAACTGTTTGACCAGCGTTTGAAACATCGTACCCTGCTGTTTGTTGTAAAATACCGTCCACAAAAGCGGCAACCTCTCCCCGATGTGTTGCGGCAGCTGCAAGATTAAAGTCAGTGCGCACAGCACCTGTTGAATTATATGTAACATCAGATACAACACCAAAAGCTGTTACAGGAGCGGTCGCGTCATCAGGATAAGTTGCCATTATGCACCTCCGCCTCTCAATGC
>CEVB01008120.1_pt1 | contig 10797 bp, 15 predicted proteins | sample 531381 | NCBI WGS metagenome assembly CEVB01 (sample SAMEA2622763, study PRJEB7988) | marine metagenome | biome: marine biome (ENVO:00000447); feature: surface water layer (ENVO:00002042); material: "saline water (ENVO:00002010), including plankton (ENVO:xxxxxxxx)" | depth 5 m | reverse complement strand
CAGCTACAAGTTCAGCTGTTAATGAAGTCACTTACGCAAATGCTGCAACGAGTAATAACCCATCAATCACAGCATCTGGAGGTGATACTAACATTGGTATTGATCTAAAAACAAAAGGGTCAGGAGTTATTCAAGCTGAAGACAGTGGTGGAAACGTTTCTGCTGTTAAAATTGCAGGAAAAGAAACTATTTGGGTTCCAGCTTCAGCCATGTATCCTAATACTACAAATGGATGTGCAGACTTAGAACAAGTAGAATTATCAAATGGTCCTGAAATTAAAACTTTAGATTTTGACAAAGATTCTGATGAAAACGCTCAGTTTGCTGTTGCATTTCCAAAATCATGGAATGAAGGAACAGTAACTTTTCAAGCATATTTTACAGCAGATTCAACAAATACAGGAACTGTATCTTGGGTGTTAGCAGGTGTATCTATTGCAGATAACGACAGTATTAATACTGCTTTTGGAACAGGTGTAGCACCAACAGCAAAAGCACACAGTGGTACAGCTAATGATTTAGACGTTACGGCAGAGAGTGGAGCAGTTACAATTGCAGGATCTCCTAGCACAGACGAGGAAGTATTCTTTCAAATAACAAGAGATGTATCAGAAGACAGTTTAACAGCTGATGCAAAATTATTAGGTGTTAAATTATTCTTTACTACTGACGCTGCTAACGACTTGTAATAGGAGTATAGAGTGAAAGACTTTAAACTAGACCCAAATAAAATCTTCCCTTCATATGGCGGAAAAGGTTCTCGTAAACACTCGGGGCCAAAAACTAAAGGATTTGGTTATCAAATCTTAGGTTTTGGATCTGGTGCTTCAGTAAAAAATTTAATACCTTTTGGTTATTTAATTGTTGCTGGCGGCGGCGCTGGAGGTTCAAACTATGGCGGCGGCGGAGGCGGCGGCGGAATGAGAGAATTTTCTATTCCCCAAGGTCAACAAGAAGTTTCAACAGGAACATACACAATTACAGTTGGTGCCGGAGGATCTGGATCAAGATCAGGAACCCCAGGTGCACCGGAATCTGGAAGAGGTAATAGTGGTACTGATTCTTCAGTATTTACAGGTTCTGCATTTGCAGTTGCTTCAACTGGAGGTGGTGGCGGAGGTAATCAAGGAACCCCTGATTTAAATGGTGCTGGTTTACCTGGAGGTGCAGGCGGTGGATCTGGTCCGGGAGGATATATAAGTTCTAATCCAAGAGGAAGCGGAAACGCCGGTGGATACTCTCCACCTGAAGGCGCACAAGGAGGTCAATCACCTAGTTCACTAGATGCACCTGCTTATGGAGCAGCTGGTGGCGGAGGCGGAGGAGCTTCTGGAGGCCCAGGAAACCATTCTAATGCTGGAGGCCCAGGAGGCGCCGGAAGTCCGACTACATTTATTTCACCAAGTGCACAATCATTTTCTGGTGGAGGTGGCGGTGGATTTGGAAACGTACCTAGTGGATCTGGCGGATCAGGAGGACCTGGCGGAGGAGCTGGTGGAAAAGGAAACGCTTCAGCGAATACTGGAGGCGGCGGCGGAGGCGGCGGCCCAGTTCAAGGCGGCGGAGGCGGAACAGGAGGATCTGGTAGAGTTCATTTAAGATGCCCTACTGCTTTAGTGCCCCTTGTTTCAGTTAGTCCAGAGGGTTCAATAACCGCTTCTCAAGATGGAAGTGCAGTAATTACCTTCTTATCTACTGGTACTTTAACCATTGCATAAGGTTTTATTTATCTGTATAATGTAGAGATACATTATGAAAGATATTAAAGTAAAAGAGACTAATTTAATCTTAGAAAAAAATATAGAAAAACCAACTTTTTTGTATGAATGTATTTTAGAAAATATAAATACAAAAAAATTAATCAAAGAAATAGAACACGGTATTGCTCTTCCAAATAACATGAACCATAGAACTAATGTTCGTGGAGACATGACACATTGGACATATTTCACTAATAGTTTAGATCTTAATGGTGTGCTTTCTTTTTGTATAGATCATTTTAATTTAGATACAAAAATGGGAAACTCTTATTTAAAAGATGCTTGGGGAAATAAAATGACAAGAAATTGTTTTACTGCTTTACATGATCATTCTGGCAACAGTATATCAGGTGTATTATTTCTAAATACATGTAAAGGACATTACTTAGAATTTCCTGAATTAAATTTAAAAACAGAAGTTATAAAAAATAAGATTGTTTTATTTAGAGCACATCTTAGACATAAAACAAAAAGAATAATAGATGATACTGTTAAATATGCCATAGCTTTTAATTTTAGAAATAGAGAAAGTTGGGAATGACAAAAATAGGCTGGGTACCATTTAAAAAAAGTTATTCTGATAAATATCATATTATTGAATCTTTAGAAAGAATGATAAAAACTCCTGAAAAAATTTTAGGGTTCTACAAAAAAACAAATAGTTGGTTTAAACAATGTCCTTCTAATTTTAATTTTTTAAAAAATTTTTATGTTATTAGATCTCCTTTTGATGTTGAAATTAAATATTTTAGAGAAGAAAAAAGAATTTGGGTGAGTCAAAAACAAGGCTTTGTAGATCATATGGTTGACCCTAGATTTGGACAATACACAGATACAGATAAAGCTTTATGCTCTGTTTTGGTTTCGTACATGTTTGTTGCAGATGAACCTGTGTGGTTAGAGGTTTATCCTCCTTTCTTACATGGTGAGGTAAAAAATACTAAATTTATTAGCGGAACTTTTGATATTCATAGTTGGCAAAGACCTGTGGATTTTACCTTTGAAATATTAAACGATAAAAAACCAATTAAAATAAAAGAAAATCAACCTCTATATTATGTGAGATTTGTAAGTAAAAAGCTTAATGATGATTTTAATTTAAAAAGATTACAGTGGACAGAAGAACTATTTAAAGCACATGCAACTTCTCAACCACAAAATTATTTTGTTAATGTAGCTTGGAAACTAATGAAACTAGGTAATAAGTTAAGACCTAAAAAATTTATTAAATGAAAAATTTAAAAGATTATATACTTCAATTAGATAGTTGGATTCCTAATAATATATTAAAAACTTCTTTAAAAGAACTTAAAAAAGATAAGACTTGGGAACAACACAAATATCAAAACTTAAAAGATGCAAGTGATACTTACGTTAAAAATAAAAGTAAAGAACTTAATATTTGTTGGGGAGAGAAATTAACTTATTTAGAAGAGTTAATGACATTAACCTGGAAAGCAATAGAGAGATATATTATTATTGATAAAATTGGTGGAGATACAATTAATAGTTGGAATGGGTTTTCTAAAATTAGATTTAACAGATATAAAAAAAATCAAATAATGTCTAAACACGTTGATCACATTCATGATTTGTTTACTGGAGAAAGAAAAGGAATACCGATATTAAGTATTGTTGCTGTCTTAAATGATGACTATGAAGGTGGAGAGTTTATACTATTTGATGATTATGAAATTAAATTTAAAGCTGGAGATTTAATTATTTTTCCTTCCGCATTTTTATACCCACATTTAGTTAAACCTATAAAGAAAGGAACAAGATATTCTTTTGTATCTTGGTGTTATTAAATGATTGATTACTTAAAAGGTGTGCACAAAGATGCAGGGGTTAAATACAAAAACCACAAAGACATTTTAATTACACCTTTATTTACTGAGTCTTTTTGTAAAGAACTTTGTAACATAGGAAATGAATTAAAAAACAAATTTAATTATTGGCATCAATCTAACGTTGCTAAAGATTCAACATTGTATTTTAATATCATGCGATCTAGATATTTTGCTGGAGAAAAATTTTTTGAAGACTTTACTATACATTATTCTCAGACTATTTCTAAAATGATAAAAAAAGAATGGCCCTCTACAAAAATAATAGGTTGGTTTGACCCATTTATTGTTAGGTATGATGGTGGTAAAAAAGATGAATTACATTTACATAATGATGTAAGTCACATAACAATGGTAGTTAAATTAAATAATGATTTTAAAGGTGGTGTGCTTAAACTTCCAAGACAAAAATTTGATAATAAAAAAATACCAGTGGGACATGCTTTAGTATGGCCAAGTCAAGTAACTCACCCACATACTGTAACTCCTGTTACAACAGGAGTTAAATATTCTATGACAAGTTGGACCTGGCCAGTATATTGGCAAGAAAACGGAATAGCTTGGCAAAAGGAGATGCATCAATGATTTTAAATCATAAATATTTTTATTTTAAAAAAGCTTTGACAGATAAATTTTGTGACGATGTAATTAAATATGGTTTAGAACACAAAACTAAAAAGGCAACTGTAAGAAAAGTTACAAATGTATCACAAGGAGTTGCAAAAAAATATAGAAACTCGGATATAGTTTTTTTAGATGAGGAGTGGATTTATAGAGAAATCCAACCTTATGTAAGACGAGCTAATGAAGAGGCAGGTTGGAATTTTGAATGGGATTGGACAGAACCAGCTCAATTTACTATATACGGACCTAATCAATTTTATAACTGGCATGTAGATACTAGTTTACCTTATGACAAGCCTGATAATTTAAATGTACATAATAAAATTAGAAAGTTGTCTGTGACTGTAAATTTATCTAATCCTAAAGATTATAAAGGAGGACATTTTGAATTTGATTTTAGAGATCTTCAAGATGTAAAAAAATGTAAACCACATAAAGTTAAAGAAATAAATCAAAGAGGAAGTTTAATAGTTTTTCCATCTGACTTATGGCACAGAGTTACACCTGTTACAAAAGGAAAAAGATACTCATTAGTAATGTGGAATTTAGGATATAGTTTTAAATAAAAATGAAAGATATTTTTGTCTATGATCATTTTTTAGATTGGGAAAGTTTTAATAAAATAAATGTCACCATAAACAGTGGTCATTTTCCTTGGTACTTTAGTTGTGTGACTGAAAATAATAAAAAAGATGAATTTCAATTTTCACATTTATTTTATCAAACAGGAGGAGTAAACTCTGATTTTTGTGATATGTTAAATCCTTTAATAAAAAAATTAAACGCTACAGCGATAGCTAGAATAAAAGCTAATCTTTTATTACAAACTAAAAATATTAAAATATTTGATTACCATACTGATTTTGATTGGAACCATAAGTGGTGGACAGCTATTTATTATGTTAATACTAATGATGGTAAAACTATTTTTAAAAATAATAGAGAAATATTAAGTCGAGAAAATAGAGTAGTTATATTTGATGGACGTTATGAACATACAGGAACTACTTGCACAGATGAAAAAAATAGGTTAGTAATTAATTTAAACTATTACAATAAAGATATAAAATGAGTTTTAAAAAAAATAAATATAAAGTTTTAAAAAATGTTTTAGATAAAAATTTTTGTGAGTTTTTATTTAATTATTTTTTAAATAAAAGATTCTTAACATATGTTTTATTACAACATAGATATATAAATCCTAATGAAGGTATGTTTGGTGTATTTGGGGACACACAAGTGCCAAATACTTACAGTATATATTCAGACACTGTTTTTGAAACTTTATTACAACATTTAAAACCTATAATGGAAAAAGAGACAGGTTTAAAATTATATCCTAATTATTCTTATGGAAGAGTTTATAAAAATGGAGATGTTTTAAAAAGACATAAAGATAGAATGGCTTGTGATATTTCAACCACTTTAAATTTAGGGGGTCAAAACTGGCCTATTTATTTAGAACCTTCAGGAGAAGAAGGAAAAAAAGGCATTAAGATAGATTTAAATGCAGGTGATATGTTAATATACAGAGGATGTGACCTTGAACATTGGAGAAAACCTTTTAAAGGGGTGGATTGCGCTCAGGTTTTTTTACACTATAATAAGAAAGGTAAGAACGCTATAAAATTTGACAATAGACCTATGTTAGGTTTACCTCAATATTTTAAAAATAAAAAGTAATTTACTAAACATTTATAATACTATATAAGGAGAAACATTATGGCACATTTTGCAAGAATTAAAAAACAACCTAATCCATTTACAAGCGAACTTGAATGGACAGTACAGGAAGTTATTGTAGCAAGTAATGATATACAAACTGCTAATGGCCCTTTAGGTGATAATGACATGCATGAAGATGGTGAAACTTATGTAAAAAATATGTTTAAACACATGTATTCAGAAAACGAAAATGTTTGGAAACAAACATCGTATAACAATAATTTTAGAAACTTATTTGCTGGAAAAACTTTTGTATATTTAGAAACTGCAGATAGATTTATAGAACCACAGCCTCATGCGTCATGGCATTTAAGTAATGAAGATTTTACTTGGAAAGCCCCAGTAGCTTATCCATCAATTGTAGAATATGATAATCCTTTAGCAGGACAAGATATACTAAATGATGCTGGAGAAGTTGAAGGCACACAACCTGATAAAGCTCCTTATTACATTAGATGGGATGAAGACCAACAAAAATGGTATGCACAGGCTTCTCATTTAAATCTTAATAAAGATACTCACGTTTGGAATGTTGATACAACATCGTGGGATGAAGTATAATACACATAGTCTATTTCCAACCCCTGTTTATATTTCAGAAATAAATAGACCATTTACAAAAAAAGAATTAAGTTTTGTTAATAATCAAAAAAACAAGATAAATAAAAATTTTAATTCTTTTACAAAAGACACTTATATTTTAAATAAACCTGAACTTAAAAATATAAAAAGTTTTATAGATAAAAATTGTAAAAATTATTTAGATAAAATTATATCACCTAAACATGAAAGTGAGTTATATGTAACTCAATCTTGGATAAATTATATGGAACAAGGTGAACATCATCATCCTCATGCTCATCCAAATTCAATTTTATCAGGTGTGTTTTATTTAAATGCAGATGATAAAAATGACAGTATTAAGTTTACACATCCAAAAGGATATCAACAAATTAAACCCGAGATAGATAAATATAATATTTGGAATTCAGATACGTGGTGGTTTCCTGTAAAAACAGGCCAATTAATAATGTTTCCATCATCATTAGTTCATCGAGTCGACACTAAAAAAAATAAAGACACCAGAATAAGCCTTGCTTTTAATACTTTTTACAAGGGAGTATTAGGTTCAGATAATACTTTAAGTGAGCTAAAATTGTGATATTAGTCTAGATTTAGTAGAAATAACATAATATAGTGTTGAAATTATGCTACAGAAAATAGGATTTGCACCCGGAATTAACAAACAACTTACAGAAACTGGAGCCGAAGGGCAATGGGTAGACTGTGATAATGTAAGATTTAGATATGGTATTCCTGAAAAAATAGGTGGCTGGAATCAATTAGGAGATCTTAATTCTAATGAATTAACAGGCGCTGGTAGAGGTCTACATCATTTTGTAAATACAGCAGGTAGAAGATATGCGATTATTGGCACTAACAGAATATTATATGCCTTTTCTGGTGGTGTATTCTATGACATACACCCTATTAAAACTACAACAACACTTACCAATGCGTTTAGCACAGATAATGGCAACGCGGCTGTAACAATAACTTTTCCTACAGCCCATGGCATAAGTCCAAATGACATAATTTTATTAGATAATTTTACAACCATAACAGGTTCTAATTTTGGAGCATCTGATTTTGATGATAAAAAATTTATGGTGACCTCTGTTCCAACAGCTACGACCCTCACAATAACAATGCCGTCAAATGAATCAGGATCCGGGGCAACAACATCGGGTGGCATTAGAGTACAACATTATTATCCTGTGGGCACAGCTGTTCAAGAAAAAGGTTATGGTTGGGGATTAGGTACATATGGTGGTGAGGACACTGGAGCAGTGACAACTACTTTAAATGGAGCCATAGATGCCAGCACAACAACCATAGTTTTAACAAGCGCTACACAATTTCCGTCCACGGGAACGAGCTTTGTTTTAATTGGAACAGAGATGATACAATACACAGGCATAAGTGGGAATACCTTAACTGGTGTAACACGAGGTGCCAGAGGAACCACAGCTGCATCTCACAGTGATGGTGCTACTGTTACCAATGGTACAGACTATGGAGCATGGAATGAACAAACACAAGAGGGTTTAGCTTTAGATCCAGGCATGTGGTCATTAGATAACTTTGGTGACAAAGCCATTTGTTTAATTCATGATGGTGCATGTTTTGAATGGGATTCTAGTTTAGGTAATGCAACAGAAACTAGAGCAAGTATTATATCAGGTGCCCCTACAGCATCAAGACACATGGTAGTATCTACACCGGATCGTCACTTAGTATTCTTTGGAACAGAAACAACCATTGGAGACGCATCAACACAAGACGATATGTTTATTAGATTCTCTGATCAAGAAAATATAAATACATATACACCTACAGCGACTAACACATCTGGTACACAGAGACTTGCAGACGGTTCTAAAATTATGGGAGCCATTAGAGGTAGAGATGCAATCTATGTTTGGACCGACACGGCATTATTCACACAACGTTTTGTTGGTGCTCCATTTACTTTTGGTTTTGCACAAGTTGGAACTAACTGTGGACTAGTTGGTCAGAACGCATGTGTAGAAGTTGATGGTGCTGCATATTGGATGTCTGAGAATGGATTTTTTAGATATGGTGGTAAACTAGAATCACTACCATGTTTAGTAGAGGATTTTGTTTATAATGACATAAATTTAACATCAGGTAATCAAATGGTTTCTGCAGGCTTAAATAATTTGTTTGGAGAGATAATATGGTTCTATCCTTCTTCTACTTCAGATGTAGTAAACAAAATGGTAGCTTATAATTATTTTGATTCAAATATAAAAAGACATGTATGGACGGTAGGCACATTAGCTAGAACTATGTGGAGGGATTCTGCTGTTTTTGGTAAACCACACGCTTTAGAATATACTGCAGGTAACGATTCGTCTTTTGATGTTGTAGGAAACACAGAAGGCAGAACTGCATATTATGAACACGAAACAGGAACTGATCAAAATAAAAACGGTACTATAACAGCAGTGTTGTCAAATATATCATCAGGTGATTACGACATTACACAGAGAGCTATGAGGAGCACTCAAGGCGTATCTGGTATCGCAGATTTTAGAGGAGACGGTGAGCACATAATGAAGATACGAAGATTTGTACCGGACTTTATATCACAAACAGGAGCAACTAGAGTTACGTTACAATTAAAAAATTACCCTAATAGCACACAAAGTAGTTCACCTCTTGGACCTTTTGATATTACATCCTCTACAACTAAAGTTGATACACGTGCAAGAGCAAGAGCAATTTCATTAAAAATAGAGAACACAGCTGCAGACCAAAGTTGGAAGTTAGGAACATTTAGATTAGATGTACAACCAGATGGGAGAAGATAATGCCATTAAATAAAAAAGGTAAAAAGATAATGAAATCTATGAAGAAACAATATGGTACAAAACGTGGCGAGCAAGTATTTTATGCATCTTTAAATAAGAAAAAAATTAAAGGAGTTAAAAAGAAATAATGGCAAAGATTACACAAATTATAACTAGACCATCACAAGAATATGATTACACCATAGCAGAGGCTCAGGCTAGAGACTTAGATGGTGTTATACAAAAACTAAATACTACATATCAGCAAGAATTAAAAGATGAGGTAGAAGCTCAAAACTTCTTTTTAAATTAATGGCAAATAGTTTTATAAATAAAAAAGCGGATCTAACCACAACGGACCTAACTACTCTGTACACTGTGCCAAGTGCTAAAACTGCTGTGGTAAAATCCATACTGGTTTCTAATGATGCGGGATCTGGTTGCAACATAGATGTTACTTTAGTAGATGCTAGTGGTAACATATTTAGTTTATTTAAAACAAAGACTATAGCAACAATCACCACAACAGAACTTTTAACTCAACCACTTGTAATGGAGGAGAGCGAGGTGCTTAAAGTACAGGCTGCTGACGCGAACGAGCTGCACGTCATAGCCTCGATATTAGAGATACAGCCAAGGGAGGTAACAACATAATGCAGGTAATAAAGCCAGAAAAGATAATAGAAACTATTAGTAATCTTAAGACAGGTGAGATATATAAGAATGATGAGGAGTGGAAAGCAAAAGGAATTCCTCAAGAAGATATTAGAAGAGATGTTAAGGTAGTAATGCCTAGTCTCGATCTATTTGGAGATACTAATAAATGAATGATAGAAGATTAACAGAACAAGAAAAGAAAAAAATTAAACCTGCAAAACAGGGAGGTGGTCTTAATTATCTTGGTAAACAAGAAACCGTAACTGTTCCTAAAAAATGGTTATCAGATCCAGATCACGTTGTAGCTGAACTAGCTTATATTACTCCAAAAGAACAAAAAATTTTATTAGATGCAAACATCTACGGTTCACTAAAAGGTAAACCAAACAAAGGCCCTGGTGGTATTATGTCATTACAAGGAGATCTTGGTGGGTACGATGCAAGTCCAGGCGGACCAAATGATCCCGGTTCTGGAGGTGGTGGAAATAGAGTTGGTGAAACCGATAAAGGTAAACAAAGAGCTGCCGACATTATGACTGGCAGAGTTAATGTGACTTCACCAACAGGTATTACAGAGGGATATAAAGGACCAGAGGGTGTAAGAGATAGTTTTGGAAATTATGTTGGACAAAAATTTGTAGGTAAAGGATTGTTTGGTTTAGGTAGTGGTTACAGGGATGTATACACATCAGGACCTAGACAAGGACAAGTTAAACCAGGGATATTAGGAAGAGTTCTTGGAGGTATAGGAAGTTTAATAACAGGTGTGCCTTTAATAGGTCCTGCATTGGGCAAAATGTATGATTA
>CEVB01010390.1_pt1 | contig 10798 bp, 16 predicted proteins | sample 531381 | NCBI WGS metagenome assembly CEVB01 (sample SAMEA2622763, study PRJEB7988) | marine metagenome | biome: marine biome (ENVO:00000447); feature: surface water layer (ENVO:00002042); material: "saline water (ENVO:00002010), including plankton (ENVO:xxxxxxxx)" | depth 5 m | reverse complement strand
ACGCCACATTGACTGTATTAACTAGTAAAAATAATCCAGTTACAGAGGTTAGATTTAGAGAGGTCTTTCCAACAAGTTTAGGTGGTCTTACATATGACCAACAGGCAGGTGATGTTACCTACCTTACAAGTGATATTACATTTAAATATAGTTACTATGAGTTTGCTGATAGTGGTGGTACTACATCCGTTGTAACCTCTTAGGAACCTTGACATATACTACAAAAGCTGATATAATACTTTATTATGACATTGGAAGAATTACAAGCACAGGCCGATAAGGACCTTAAAATCAATGACGCTGAGTTGGATTTAGAATCTCTAAAAACACCACAGTTACACAACAAATATTTAAAACACTTAAATAATTTTAAGTTACTATTAACTAGAGCCAAGACAGACGTTAATGTAATGAGAAAGGTTAAGTGGGAATACTATACAGGAAAAGCAAGTCCTGAAATCTACAAAGAAAAACCATTTGATTTAAAAATACTTAAAACAGATATAGACAAATATCTTGAATCAGATGAAGACCTCATAAAACTCACACAAAAAGTAGAATACCTACAAACAGTTGTTGACTTTTTAGAATCAACAGTACGACAAATATCAAATAGAAGTTTTGCTATTAAAAATGCTATTGAATGGAAAAAGTTTACTTCTGGTGCTATCTAATGTTTACTGATATAAATCAATGTTATAATGTCATTCGTGGTGCAATTGATGACAAAATGTGCAATATGATTATAGGTGTTGGTGAACAACAAAACACAGAACAAGCCAAACTAGATAACAAGGGTATTACACCAGCAAGAAGCTCACAAGTCTCTTGGATTAAAGAAAATAAACGAATACAAAATTTAGTTAGTTTTTATATTATGCAAACAAATAGAGATAAAGACTGGCACTTTTATATTACTGATGTTGAGGACTTTCAATACACAGTATATAATAAAGATGATTACTATAATTGGCATATAGATAAAGGTCAAATATACCCTAATCGTAGAGAAAGAAAAATCTCTTTTTCTTTAATACTAAATGATGAATACAAAGGCGGCCAGTTAGAGTTTGGTTTAACTACACCAAAAGACAATGTATCTGGTCAGTTTTATGAAACAGACTTAAAAAAAGGTGATATGGTTGTCTTTACTAGTTTTGTATGGCATAGAGTAAAGCCTGTTGAATCAGGCATTAGAAAATCACTTGTAGGTTGGATAGTAGGTCCTTGTTTTAAATGAGAACATTAGAAGTTAAAAAAAAGAATGATGTTTACCTCTCAATAGAGGCAGATGAAGATGTACGCCGAGACTTAGGCGAATACTTTACATTTAGCGTGCCTGGTTTTAAGTTTATGCCACAATATCGTTCAAGACATTGGGATGGTAAAATAAGACTGTTTTCATATGCAAGTGGTCAAATATACACAGGCCTTTATCCTTATGTTATAAACTGGTGTAATGAGAACAATGTATCAGTATTAGATAAAACAGACATTGTAGACGCCAAGGTTGATGATGAAAAGGTAGATAACTTTATAGAAGCTCTAAAAATTCCTTTTACTGTTAGAGATTATCAAAAAGAAGCTTTTAGTTATAGTCTAAAAAAACATAGATGTTTATTACTATCTCCTACAGCCTCAGGAAAATCTTTAATTATCTATATGATGGTGAGATTTAATCTAATTAGGCTATCTGAGAAAAACAATAAAGTATTAATAGTTGTTCCGACCACCTCTTTGGTTGAACAATTGTATAAGGATTTTAAAGACTATGGGTATAATAGTTCTGCTAATGTTCATAGAATATATCAAGGTCATGAAAAACACTCTGATAAAAGAGTTTATATTAGTACATGGCAATCAATATATAAAATGCCTAAAAAATGGTTTGAAGAATTTGGCTGTGTCATTGGTGATGAGGCACACTTATTTAAGGCAGTATCACTAACTAAAATACTTACAAAACTAGAAAACTGTAAGTATCGTATAGGTTTAACAGGTACTTTAGATGATAGTAAGACACACAAACTTGTTTTAGAGGGCTTGTTTGGTGCTGTAAACAAAGTTACATCTACATCTAAACTACAAGAAAACAAACAGTTAGCAGACTTAAAAATATACTGTTTAGTATTACAACATGATAATATGTCTAGAGATTATTTAAAAGATAAGTCTTACCAAGAAGAAATGGATTTTCTTGTCTCAAATGATATGAGAAACAAGTATATTCGTAATTTATGTCTATCATTACAAGGTAACTCTCTATGTTTATTTCAATATGTAGAAAAACATGGCATGTTATTAAAAGATTTAATTGAATCAAAGAACAAAGACAAACAAGTATTTTTTGTTTACGGAGGTGTTGACACACATGAAAGAGAAAAAATCAGAGCTATTACTGAACAATCTGATAATGCTATTATTATCGCTAGTTATGGCACCTTTTCTACTGGTATTAATATTAGGAATTTACATAACATTGTATTTTCTAGTCCTAGTAAGTCTCGTATACGAAACTTGCAAAGCATTGGTCGTGGATTAAGATTAAAAGATAACAAGTCTGGTGCAACATTATACGATATATCAGATGATTTAACTTATAATGGTAAAGAGAATTATACATTGGCCCATTTTAAAGAAAGGATAAATATTTACAACGAAGAAGATTTCGATTACGAAGTCCATAACGTGGAGTTAAGACATGGAAATAAAGATAATCAAACTAATTAATGGTGATGATATTGTATGTCGAATACCATCTGAGCAAGATACTAAATCAAAATGGTTAAGCATAAGTAAACCAATGCATATTAAATATGTGCCTAAACTAACCTTACAAGGTTTAACAGACTATGTTGCTCTAGTAAAATGGACAGCGTATTCACCTGATGAAAGAGTAAGTATACCAAAAGATAAGATAATGACTTTAACATCAGCGGCCGCTACATTGAAAAAAAGCTATGAGATATTAGAAGATAGTTTTCACAAACAGGAGATAAGAGAAGAAGAAAATCCGCCTGTTTCCGAAAATGATATACCTGAATATAGTAAAAGAGAATTAACAGATGATGAGAATAAAAGATTAAATGAAATATTTGAGGAACTTGATTTTGAAGACGCTGATGGTAAACTTCATTAGCCGTCCTCTGGTATCCAAAGCTTCCCTATCGCAGACATGCTAATTATACCAGAAAAATAAACAATTGTCAATGGTGGAACATATGCAAACAGCAATAAAAATTTTTATATATACAATACTAATTTATGTATTTTTATCTTTCTTTTTAGCCGCTTATGGTGAAGATGATAATGCAACAACAGCCATTGTTGGTGGCGTACAAAGTGTTGCTGAATCGGAAACAGGCGAAGAAGAAGAGCCAGAATGTGAATGACCATTGACATTACTTGACTTTTAGATTATAATGATAACATGAAAACTGAAAAGAAAAAAGAACATTATGTAAATAACAAAGAATTTTTGGCCGCCATGGTAGAGTATAAAAAACTTGTTACTGAGGCCGAAGACGCTGGTGAAGAAAAACCACCAGTTACTAACTACATAGGTGAATGTTTTTTAAAGATAGCTAATCACCTATCTTACCGACCTAATTTTATAAACTATACATTTAGAGATGACATGATATCTGATGGTATAGAAAACTGTTTACAATACTTAGATAATTTTAATCCAGAAAAATCAAATAATCCATTTGCATACTTTACACAAATAATATATTACGCTTTTATACGAAGAATACAGAAAGAAAAAAAACAGGCGAACATCAAAGAAAAACTTATCGCTGAAGGTGGTTATGAAGACTTAGCAGTTAATGAAGGTGATACCAATCAATACACTAATCAATATACTGAGTTTCTAAAACAAAACACCAATCCAGACGAAGCGCCAGTTAAAAGAACACGAAAACGAAAAGGAAAACTTGACCAATTTTTAGATGAAGATAGCTCTACTGAATGATACACACTTCGGTGTTAGAAATGATAGTCCAGTCTTCCAAGAATACCAAAACAAATTTTATATAAAAGTTTTTTTCCCTTATCTAGAAGAAAACAATATAGATTGTTTAGTACATCTTGGTGATGTTGTTGATAGAAGAAAGTTTATTAATCATCAAACAGCTTATAACTTTCAACACAAATTCTGGAATAGATTGTCTGAAATGAATATAGATACACATATTATTTTAGGTAATCATGACACATATTTTAAAAACACCAACGAAGTAAATGCCCTAGAACAATTAAGAGTAGGTAAGAATGTAAAAATATATTCTAGACCAGAAGAAGTTGTATTTGATAAATTAAAAATATTACTTTTACCTTGGATATGTGATGAAAACTACAAAGAAAGTTTACAGGCATTAAATGATTCTACATCACAAATATGTTTTGGTCATTTAGAAGTAAAAGGTTTTGAAATGCATAGTGGATTTTTTAACGACCATGGTCTAGAAAAAGACCTATTTAAAAGATTTGAAAAGGTAGTATCTGGCCACTTTCATAAAAAATCAGATGATGGCCATATATACTATCTTGGTACTCAATATGAAATGACTTGGAATGATTACAGATGTCCAAAAGGTTTTCATATATTTGATACTCAAACAAGAGAGTTGACAAGAGTACCTAATCCCATGAGGATATTTAAGAAGATTTATTATAATGATAAAGAAAATAACTATACTAATTTAGATATAAAAGAATATAACAATACTCATGTTAAGCTTTATACTACAAATAAAACAAATGAACAAATGTTTGAAACCTTTATCAATAGATTACATAGTGAAATAGATATTCATGAGTTAAGTATTATAGATGATGATACCTCAGATATAACAGCCACAGTTAGAGAAGATATATTAGACCAAGGAGAAGATACCTTGACATTTTTAGGTAACTATATTGAACAAATAGATACAGACTTAGATAGAAAGAAACTAAAAGATTTTGTACATAAAATATACAAAGAGGCACAAGAGTGATTACATTTAAGAATATATCATGGAAGAATTTTCTATCCACAGGAAACACGCCTATTTCGGTCAATCTAGATGAATCACCTACTACATTAGTTATAGGTAAAAATGGCTCTGGTAAATCTACACTATTAGACGCCCTATGTTTTGTATTATTTAATAGACCATTTAGAATTATTAAGAAAGACCAAATAGTAAATTCTATAAATGATGGTGATTGTGAGGTAGAAGTTACATTTAAAGTTGGCACAAAACAATATAAGGTTATTCGTGGTATAAAACCTAATAAGTTTGAAATCTATGAAGAAGGCCATCTGATAAATCAGGACGCCTCTAATGTAGATTATCAAAAATATCTTGAATCAAATATAATGAAATTAAATTATAGGTCGTTCATTCAAGTCGTATTATTAGGTTCATCATCATATGAACCGTTTATGAAAATGAAACCTAGATACAGGCGTGATGTTGTAGAAGAAATACTTGATATTAAGGTTTTTACACAGATGGACTTGATATTACGCTCACAACAAAGCGATTTGGCAAAAAAAGTGTTGGAGGTTCGTCATTCCTGCGATTTAATTGATAAGAGCTTTACATTGACCTCAGAACATTACAAAAGTTTAAAAAACCGTGCTGGAGAGGCGGAGGGAAGGTCTCGTTCAAAAATTGAACAAAATCAAGAGGCGGACAGACAATATAGACTTAATCTACAAAAAATCAATGAAGAAATCATAAAACACAAAGCAAGTATAGAAAATAAGCCAAAAGTAAATAAAAAAATAAAAGATTTAACTAAACTAGAAGCTAAAATAGAAAGTAATTTATCTAATCATAAAAAGACATTAAACTTTTTTGAAGAAAATGATAATTGTCCTGTATGCACACAGAATATACCAACAGAATTAAAAAGTGCAAAAGTAAAAGAAGAAGAAGCTACAATAACAAAATTAGAAAATGGTCTACAAGAATTAATGTCAGAAATAGCTAGTGTTGAAACCAAGTTATCTGATATGGATGCCGTGTCTAAAAAGATACAAGATTTAAATGTAGAGGTTGCTAAAATCAATACATCATTAGAAAGTATTAAAAAATACTCAGATGAATTATCAAATGAGTTAGTATCATCAGGTGAAGATAATATAGAAGACCTAGAAACTAAACTAGAAAAATTAAGAGCAGATTTAGAATTAGAAGAAATGAATTTAGAAAAGGTAGAAGAAGAAAAGAAATATGTTGATGTGGTCAGAGAGATATTATCTGATAGAGGAGCTAGGGCTAATATTATTAAGAAGTATCTACCTATAATGAATCAATTAATTAATAATTACTTACAAGATATGGACTTCTTTGTATCATTTACTTTAGATGAAGAATTTAATGAGACAGTTAAGAGTAGAAACAGAGACAAGTTTATATACAATAGTTTTAGTGAGGGTGAGAAAATGAGAATAGACCTTGCATTACTATTTACATGGCGTTCTATTGCAAAACTAAAAAATAGTACCAACACCAATCTATTAATATTAGATGAAATATTTGATAGTAGTTTAGATGGTCAAGGTACAGAAGACTTTTTCAAGATAGTTAGAACCATGCCAAATGAAAACATATTTATTATATCTCACAAAGGTGATATATTGTTTGATAAGTTTACTAACATAGTTAAGTTCCAAAAAGAACATAACTTTACACAATTGGAGGCAGTCTAATGGCAGGTGGTGGTACAGCTGGTGGTTATGTATATAAAGGTAAAAATCCTAGTATAAAAGAAAGATTAAGACAAAACGATTGTCATATTACAGGCGAAACTTGGACACAAATACCAAATACAGATTTTGCATATTATTCTTCACAAGGTAGATTTTGTACATCAAAAGATATTGATTGGCCATATAGTGGTGCTTACTTATGCACAGAAGAAGAATTAAAAGACCAAGTAAACTATATAGCTAACTTAGAAAGAGATAATATAGATAGCAGATTATTTAAACATAAAGATTACTATACGGAGTGGAAAAATGAGACAAGCTGATTGGGAAATATTAAACGAAATAGAAATGTTAGAAAAAACTATTAAATGGTTTAAAGGTCAAATAAAACCACAAGCATGTGGTTGGATGTATACTACAATAAATGGTCTAGAACATAGAATTAAATTTTTAGAAGAACAGTTATGAGTGATAAAAAAGAAGATATAAAATTATATGACTTAGTGCCACCAAATGATATGAGGGTAAAGTCAGCGATAGCTCCTTTTGTAGATGATATGTTAGAAGAACATGGTATCAAAGACAGAAAAGAGTTATCAAAATCTATGTTTAATACCATGAAAAAGTATGGTGGCATAGGTTTAACATGTAATCAAGTAGGTTTACCATTTAATTATTTCTGTATAGGTGGTCATTTACAGATTGAATCAGGCTTGACATTACATTGTTTTAACCCTATAATAGTAAGTTCAAGTGATGAGACTGTAGTAATGACAGAGGGTTGTCTTACATATCCTTTTATATGGTTGAGTTTAACTAGACCTAGAAAGGTCGTTGTAAAATACGAAGACGAAAATGGCGATTTACAAGAAGGCCATTTAGATGGCATGATGAGTAGAATATTTCAACACGAAATGGACCATGTATTAGGCAGAAACTTTACAGAACATGCTAGTGATTTGAAACTAGAAAGAGCATATAAAAAAGCAGAGAAACAAATGAAGATATATGCAAAACAACAAGAAAGAATAAATGCAAACTCTTAGTATAATACTAATTGCAATTTTTATTTTTGTAATTTATATGCATAATAATCCAGATAAGTATGACGCTTTTACTAAATGGTTACATATAAGAACAAAGTATTTACGACCAGAGGTTAGCGTTGTTGAATTAATTATATTGATTTTAGTAGCATTGATAGTATTTAAATTATATTGGGCTTAAATTATGGCAGATATTGATATACACCAAAAACAAGATTTAGAATTTGTTGAAAAACAATGGCAAAAATGGCAAGCTGAAAATGACATTAACGAAGTTGAAGATGTTGATGAGGGTGATTTAAAAAAACTTATCGAAGAAGACCTAGCTTTTGTTTCTAAAATGACAGTTCAAGAATATACACTATATCAAAAATGGTGTGAAGTTCATAGAAAATATCCTACAATAAAAACCAATACAGTATTTGGTGATGAAGAATTTGTATTAGAAAAACCAGAACAAGCTAAAGAAGTTATTGATGTAAAAAATAACATATGGATTCCAGAATCACCAGAAGATTTTGAAAAACTAGAGCCTGTATTAGAGTTTACAGATGATTCAGAAAAAAGATTTAATGGTAAAATGAGGCGTGGTGATTTATCTGAAAAGTGGAATACACTTAGAACCTTTTTATCTACAATGAAAAACAATTCAAACATAGGTCGCCAATTATTCTTTATTGTAAAAGACAATGTAACAGGTAAATATCTAGGTGTTATTTGTATATCTGGCGATTTTATGGATTTAGGTCCTAGAGATAAGGCGATAGGTTGGGAAAGAAATGCAAAAACATTTGATGGCATGGTAAATCATACAGCTATAGGGTCATCAATAGTACCAACACAACCATTAGGTTATAGTTACACAGGTGGTAAATTACTTGCCTATTTGTGTTTATCTAATGATGTACAAAACTTATGGGAAGAAAAATATGGTGATAAGTTAGTTGGTGTAACAACAACATCATTGTATGGTAAAGACAAGGCACACGGATTAAGTCAATATGATGGTTTGAAATATTGGAAAAGAATGGGATTTACAGAGGGCTCTGTATCATTTGAACCTAATAGTAATAGTAAACAAAAGATTAAACAATGGTTGAAGAAAAATCATACAAGAAAATATTGGGAGTGGTACGAAGCTACAAGACCTAGTGGTCAACCATTAAAAAGAGACCACAAAAATAGGTCATACATGTTTACATATTCAAGATTAGGTGTGCCAAAAGAATATATTAAGACAGCACATTGTAGAGGCATATACTTTACAAGACTATATGAAAACACCTATGAATATTTAAGAGGTGAAATAAAAGAAGATAAACTAATTAAAAGATTTGATTCATCAACAGAGGCACTAGTTGATGTATGGAAAAAGAAACATGCTGGTAAAAGAGTAAAATCTTTATTAGACAAAAATATGTTTTCTAGAGATAGTCATTTTTATGATGATATAATTTTCATGGATTGGGAAGACACAAAAGCTAAATATTTAAAATCAGTTGGAAGATGATAAACAAAAAAGACTACAATATAATTAAAAATTTTATACATATGAGCATTGTTCCTATAAGTGTAAAAAAATTATGGTTTGCAGATAAGAATTTTTCAAAATGGTATTTCAATGACAAAGGTAAAAGACAAAAGAAGTAAAGTTGGTGGTGCTGAAAAAATAGCATTAGTAACTGGTGGTTTTGACCCTTTACATTCAGGTCATATTCAATATTTAAAAGCAGCCTCAGAATTAGGTGATAAGTTAGTTGTCGGTGTAAATTCTGATGAATGGTTAGTTAGAAAAAAAGGTCAACCATTTATGCCTTTAGAAGAACGAATAGCAATCTTACAAGAATTATATTGTGTAGATTTAGTTATAGATTTTAAAGATTCTGATGGCACAGCTTGCCATGCAATAGAAAAAACAAAACAATTTTACAGAGATAAGTTTACAGGTAAATTTAAAAAACACCTTGTATTTTGTAATGGCGGTGATAGAACAGCCGATAATATACCAGAACAAGAAAGATATGAAGGCGACCCTAGAGTTAGTTTTGAGTTTGGTGTAGGCGGTGATAATAAGAAAAATTCTTCAAGTTGGATATTAGAAAATTATCGTAACGCTAAAACAGATAGAAATTGGGGATACTATAGAGTTATTCATAATATAGGTAAAGGTGTCAAAGTAAAAGAATTAGTGATTGAACCAGGCCAAGCATTATCTAATCAAAGACATTTTAAAAGAAGTGAAATGTGGTATATAATGAAAGGCGCTTGTGTGGTAAATGGTGAAACTTTTAGAGAACATGAATCAGCATTTGTTATTAAAGTTGGTGATTGGCACAAAGCAGAAAATCCATTTGATGAACCTTGTCATGTATTAGAATGTCAATACGGCGAAGAATGTATAGAATCAGATATTGAACGTGAGGGAGAAGACCCTACCGAGCTCGAAAATCCAAGCGGAAATCGAGGATATTACATAGGATTGACAGCCTCCAGCAGAAATGATGAATAATTATTTTCATTTTTTTTTGAAATCCCTTTAAAATCAATGGTTTAGATAGGCAGAAAAAGCTTGACATGGTCCGTGGATAGTGTAAAATGGTTTGTAGATAAACTATGAAAGGAAAAAAATATGATGAAAGTTGAATTATACCACTCCGCTTTTGAAGATACACCAAAGTTTGTAGCTTCTTTCCCTGTTGACTTAGAAGACCATATGTCAGCCGCTGAGGCAGTTTACTCTTACACACAAAACAAAACTAAAGAGGGTTGGGCAAAAGGTTATGGTCTAAGAGATGACCACCGTTCAACATCAGTTGGCGATTATGTAGAAGTTGAGGGTTTAGACGCTTCGAGAAGATTTAAAAGAATGAGATACTATGTTGCAAACATGGGTTTCACAAGAAAAAAAGTTAACAGTTTAGGTAGAGAGGTAGCGTAATTATGAATGGTGAAGATTATTGCGATTATGTATTAGATAATTTATATGAAGAAGGCCAAGATTTAGGACTTGAAGGTGAAGAACTATTGAATTGGGTAAGTGATG
>CEVB01060989.1_pt1 | contig 10808 bp, 9 predicted proteins | sample 531381 | NCBI WGS metagenome assembly CEVB01 (sample SAMEA2622763, study PRJEB7988) | marine metagenome | biome: marine biome (ENVO:00000447); feature: surface water layer (ENVO:00002042); material: "saline water (ENVO:00002010), including plankton (ENVO:xxxxxxxx)" | depth 5 m | reverse complement strand
GGTTCATATCCAGCAAACGGGTGCGCAGCTGCAGTAATAATTCTTTCTCGTGGCTTAGGCCGCCGCTAATTTCCAGTACACCGATTTGCTCACTAAGCAGCGCTTCAAGGCCAGCGATGGTGGCCTGAAACGGGCCATTGATATCAATCAGCTGCAGCATCGGCTCAATGTAGTCGTCAAAGGCTTCCATCACGGCGCTGTAACGGCGCGCTAACGACAAATTGCGCTCATCGGCTTTGGCTTTATCGACCAGGTTTAAAATAGCGGTTTCGTTTTTGGCAAAATGTTTTACCACTTCACGGATCCGCTCATCCATTTGCCAGATAAAACGTTTTAGCTCGCTGGCATCACGACCTTTGGCGGCAAGCTCCAGCTTGCGCGCCAAGCGGTTTAATTCATGAATACGGCTTTGAATATCTTCCGCCATACCCAGGTTATGCTCTTGCAGCAAATACTCGGCAAATTCCAGCACGGCACGGTTCAGCTCCAGCTGGCTGGATTTGGCCAGCGGAATAAACACTTCAGCCTGCAACAGGCGCTGCGCTTCTTTAAAGACTTGCTCGCTGGAATAACCGGGGTTAAAGCGTTTAATCAGCGCCTGTACATCCTGAAAACTAAAGCTGCCCATGTTACTACGGCCAATCAAGGCCTCAATAACCTGCCAGTGTTCATCCAGGCATTTTAAGATTTTACGCGGGGATATCATGCGTTGCTAAGCGTTCCTGCTTGATGCAATAAAAAGGCTATTATCCACGGATTGGCGCTAAACACCAGAGTGTGACCCGGCCTGACGAATGTCCGCCGCACCGGCTGTTTCATTAATAAGCTGATCGCAAAGCGCCAGCTCAGCATCCTGCGGCAAAGTGATACTAACCGTCACCTTATCACTGTAGCTGACCTCATCCAGTGTCGCCTTGCACTGCTGTAATAACTGCCGTAAGCGCGCTTCAAACGCAAAGCTGACACTGATACTAAGCGCAGTACTCGGGCTGACTTCGCATAACTCGGCTTTCGCCGCGGCCTGGGATACCGCATTAGAATACGCCCGCACTAAGCCACCGGCGCCCAGTTTTACCCCGCCGAAATAGCGCACCACCACTGCCAGGCAGTTGCCCAGTTCGCGCTCAGTTAACACATGCAGCATTGGCTTACCGGCAGTGCCACCCGGCTCGCCGTCGTCACTAAAGGCCTGTGTCTTGGGCTGGCGGGTATTACCGATGATATAGGCCCAGCAGACATGATTCGCATCCGGATAGCGCGCACGATACTGCGCCACCCAGGTCATCGCCGCGTCCCGGTTATCGACAGGGTGTAAAAAGGTAAGAAACTCGCTGTTTTTCTCTAGCAGTAAATGCTCTGTCGCTGCTGCGAGAATGCTGTATTGCGTCATAAAAAGATTGGCTACCAAAGATAAGGGCGCAGCTTAGCCGATTACGGCTGAAAATAACACAGGCCGCTTTGGCGGCCTGTGCTTGCTTTAACGCTATTGGCGTTAGCGTTTTAGTAAAGTTAGCGCTTTAGTCGCCACTGGCCGGCGGGTTTTGCTCTGCTCCGGCGTCGTTCACAGCAGCTGCATCATTCACAGCAATAACACTGTCGGTTTCACTCTTGACCAGTGCCGTCCAGTCGACGCTGATAAGCGGCTCAAACTGGCTTTGGCTAAGCTCAAACCAATGATCGATATCGTTGCGGCGGATAAGCGCAGTGTCATCCTGTTTTACCAGCTGATACTGATAATCGCGAGCACTGCTGCGCACATTAAGCTCAGTAATATCACTGCTAAGCGGCGCTTTTTCGGCTCGTTTAAGCACTGACAAGGCACTGAGCTTCGCCACCAGCTCACGGGCTGCAGCGCTGTCGGCGTTATGGCTTTCGCCGTTAAGCGACAGCTGCCAGTTTTCGCCCTGCCGGCTCAGGCTATTATCACCCTGCGCGATGCGTTCGACCACCGGCAAGCGCAGTAACTGCTTATCCAGCCAGGCGCTCTGCTCCACGCTTAGCTCAAAGCGGTTTAGTGCCGCTTTGTAGATAGCCTCATCGCCGTCGGTGCGCAGATACAACTGACGAAACGCCGGGCTATCGCCCAGATACAGCGTGTGTAGCACTTTTTCGCCCTGTTTCAGCACTAGCTTTTGTTCAAACTTATCCTCAGCCACACTAAAACGGCTTTGCGCTTCAGCGCTTTGTGCCACCGGCCAGCCGGTTTTCAGCGTGGTCAAATCGCGCAGCAGACCATCCAGCTTGCCCTGGCTAACTGGCAAGCCATTCGCCAGCTGCCAGTTATCGCCCTGTTTCGTCAGTGTTAGCTCGCCGTCTTTACTGCTTAGCTCCAGGCTGTCGGCTGCCGACAATTGCGGCAATAACGGCTGGGTTTTGATGTCATCATTGCTGCTGCCAAACAGCCACAGTGCCAGCAGCAACTGGACGATAAGCAGCACAGTTAAATTACGCATTAAAGGTGTCATATCGCCTCCTGTTTAGTCTGCCAGTTGTTTCAGCCAGGCCAGCTGACGCCGCTTCTGCAGGCTGCGTTGCAGTAAAATCAGCGCTACCAGCAGCATCAGCGCTACGGCGTAGTTCAGGTATTCCCAGAACTGCTGGCTGCCTTCATCCATGGGTAACAGCGTGCGGTTAAACTGGCCGCGGGCGCGGATACTGGTTAAGGCCGCATCATCCAGCGCCCAATCCAGCGTATTGGCAATCAGCTGCAGTGCGGCGATATCCTGCACACCACTGGCGGCACCGCTGAGCTGTAGCGCGGTATCGCTGATAAAGTCGTTTGAGCTCAGCACGATTAACCGCGCAGAAGACGGCGAGCGGCTTAACACCGACGACACATTGAGTGCGGGCTCGTCAGCAGCGTCCTGGGTGTTTTGTGCTGTATTGTCCTCAGCGGCAGCATCTTCGTTTGCGTTACCAGCCGCCGACTCATTAGCAGCCGCTAACAGCGGTGAGTCTTTACCGGCAAAGTAGGAACTAAATACCCCTTCGACCACAGCGCCCAGCAGATAAGACTGCAGTTCACCCTGTGGCGTAAAGCTAAGCTCGCCATATTGGTTCAGCGGCGGCAGCACCTCTGTACTAGCCGACAACCAGGCGCGGCCGGAGCTGTGAATAAGCTCTGTCACCTTACGGCTGCTGTTTTTCTCAGTGTCGATAGCCAGCGGCGATGCCCAGTTCAGCGTCAGCTGCTGCAAGCTGGCCGTAGCCGGATGCTCAGCGTTTAAGCCGTTTTGCCGCACGTCAATAAAGTAGGGGTAGTCCAGCATCCGTACTTCCTGCACCCGGAAACCGCCCAGATCGCGCGTGACCGGCAGTGGTAGCGCGGCGCTTTGTTTATCCAGCACTAAAGTGTTTTGCTGGCTGATGCCATGATGCGCCAGCCAGTCAGTCAGGCCAGAGGTCACTGTTTTCAGGTTCAGGCTACGGCCGCTAAAATCGGCACTGTACGGCGAGCTGGCAAGCAGTACTGTGCCACCCTGCATTAAGAACTGATCCACAGCAAACAACGCCTTGTCATCCAGTTTATCCGGCGCTGCCAGCAACAGGATATCGGCATCGCTGGCAACACTGCCATCGCTCAGATCTTCCGTTTTCAGGTTCAGCTCTTCACTCAGGTACTGTTGCAGCTGACTAAAGCTAACACCAGCACCATAAGGGTTAGCCGCCGGCGCCACTAAGGCCACGGTTTTACGATAGCCACTGGCAAAGCGTTTTACGGCGGCAGTAAAATTGCGCTCAAAGCTTTCAGCGGAGAAATCGTCCAGCGGAATCTGTACCAGCTGCTCACCATCCCCGAGCAACAAATGGAAGTAAAACGGATTTGGATCTAACAAACCGGTCACCAGCGGGCTGATGCCGTAATCATTCGCCAGTTGCTGCGCCAGTTCACCGCCATTGGCATCCGGGTTCTGTGTTTGGCGCTTAAGTTTATCGCCCGCCTCAGCCGTCAGTTTATCCAGCACAGTGTTGATATCAGTAGCGAACTGCTGCAATTGCGCGGGTAATTTGCTGCTATCTGACAAATATGCCGTGAACGTAAGTGGCTTGTTTACCGCGGCAAATAACTCACCGCCAGCCTGATAGCCCTGCATCACCGCACGGATGGTACGGGTGATATCCAGCTCGGGGTTACGCAGCTGCACATTAAGCTCGGCCTCGCCGCCTGATTTCACCTCGATTAAATCGCGAAAACCCAGGACTTTATATTCGTTTCCGTATTGCACCAGCACGTTAAAGTAACTGCTGACAATCGATGACTGGTAACGGTCGGCCACCTGAAACGGCACCGGCTCGATACCAAACTCCTGATTGGCCTGCTTTTCCGCTTCAGCAGAGCTTAACGGATCAACCAGCTCCAGCTTTATGCGGCCTTTAGCGGCAATTTCGTACTCGCGCAGTAAATCGCTGAGTTGCGGCACCAGCGGTGCTAATAGCGGGTGGGTTTTGCTGCTGAAATAGCCGCGCAGCAGCAGTGGCTCCTGCAATTGCGCCAGCTGCTGTTTGCTGGCCTCTGACAAGGTAAATTGCTGACCGGTGGTGCTGTCATAGCGCAGCATGGATAACTGCCCCAGCCATAAATTCAGTGCCAGCGCATTTACCACGACCAGGCTGGCAACCCACTGCCAGCGTTTAGCGGCAACGCCCGGCTGTTCACTCCAACGACCGCGCTCCAATGCCCAGCAATTCAACGTTAAAAACACCAGCGTTAAGCTGACAAAGTACAATAAGTCTCGCGCATCCAGCATACCGCGACTGATGGCTTCAAAGCGGCCCGAGGTAGACAACAGGCTTAACCACTGGCTGATATTCTGACCAAATAAACTGGTGATGACATTGCTGCCAATTAAATAAAACACCCCACATAGCAATACCGATACCAATAGCGCCACGATCGGGTTATCACTGCGCGCCGAAGCATACAGGCCTATCGCCAGGTACAACATACCCAGCAGCAAGGTCGCCAGATAACCGGCCCACACCGGGCCCCAGTCCAGCTCACCTAACATCGCTACAGTAAAAGGCAGTGGTAAGGTCAGCAGCAGCGCCAGTAACAGCAGCAGGCTGCAACCGATAAATTTACCCAGTACAAACTGCCATAGCGGTGTGCTTTGCGTTAGTACATGCTCCAGCGTGCCGCTTCGGCGCTCTTCGCTCCACAAGCGCATGGTTAAGCTACTGGCAAGAAAAATCAGCAGCAGCGGCATAGCATTAAACAGTGGCCGCACATCGGCAATATTGCGGGCAAAAAACGCTTCGCCCCAGAAAAACATAAACAGCACCACCGCCAAAAAGCCGCCTAAAAACAGGTAGCTGACCGGTGAGGCAAAAAACAGGCTGATTTCTTTTTGCGCGATGCGCCAGAGCATTGTGCGGCCATGCGCACTGTGCTGGCCAAAAGTGCCGGACTTTTGCGTAATATCAGGCTGCATCCTTCACCTCCGTTTTGCTGTTAAGCTGACGAAACACCGTTTCCAAATCACGCTGTTCAATAAACAACTGCGTTAAGCTGGCGCCCGTGTTAAACACCGCCTGCGCGGTTTTCTGACACAGGGTGTTAAGATCGCACTGCGTGTCAGATAGCGTTAAGCGATACTGACCATCCGTAATTGGGTTGATGTCTACAGTGCTGAAAACTTGTCTCAGGGCATCTTTTAGCGCAGGCAAATTGATATCACTGTGCAGCTGCACGCTATTGCTCTGGCGCAGTGCGCTTAAGCTGCTATCGAGCACCAGCTCACCGGCGCGTAACATCAGCACCTGGCTACAGAGCGCATCCACCTCCTGCATAATGTGAGTAGATAGAATGACGGTGGCGTCTTTCGCCAGCTCACGGATTAATTTGCGCATGGCTTCGGTTTGCGCTGGATCCAGGCCGTTGGTCGGCTCATCTAAAATAAGTAACTTAGGCCGGGTTAATATCGCCTGCGCCACGCCAACCCGCTGTTTAAAACCACGCGATAACGTCGCGATAGGCGCCAACAGTTTGCCAGCGATATCGGTGGCGGCGATAGCATAGCGGATGGCGTCCGTTCTCGCGCTGCTGTTTAAGCCTTTTAAGGTGGCGGCGTAGTCGAGATAATCGGCCACTGTCATCTCCGGATACAGCGGCAGGCTCTCGGGCAGATAGCCGATTTGCGCCTGTATCGCCGCGCGATCAACGGCCATATCGGCACCATTCAGGCTGATACTGCCGCTGTCGGCGTCCAGATAGCCAGTGAGCATTTTCATAATGGTGGTTTTACCGGCACCGTTGTGGCCCAACAGGCCGACAATTTCTCCCGGTTCAATGCTAAAGCTGACGTTATTGACCGCCAGCATGGCGCCATAACGGCGCGTTAAGTTTGATACCTGTAACATGATCAATTCTCCGCAGCATAATTAGTTCTGATTAGATAAGTGCGAAAAATCAGGTGGCGGCATGGCCACGCAGAGGGGCTGGATACGCTGGAACATTGTTTTTACCTTCCTCTTTGGTTGCCGGGGACATTCCCGTAAAAACAGTGTGTTAGTGCAAAGCCTGTTGTATATAAGGCCGCTTGCTAAGAATTCAAGCGGTGCAAAAAGTTCCGTCAAAACTCTAGGATTTATGGCTCGTTAAGCTCGTTATGATGTTTGCTGAACACCGGTATCGTTAGCTGCCATTTTATTGCCGCCAGACGCAGTAATAGCAAGGCGATCATACCGCTTAGCATTGCCGGTAGCTGACTGGCCCCGAGCGCGAGCAGGCCGGTATAAACACCGCCACCGACGATGCAGGTAACCGCATACAGCTCACCGCGAAACACCATCGGCACCTCACGGCACAGCACATCACGGATCATACCGCCACACACACCACTCATGGTGCCCAGCAGTATCGCCACCATAGTAGAGGTGCCGTAATCCAGCGCCTTTTGCGTACCCATAACGACAAAAAACGCCAAACCTAACGCATCGAATAACTGCAGGGTGTTGTGTGGAATGGTAAGACGGTTACGTACTAACAATATAGTGCCGATAGCGGCAATAAAAATGGCGTAAAAATAGCTGTTGTTGTTTACCCAGATCACCGGCGCATTCAGGATTAAATCGCGCAGGGTGCCACCGCCGATAGCGGTGACACTGGCCAGTACTATTACACCAAAACCGTCCATTTGATTGCGCCACGCTGCCAGCGTACCGGAGATAGCAAACACCGCTATACCGAGTAAATCAAACCAATGGAAATAGTCTGCCATCATGCCTCGCCTCTACACTGCCTTTGGCGTTGACGTTAGCAGGCTTACTGGCGGAAATACAGTTTTTGATTAACATAATCCAGCACCAGGCGCCCCTGCCGAAAAGCTCGCAAGCCCAACAACATAAAAGGTTTATCCTGATACCCTAACTGATTAAATACATGCAGGTCAGCCTGATAGCTCTTCGGCTCTTCTACCCGGGCGCTACCTAACTGATAACTCACACCCTGCAGCACTTTACGCAGCTGTGTCTTATTGGTTAAGCCTTTGGTTTGCTCTTCACCTGTTACCGTCAGCCCCCTAAGCTGCGTAGCCAAAGCTGAGTTAATAAAACTGTGATGTGCTCCGGTGTCAAACAAGACATCGGCTGCTACGCCATTAAATACCGCACTGGCACGGATCAGACTACTACTGCTGTCGATATCTACCACATTCAGCGCGCTCATACTGGCGCTGTCGCATTGCCCCGGTGTTAACGTCAGCATGTGTTCGGCAAAATTCATATCAACACAATAATGGCTTAAAAAATCATGACCAAGTAAGCCGGGCTCGATGCCATCAGGCAAGGCCAGCCCGCTCATATCAGTAAAAATATACTCTAGTTGTGCTTGTGATGCGCCTGCCACCGTTGTGTTATTGACGATACCCTCTGTCAGCTCATCGGTACCGGTGGCCGAGGTAACGGTAGTGGTATCAAGCTGGGTGGCGTCCAGTGCCAACGATGAGAGTAATGACATCGGCAGTACACCTTGCTGCGCAGCAGAATCTACAATCATCGGATGGTCTGGCAAGCCGTTGAAACTGGCATACACATAAGCATGGCCTCTGTCATTCAGGTACATTGGCATGCTGTAACTGGTTACTTCAGCCTGAGCCGGCAGCGCAGCAGGTAACAGGGCTAGTGCAGATAATAACAAGGCTTGTCGCATTTTTTGTCTCCATCATTTTGGTCTGATGGCACTTTACGCGGCAATTGTCAGGAAATTATCAGCATCGCTCAAAAAGTGCGGTCAGCCTGCCGCTGACCCGGGCAAGCTGATACAGATACACAAGCCACCGCCTGCGACCGGCCTGGCTGCGATGTCAGCCTGCATTAACTGACACAGCTGATAGCATATCGCCAGCCCCAGACCCGAGCCGCCCTGGCTGCGTGAATGGTTAAAACGTTGAAACAATTTTGCCAGTAGCGCGTCGCTAAGTCCTGGACCTTTATCTTCGACACAGATCTCAATACAACCATCTGCGTGCTGCGCACTGAGCTTTACTACACCACCACTGCTACCATAGCGAAAAGCATTATTTAGCAGGTTGCTCAGCACCTGCCGTAAGCGGGTGGCATCGGCGTGCACAGTTAAGCCTTGCTCCACCTGCACTATTAATTGCACCGCAGTGGCATCGGCCTGTGCCTGATAGCTTTGCTGCAACTCGTTTAGCAGGGCACTCACATCAGCCGCCTGCAAGGTTAGCTGTAGCTGACCAGCTTCGGTTAACGACAACAGGTTAAGATCATCAATAATACGGCTTATCCGTGTCACATCGGTTTGCAGTTGTGATAGCTGCGCAGGCTCTGTGCTCACTACGCCATCCTGCATCGCCTCCAACCTTGCTACCACAGCAGCAAGCGGTGTACGCAGCTCATGCGCGATATCGGCACTCATTTGCCGGTATTGCTGATCCAAACGCTGCAAACCATCAGCCAGATGATTAAACCCCTGAAACAGCTGGCCCATTTCATCACGTCGCTCGCTATGAATACGCTGGTCCAGATGCCCCTGTTGTAAGGCGTGAAAGCCCTGCAATAGCTGATGTACCGGCCGCAACAGCCAGCGGGCTCCCAACCAGGCCAGAAACACCGCCAGGAGTGACAACAGTAAAAATAACTGCATAAAGCGGTTATTTAGCTGCGATGCCAACCTGTCTTGTTGCTGACCAAGATCCAGCCAGGCCAGCGGCAGCCAGTACAAGCCTGGCTGAGTAAGACCTGCCACCTCGATCGGCTCTGGCGCAGCAGGAAAACTAATAATTGACGGAGGCATCCCGCTTTGTTGCAACACAAACTGAAAACCATTGCCCTGGGCTTCAGCGCTTAACTGCACCTCGTCCGGCAACGAGTTGCTTATCAGTTTTGTGCCATCAAGCAGAATAAAGGCATAACCGTTGAATTGCTCAGCCAACATCACCGGTAGCAATGCAGGGTGCTGATTTGCCAAGCGGGGCATATGCAACAGCACATCATCGTTATCCAGCGCCAGTTTGGCCATGGTTACCGCGCTACGCTTATTAAAATTGACAATGGCATTACGGGCGCTTTGCAGAGACAGTAGGTAGTAACTACCAAGCATCAGCAAGGTACAGCAAGCCACAATCAGGGCAATTTTCGTTTTAAGTGTCATCGCTGCGCCGGCCAATAAACTGATAACCGGCACCATGCCGGGTTTGAATAAAACGTGGATTGCTGCGCTGCTCGCCCAGTTTCTTGCGCAGATTAACCATATGCGTATCAACGCTACGCTCGGTAACTTCGTGCTGTTGCGGCCATACCGCATCCAACAGGGCAGCGCGGGAGAACACCCGCATGGGCTGTTGCGCCAACGTCTTTAACAGCGCAAACTCAGATGGTGTAAGGCTAAGCTGTGCGCCGTCTAGCCATACTTGCTGCGCGCTTAAATCCAATAGCATACCATCAAACTGCCATTGGCTTTGCTGACTACCGCTGTTGCAACGCCGCAGCAATGCCTGCACCCGCAGCGTCAACTCTTTAGGGCTATACGGCTTACACAGATAATCATCCGCGCCAAGCTGCAATCCTTCGATACGCTGTGCCTCGCTTACTCTAGCAGTAACCATCAGTGTGGCTATATTGCATTCTACTGCCTGCTGCAATAAGTCAAGGCCGCTGCCATCAGGCAAATTAATATCCAGCACCGCCAGATCACAGGGTAAATTCTGCAAAGCTCTTGCGGCTGCGACCGCTGAACTAAAATGCTGTACCTGTAAACCTGCCTGGCGCAGATAGCGCGATGTAATGTCCGCAATGCTGGCGTCGTCTTCGACATAAATAACCAGGCTTGATGTCATGTTGCTTCTGTTATTGCCACTAATTAAGAAAGCCGAAGCATACACGTAAAATGGTTTAGTGGAAAAGCGAAACCCTGTGTTAACATTCGTCCCAATTATCTCACGTCAAGGAACAATGGATGAAAAAGACGGTATTGGCATTGGTCGTGCTTGCAACTGCAGGTAGTGCTGGTGTGTATTTTGCGAATAATTATGCAGAAGATATGGTAAAGCAGCAGGTTGAACAGGCAAACCAGAGCTATCGTCAGTTAGCCGCCAACGGCGATATGCCGCTTATTTCACTGACATGCAAAGACGTATCAGCCAATGTACTGACATCAAGCTACAGCATTGCCGGCTTAGAGGTAAGCATGGCTGAACTGGGCACGGTTGCTACGGTTGAACAGATTACCGCTAAAGGCGTGAAACCCCGTACGCTGGCAGACGAAGGCAGTGTGCATCTGGTTGGCGCAAAAGCCGCGCCGGCAATACTGCAAATGCTGCCGCCACAAACCAGTGCTTTTGTACAAA
>CEVB01012950.1_pt1 | contig 10820 bp, 10 predicted proteins | sample 531381 | NCBI WGS metagenome assembly CEVB01 (sample SAMEA2622763, study PRJEB7988) | marine metagenome | biome: marine biome (ENVO:00000447); feature: surface water layer (ENVO:00002042); material: "saline water (ENVO:00002010), including plankton (ENVO:xxxxxxxx)" | depth 5 m | reverse complement strand
AAATGATGGGAAGTGTATATTTTCCGAAAGCGGCAAGCATTTCCTCTTTTTTGTGGTCATCCTCGTTCCAATAGTTAGGAGGATTTCCGAAAAAGCCCATGTTGAGCATAGCATGGCGTGTGACATCCATTTTGCCTTTTTGAATGTTATAGTGTCCGTCAGTCATTACATTGAGCATTTCACCGAACACATCTTCCTCAAGCGTTTGAAACTCGGAGAAAATGATACGGTCATGGTTCATCTTAGGTAGTAATCCTAACTCAATGGAATTCAAATCATCGGAGGACATAGCCCCGAACATAGCGGCGAATGTGGAGAGTTTTCCTGTTCCCGCCATCCGACAACGGACAAGTGGTGAAATGACCTTATCAACCAAGTGATTTTTACCTTCGCCCGGATTGGTAATCAACCCAATGTGAATCATGTCTTCCTTCTCAAACGGAGAAAGACAGTAAAGCAAAATCGCCTGTTTCAAATCATCGTCAGCATAGATTTCCGACCATAGGCCGTCATTGTCCATCATCACATCAAGTGGCGATACCTTCTCCTTGTGGCATAAATCCACGAAGGCTTTGACGACCTTTTCATTAACTTGTGCTTTGTGAATGTTGGCTTCCCAATGAATTTCATCAATGACAAATACCCTATCGGACTTGAAATTGGTGTAGCAACCCTTAATCTTGATAGGTTTGCCTTCCGCAAGTGATTTCCGAATAATGGTGTCAGCCTTTTCCAAATCGGCAGGGGATAATTTACCCATCAAGTATTTGTCGTTGCAGTTATGCGCTACACATTGGACAGCGTTTTCGCCATCCGATACGCCAAACTTGATTAGGGTTTTGTCCTTCCCGCTATCCTTAGTGGAAACACCTTTGACTTCACGCTTGGTGACGACACCCGACCCGCTTGAGTCCTTTCCCGATACCAAAGTTTCAATGATAGTAAGCACATTGGCTTGCCTATCCACAATGGGTTCGGATTGGTGCGGGTGTTTGCCTTCAACAACCTTTTTCACGAAGTCGTGAATGGATTGAGGAATCATACTAACCACATTGTCCTACGCCCTATATGAAAGGTAGCGAAGGAAAGATAACGATTCGGTGGCCCATGCGGGGTGAAGACAGGGTTTGAACCGAAGTCCGTTGCTAATCTCCACCACCGCACAGACGGGGTTCTCAAGTGAGAGGGGAAGTCCCACAGGAGTCGGATATTACCCCAAATCGGGGCGTGAATCGGAATCTTGCTATCGCTAACGCTTATTAAGGCGTTTGAACAATCAGTCAAGAATGACTTCATTCAGGCACTTGGTCAGCAGGGATTGGTGGGATTACCACATCGTCACCTGCGGAGTCAAGGCGAAGAACCATCTTGTTGAATTGACGACCACTCTTTTCGGAGGTTTGCTTGGTGCGAAGGAAAGAAACAGCCAATGGGAGGGAGTTTCCGTTTGCCGCTTGCGCCTCAACGAATTGTGCAAAGTGGTTTGTTTCGTAGCCACCGACCCAAAGAGTCATTCTTCGGCCATCGTTGTTTGTGTCAATGAGATTTACTGCGGTGGAAACACCGTATTCGCCCTCAATGCCTTCGTTGTAAGATTCAATGATGTAGCCATTGTAAAGAGTATCAAACTCGGCTTTCATCTTCTCACGGATTGGGAAGACGGCTTCGGTCTTTGGTTGTTGTTCTGCGGCTTCTGCCAAAAATGCTTCAATTTCGGATTTCTTGTTGCTCATGTTTTTCACTTCCTGTTTTATGACCCTTTTTGTTGCGGGGCTGATTAACTACTTGTCCGAAGCCCTTAATAAAGGTTCACAGGGCGGAAAAGGGCAGTTATCTAAATGAATGCGAAACTTCAAATACTCGTTTAGTCAAACACTATTCATGCTATGGTTAAATCCCTCCACAGGAGATGTTGTGGAATCCCCTAAACGACCCTCCGCCGCATGGGTTATCGTAGTCCCTGCCACTATTGATGGCGATATTACACAAAGCACCCTTGAAGGATTAAAGAAAGCGATACTTTCCTCTCCATCTTATACTACACGCCCGCAAGACATAGAGATGGTGGATAAAACGGGATTAAACTTGTATGCTAATGAACAGGCATGGGAACGATTGCTTAACGATGGTGATTTTCCTTACATTAAGTGGGAGATTGCCTCCGATGGAACACTTGAAGTGCGTTATATTAAGAATAGTAAAGATGCTAAACCTGTTTCCGAAGGTATTTCGCTTGAAGATAAACTTGAAGATGAAGATACACCGTTAAAGCGTGGTGGACAACGAGGCACAGGTAAAAGCGGTCAAGGAGGCCAACCCGGAGGCGGCGGTGGTGAAGCAGGTCAAGGTGATGGCGAAGGCGAAGGAGAGGGCGAAGGAGAAGGCGATTCCGATTCACAAGGCGAAAGCGGAGAAGGTGAAGGTCAAGGAGAAGGCGAGGGAGAGGGCGAATCCGATGGCGAAGGAGAGGGAGAAGGTGAAGGCGAAGGTGAATCCGATGGTGAAGGCCGTGATGCTTACCAAGAAGGCAAAGATAGTGCCGAATCCGTTTCCGATAAACTCAAAGAAAAGATGAAAGAGCGTATGGAGGGTAAAGGAAAACCTGCTGATGAAAGCGGTGAAGCAAGCGGCCCTGCACCCGATGGTAGCGAAGGTGGCGCACCTGCTGAAAATCCCACAGGTGAAGGCGGTCAAGGCACAGGTCAAGATGGCGCACCCTCACAAGGAGATGGTGGACAAGGCGATGGCGATTCTCAAGGCGGTCAAGGTCAAGGTGATTCCGATGGTGGTTCGGGTCAAGGCGACGGCGATGGTGACGGAGATGGTGATTCCGACTCTCAAGGTGAAGGCGATGGTGATGGCGATTCCGAAGGTGGAGAGGAAGGCGACTCATCCGAAAGTGGTGATGGTGGCGAAGAAGGTTCTCAAGAAGGAGATTCCGATAGTCAAGACGGAGATGGTGGCGATTCCGACAAAGAAGCCGACAGTTTTTGGAAACACGGTGTCCAACGGCTACAACAAAGGCTTCAACAAGTAAAGAAGGCCATGTATGAAAAACGAGATGATGATGCACAACAAATTGCTTTCGGTGCAGATGTTGATGTAAGAATCTTAGTCAATGCTGATGCTGATGTGAAAACAGACGATATGGAGGGAATTAGATATGCCTTTAGAGATATGGCTTACGGCGACCTTAACGCACTTCCTTACATGAATGACGATGAGATTAGAAAAATTATTATGAAAGATTACGATAAAGCCCCTGCACTTATTTCACAGGCTAAAGACATTCGTGATGAGATTCAAAGAATTGCTGATGGAGGACAATTTGATTATGACCCTGCTAAGAGTGGAGATTCCTCCGATTCCGATTCAAATGGAGAAACAGCCGATTCAAATTCTAACGAAAATGGTGAAAAAGGCGACCAAAGTGGGGATTCTTCCGAAAAGGGTGATTCCGATAGTGGCGAGTCTTCCGAAGACGGCGATTCCGATGGCGGAGATTCGGGCGAAGAAGGTCAAGGTCAATCCGACAGTCCACCACTCCCACCCGAAGATGAAGAAGCCCTTAATCAGTTAGTGGAAGAAGCCGAAGATGCGAGGGATTCCGCCGAACAATCTATGCAAGAGGCCAACGGTGATGATGCAAGGGAAGCATCCGACCAAGCAAGAAGGGCGGCAGATGAAGCGTATGATATTGTGGATGCACACGAAAAGGAAAACGAAGGAAACGACCCATTGGATAACGAAAAGGTGCAAAAAGCAATTGAATATGCCGATGAAGCGGAAGAATTTGCGGAATTAGCCCAAGAATTAGAGGAAGAAATCAATGACTTGTTTGATGAAAGCGGTCTTGACGAGGAAGATTTTGAAGAATTTAAGCAAGGACTCCTTGACGAATTGTTTGGAGAAGAAGGAGAGTTCAGCGATGCTTTAAGTGAACGGGAAAAGCGCATTTTGGAAAAGATTCAACGACGAGCCAAAGCCAAGCGTGGAACAATCCGATGTGTAAATTGGGAAACAGGAGAAATTGCATCCTTCCCCGAAAATGAGGAAATTGGCGATACATGGATTCAAATTACCAAATTCTTCTCCCCGTTTGAAACTGTAAATGGAAAACAAATCGTGGTGGACAGAACAATTGCGGGTGCGGTTGAAATGGTTAATGCAATTTCGCAAAAAGCACCACAAGGAATGGGTATTGATGTAAAAGTAAGTAAGGATAATATGTCTGCTACCTTCACTCCCTTTTCTATGGGTGCGGGGCAAGAGGCGTTGATAACGGCTCTCAAGAATATGAGAATGTTCACCGTAAAGAGCGATGGTTCTAAAATTACAATTTCATATTGATTCGTTGCTTTTAGATAACGGGAACGACAATCTATTCTCATGTCATCTCCCGATTATTGGAAGGAGGAATGGAATAAATTCACTCCCGAAGCCATTGAGCAGATGAAAGAATACTCCGACCAAACGCACCTTCACCGTGAGTGGATGTGTTATGTTTATGAAAAAGATGGTCAATATCATTTGGGAACACCTTCTTACGGTGATGAGTCCCGAATTGAAGTTAATCCTTCCGAAAAAGCAAGGGAAGATTCCAAAAAAGGACTAAGTGAATCACAGCGAAAGTGGACTATTCACGGCCACCCTCTCAAAGATGGTAAAATCTATACAGGTCGCCAATACTTTTCCTCCACCGATATTCTTCAAGAATTTATGAAATCAAGGGATAACAATGAAAAGATTGTGCAGTATGTCGTTTATCCTCACCAACAAGATTCCAACGGACAAAAGGTTATTCACAACCGAGTTAGAATTCTTGTATTCCCTAACCGTGAAACGATTGTCAAAGCGATGAAAATGGCTCACCCCGACATGACGGAAGAACAAATTATGGCTATTTCCGAAGAAAACGGCTACAACAAGAATGCAGTTGATGGTTCTTTGAAAAATGAAGCGGGTGTTGATTGGTTTGCTTTCCAAGAAGCACTCGGAAAATTGGGCTATATGGGTATTATTGATATTGAAGGCCCGAAAGGTGGTAAGCAAGTGGATGCCGCCGACACTATGTTCGTTCAAAAAAGCGAGAATGTAAAATCTATGATTCCTTTAGGGATTCTCATTCTCGGAGTTATTGGTGTTGCCAAATACTACTTTACAGGTTCAGTTTTGAATGCTGATGAAATTACTCAAGAAGGTTTTGATGCCGATTTTGAAACACATCACTTTTGGAAGTGATGACATTGGACAAAACAATGACGGCTGTTCTTGCTGTTGTATGTGGGGTTTCGGGAATTTATCTTCTTTCTAAGCCCAAAAGTGCATTTAGGAAAGACATCAAACCGGGTGGACAAACATTTTCCCTGTATTCCGAAACAATTTTTGAGAATAAAGAAGCCGAAATTATCGGGGAATATCTCAATCACGGAATTGGCGGCACAACCTTCCGACTTCCTTCGGGCGATGTGTTAAAAATAGTGTCGCTTGAGAAAGATGGATATGACTTGGAAGGCCAACCTAACCGAGAACAGGCGGAGTTTATTGAAGATTTGTGGATGCAAAAGTTAGATGGCAAACGCTCTTTCAGTCCCGACTTCGTGGAAATAAAACACTACAACAGGGGCTACGCAGGTCAAAAGATGGTGGAGTTAGTCAATTCGGAAGACAATTACCATCCGTTGAGCATTGGTGAAAAGATTGCTTATTGGGTTATGGAGTATGTTCCGACTATCGGTGAAGGGACAATGGATGATGCCCGCATTCGTGGGGCAAAAATGAGATTAAATGAGTGGGCGGAATCCAAAGGCTATACCTTAGACGATATGCACAAGGGTAATTTTGGTCAAAGGGAAGACGGTTCATTCGTCTTGTTTGATGGATGGCCGACAAAGATTGAATAGTGATTTGCTATCTTCCGCCGTTAGCACCAAATCAAACATCTCAAGAGGAATCTTGTCCACTTCCGCTTCGGAAGGGTCGTGTCGGTTGTTCCAATGCTTATCCCAATGGTCGGGATAGGTCATCATTAGCCGATTTCGTTGAAGGTTTTCGTCAATGTCAATTTTGATGAGATACCAACCATTTTCTTTCAGCGTTTTAGCCTCGTTAATGAATCGCACATCATCGCAAACAACATTAGGATGCTTTTCCGCTTGACGCATTAAGGCTTCTAACCATACAGATTCTCGGATTTCACGCATCTTCATACCAATTTTTTGTAAAAGAGGGCGGTCTTTCACCGTCATACCGAACAATTCCCTCCCTACACGCTTTACTTCATCGGCCAACGACATAATTTGATAGCCTTCTTCCTCAAATCCTCTCGCCAAAGTCGTTTTTCCACTTGCCATCTTGCCACAAATACCAATTTTCATTTCATATCACCTGTCCAAATGATGAATAGTCGTAGCCCCACAACGCCGACACCAAACCTTGATGCCGTCTAAACGAGGGGTTACACCCGTTATATCAATGGAAACTCCACAAACGCACTTTACAATCGCCCCCATAGTATCACCTGTTTTTGATAATTGATGTAGCGATGTAGGGCGGTAGCACCCTCGCCAACGGATTATTGCTCATGCCTCTTTCAAAGTGGAACATGAAACTTGGGTCAATAATGTAAGTATGCCCCACATCAGTTTGACTCCGAACACAACGACCTGCCATTTGAGCCAATTCAACCGCCGTCATCATTTGATACCATTTCGGGTCATTCTCCGCTTTGGTTTTCACTTGAATATCGCCAAGTGGCCCGAAAGGGACTTTCGCAATCACCGTGAAATCAACCATCTTACCATCAAACCCTTGATTAGCATAAGTGGAGATGAGTATTTCATTGTTCTGTTCATCTTCAAACTCTCGGAAGACCGCATCACGCTCTTTTGGAATCTTAGAGTGTTGTCTTAACCGAGCATATACCAACGGGTGATTGTCTTTTAGAGCCTCCACAATTCCTGTTTCAATATCGTCTGTAAATGGTAAAATCAATCCCTTTTGGTCGGGATATTTACTCGCAATCTTCGCAATTGCATCAGCACATTTCTTAAACGATTCAAAACCTCGTTCTTTTCTTGACAATTTTCCTCCCTTAATGTGAGTATAAATTGGGCGATTTTGTTCGGGGAAGGGTGAGTATTCCACTTTGATAAAAGCGGTTTCGTCGGGTTTCAATCCCAATTCCCTACCGAAAATATCGTAGTCAAGAATTGTTCCCGACATCATAATGCGTTGTTGTCCAAGATTGAGTAGCAATTCATCAGCATAGGCTGATACATCCAACGGCTTGAAGGCAATCCATGTTGGATATTCGTTGTTTTCATCCACTTGATACACCCAATTTTCCCAATCAGTCGCAATTGAACCTAACAAATCATCAATTCGTGCTACTGAATTAGAGGCATAACTCAATTCTTTCTTGTCATACTTGGTTTGAGCATCCTTTTCTTTCATTTTGCTCTTGATTTCATCCCTCAAAGCAAACAAATACCGCCCTAACTTCTGTAATGCCTGTTTTCGGGTCGGTAAAGGGGTGTTAAGCGTCATAGATTGGAGTTTAGGTAGTCCAAACGACCCCTTGCCGTCAAACTCCTTCAAGACGATTTCTCGTTGTTTTCGGTAAATGTCCTTCTTTTTCTCGCTTTTTGCGTTAGAGATGTCTTGCTGTGTGGGTAATCGGAATAATTTTTCCAACATTCTTTGTGAAACGGTCAAACTGTGGAAACTCATCATGTTGTTTGCCAATTGATGCGCTTCATCCACAATTAAAAACGGTCTTTGAGGCAAAACCCTACCACTTTTATTCATCGCCATCATATAAGCCGTATTTCCTACGAAAAACATAGCATTTTGCGCCCGATTCAAAGCCCCATAATAATCGCACATGGAATTAGAATCCGCCGTGTAATCAAATTGACCCATTTCGTTCTTAGGAATCATCTTTGTGCATTTGAATCCTTTCGCATATTTACAAGGTGCAAGTGCCGCCGTGCAGGTTTGGGGACTTTTGTTAGTCGCTTTTTCTAATGCTTCCTCCGCCATTTTAACATCATCACAGCCCGCTTCCACATCAAGAAGGCAATCGTAGTTTCCACGACCCATAACAGATTTCATGTAAGGCATCTCTTTCAAGTATTGAGCCTGTAATCCTTTCAAGTGAGTCACGATGTAAGAAGGAACGCCAAATGCTTGTGCAATTGACTTTGCTAATGCTGATTTACCACTTCCTGTGGGGCATTCCACCACGATATTACGATAGCCTTCATTGACGGCTTCCATCATCGGCCCTAACACTTGCTTTTGAATATCTCGTAAGGGGTGAAAGTGTGTATTTTGACTCAATCCATCAAAATCAAATTGAATTGGCGGTGTAGTTTCCTCAATTACGACTTCTTTGAATCCGCTTCCTTCTTCCGCAGGGGCATTCCATTTGACAACACCCACCTTACCAATGTCTTTTTCATCAGCCACCTGTTCCAAAATAGGCAACCATTCACCTAAATTGAATTCGTCAAGATTATCCATTTCGTCAAGTGTCAATTTGGTTTGCTTTCCTTGCTTCTTTTTGGCTTCCAATGGATTGTATCTTTCTTCACCATCAACAAACATAGTTAAACGATGCTTCTTACAAAATTTTTCAATAACAATAACCCTTTGGCTTGTTTCGGGAAATGCACCTTTGAAATCCTTGTTGCGGAAATCATACTCTAAACCAAGAGTATTTTTCAATTCGTGCCTATGGGAAAAGGTCTTTCCACATACTCTAACAAGAACAAACCCCATAAAATGAAATTGTGCGAGGCTCTATATCAATGATTGGATGATTTAGATAGCGAGAACGCACAGGTTTCATCATGTTGCGACTTTATTCCGCAGGTAAAATCATTCCCAACCCTCGTAAAGCACATCGGGGCGGAGAGGACTCATACATCGTTTCATCACCTACGAATTCCACCCTTGCGGTAGCAGATGGTGTTGGGGGATGGGAAAGCAAAGGTGTTAATCCAAGAGCCTTTGCTGATGAAATACTCATTCGCACTTATGAATTCATAAAATCGGGGGAAAATAACCCTTCCTTTGCTCTTGAAGCAGGTTTTGAAATGACAAGTCAAACAGGTTCTTCCACCGTTTGTATTGGTAAAATGACTTCCGATGGTGTCTTTAGAGTAGCCAATATAGGAGATTCGGGTTTCCTTATCATTAGAAATGAAGAAATTCTCCTTCAATCTTCGGAACATCAACACCAATTCAATTTCCCTTACCAATTAGGAAGAAACAAATATGGTGAGCCTCATGGCGAAGACCGACCTTCGGATGCGGAAATTTATCAAATTACTTTAGAAGAAGGGGATGTAGTCGTCATGGGGTCGGATGGATTGCTTGATAATGTTTGGCCGAAAGAAATACTTGATTATATCAATAAACAACCCAAAAACCCTGTCGCTCTTGCTGACGGTTTAGCAAGTATCGCTTACCTCGCTTCTCAAGAAAATGATAACTTTGTGCCATTCTTTTACCGAGCCAAACAAGAAGGATATGAATTTGCTTCTTATCGTGGCGGCAAGGAAGATGATATTACCGTTCTCGTCGGTATCGTAAATGAGGAATAAATATGGAAAGTGGATATTATTTTGGATTTCCTCACAGGTCGGGCGAATATCCTAACTCAAAGGAAGAATCGGCAATCGTTTTAGAACGCATGGAAAATCCCGATATGGAGTTTTTCACATTAGCCGATGAAAGCCCAAGAAAACCGTTTATTGAATATCTTATTTCTCAAGGTTATGATTCCCATGAATATGAATTGACTCAAATTATTCGGAAATCTTATCCAATTGTGATGGAACATAAGGGCTACTATAACCGCCCTCGCCCGTATCAAGTCAATTCCGCCATTCAACCTGCTGAATCCAAAACGGCGGCGACCCCTGCTTACCCTGCGGGACATACCTTCCAATCATATTTGATAGCCTATCACCTTTCTAATAAATATCCAAAACATCGGGCTGAATTTTTCCGTATCGCAAAACGAATTGCTGATGCAAGAGTTAGTGTTGGACTTCACTACCCTTCCGATAACGAAGGTGGAATCGCTTTGGCTGAAAAATACAAGGATAAGTTATCGGCTATGTGCAAATAATCTTTCCTAAAGATTTGCCGGGACAAACCAAAAGACGAATTTAGATAGTCAAACTGATAAAAACCCTGTATGTTGGGTTCACTAACTGCTATCCCTAAGAAATACTACGCTACCGAAAAGAAAATGATTCACAAGGTTGGCTACACAATCGCCCTTGCTTTGATGGCTATTGGTGTCCTTGAAACTGCACATTCTATTCCTTACATCGTTAAAGGTGAATCAAACATCGTAGGAATGACAATCGGGCCAATTGTAATCGCTTGTGGCGGTGTCGCCGCTACCATGTATCTCAAAGAAGCAGGGGTTGATTATTGATGGGGATATTTGATGCGACAGAATGCGAAAAAGATAACGCTTGCGATAGCCCCGCTACGAAAAAAGACATTAACACACTATACAAAACGGTTTGGGTGACTGTCTTAGCGGCGAATATAGGTTTAATCTTAGTCTTACCGAGAATCTTGAAAACCCATGATAAAATAAAGGGTGGACAATGATGAATCCAAAAACAATTGCTAAACTGATTGAGTTTTTGATGAAGCAAGGGTGATTATCATTACCTCTCATGCCGTAGCCGTTCTTGCCCCTAATGATAACGGGGTTGCAGGTGTAGTCCGTTTTACTCAAGAAGGAGATACGGTTCACATTGACTACGACATTACAGGATTAACCGATGGCG
>CEVB01076469.1_pt1 | contig 10838 bp, 16 predicted proteins | sample 531381 | NCBI WGS metagenome assembly CEVB01 (sample SAMEA2622763, study PRJEB7988) | marine metagenome | biome: marine biome (ENVO:00000447); feature: surface water layer (ENVO:00002042); material: "saline water (ENVO:00002010), including plankton (ENVO:xxxxxxxx)" | depth 5 m | reverse complement strand
CCCCCCCTACCCCCTATATATACTAAATCTCATACATTTCAAAGGGTTTTTAGTTGTTAAGTAGAAAATTAAGCCGGAGCTTTGTAAGGTTTTGTAGACTTTGTAGACCTATATAGTACTATATAGTAGTTATGCGGTAGGGGTATATACTTTAACCCCGGATGGTTAATTATATTATACAGTTTTTCTAGCAATCTGTCAAGCAATATTTACTTTATTTGTGTTTTCTATTGACAAATCTTAATTTGAGCTATATAATGTTATATTCATATGGCTTTACCAAGTACAAAAAGAAATTTAACAGAAAAACAACAAAGTTTTCTTAATAATCTTATTGAAACAAGAGGAAACTTAAAACTTTCTGCCGAACTTGCAGGCTACGCAGGTAATCACTACCAAGTTATAAATAGTCTTAAACAAGAAATAGTGCAATTAGCCGAGACAGTCCTTGCAAGGGAAGCACCCAAAGCAGCTTTTAAGCTTGTAGAGGTTATGGAAAGCGAAACAGCGATGCCACAAGCTAATGTAAAGCTACAGGCAGCCCAAACAATACTTGATAGGGTAGGTGTTTCTAAAACAGAAAGGTTACAAGTAGACCAAAACATTACTGGTGGTATATTTATTTTACCAGAAAAACAAATAATAGATATAGAAGACTATGAAGATATTTCTGACTGAGTATGAAGTTGATAATACTATCTATGCAGGTATTAATATATTTGCTGAAAGTATAGAAGAAGCAGAATATATTGCTGACCTAAATGATTTAGTTATTGTAGGTGAAATAGTTTCTGTTAAATTTAAACCAGAGTTTGATAATGATTACTTAGGTAGTATTAAACCAAATATAGAAAAAAGAGTAATACACTAATGCCAAAAAAAGCTACAACAAAAAAGAAAAGAAAGTCTACAGTAAACAAAGCCGGTAACTATACTAAACCGGGAATGCGTAAGCGTATGTTTGAAAGAATTAAAGCAGGCTCGAAAGGCGGTAGGCCCGGACAATGGAGTGCGAGAAAAGCTCAAATGCTTGCAAAGCAATATAAAGCTAAAGGCGGTGGTTATAAATAATGCCTAAGAAAAAAGACCCTAAAGTAGGTACAGGAAAGAAACCTAAAGGTAGTGGTCGTAGATTATATACGGATGAAAATCCAAAAGATACTGTATCAATTAAGTTTGCAACTCCGGCTGATGCCAGAGCTACAGTAGCTAAAGTAAAAAGAATTAAAAAACCTTTCGCTAGAAAAATACAAATACTTACTGTTTTAGAACAACGTGCAAAAGTAGCCGGTAAAGCTACTCAAGCTCAGATAGCTAAGAAAGGTAAAGAAGCAATTAGGAAAGCTCATGGCACTAAAAAAAAGTCAAAGAAGTCTTAGAAAGTGGACTAAACAAAAATGGCGAACTGCTAGTGGTAAAAAGTCTTCTGAGACTGGAGAGGTATATGCTCCGGCAGCTAAAATTAAAAAACTTAAATCTACTGCAGCCGGTAGAAGAAAGTTAGCTGCTGCTAATAAAAAGAAAAGAGAAGCTACTGCTAAAGGCAAACAACATGCTCAACATGGTCTGCATCGTAAAACAAAGAAGAAGAAGAAGAAGTCATGATACGAGAAGATTATAAAAAAGGAGGACGAGCTAAAAAGAAAGACTCTAGACTTGCTAAAGCCGGAGTATCAGGATACAATAAACCTAAACGAACTCCTAACCATCCAACAAAATCACATATTGTTGTTGCTAAAGAAGGAGATAAAATAAAAACTATTCGTTTTGGACAGCAAGGTAAAAAGGTAGGAACATTATCAGGAACTGCCGGAAAACCTAAAAAAGGTGAGTCTGCTCGCATGAAAGCTAAAAGAAAATCTTTTAAAGCTCGACACGCAAAAAATATTGCTAAAGGAAAAATGTCAGCAGCGTTTTGGGCTGACAAAGTTAAATGGTAACTAAAAAAGTTACTAAGAAACAAATTGAAGATTGGCAAGCAAAAGAACTAAATTGGTTTGCTAAAAAACAATTAGGACTTGTAGCTGTTATGTCTATTATACAAGTAATTATGTTAGGCTTAATGATTTTGTTTATGTATATTAACTCAATAGTATTTAAGTAAAATGCCACAGTTAGGTAGTAATGAAAAACCAGTTCTTATGACTAATAAAAAAAATCGTGGTCGTATGCCTAGAGAGTCTAGAACTAAACCTGCTAAAGTATCTAAAAAGATATTTGATGAGAATTGGGATAAAATATTTAATCCAAAGTAATGCCTAAAGAAGGGTATATTAAAAAGAAAGGTGTTACTATTCCTTTCGGTTACGAAACATCTGAAATAAAAGGTTATCTTAAACCTATTCCTAAACAACAAGACCTTTTATTAAAATATATAGATTTAGTTCAAACTAAAACGTATTCTTTACGAGAAGCAGCCGAACAACTATCGCTTGAAGCAGATAGAAAAATTAGTCATGTCGGTCTTTCTAAAATTATAAAAAAAGTTACTCCTCCTAAACCAAGGAGTCGTTTTACTGTTGCAACACAACGTAAACGAAAGCTTGCCAAAGAAGAGAAAGAAATTAAAAAGGCTAAAGCTAAATTAGCTGCTAAAGAAAAAAAAGTACAAAAAGAAAAAGAAATAATTACAAAAGCTACAGAGTCTACAGATAATTCTGTGGTTATTGAAGAAGACTTAGAACAAGTTGCTCCTTCTGTTAAAGAAGTTATTAAAAACTCTAAGGTTATATTTCATCCTAATGAAGGACCACAAACAGAGTTTTTAGCTGCAGATGAAAAAGATGTTTTGTATGGAGGTGCTGCCGGTGGAGGAAAAAGCTATGCAATGATAGTTGACCCTCTAAGATATGCACATCGTCCTGCTCATAGAGCTTTAATACTTAGAAGGTCTATGCCAGAGCTTCGAGAAATGATTGATAAATCTAGAGAGCTATATCCACAAGCTTTTCCCGGAGCAAAGTTTAGAGAAGTTGAAAAGCTTTGGAACTTTCCTTCTGGTGCAAAAGTAGAATTTGGTTTTCTTGAACGAGATGCTGATGTATATAGATATCAAGGCCAAGCATATTCATGGATAGGCTTTGATGAAATTACACACCTACCTACCGAGTTCTCATGGAACTATTTAGCTTCTCGTTTAAGAACTACTGACCCTACAATTAAAACTTATCTTAGATGCACTGCCAACCCCGGTGGTGTAGGTTCTCATTGGGTAAAGAAACGATATATTGAACCTACTTCTCCTAATCAAAGTTTTTTAGGGGCAGATGGTCTTACAAGAAAGTTTATTCCTGCCAAGTTAGTAGATAATCCATATTTAGCAAAAGATGGAGTCTACGAACAAATGTTAAAATCTTTACCACCTTTACAGCGTAAACAGTTATTAGAAGGTAATTGGGATGTTGCAGAAGGTGCTGCTTTTGTAGAATTTGACCCTAAAGTTCATGTTATTGCTCCATTTGCTCTTCCTTTACCTTGGGAAAGAGTAAAAGGAATTGACTATGGATATGCTTCTGAAAGTTGTTGTTTATGGGGTATTATTGATATGAACGATAATACTTTGATTATTTATCGTGAATTGTATCGAAAAGGCTTGACAGGAGAAGAATTAGGGGCTATAATAAGCGATATGGAGATAGAAGACCCTTTCTCCGTAAATGGTGTATTAGATACTGCAGCTTGGGCGAATACAGGTACAACTGGTCCAACTGTAGGTGAAGCTTTACTTAGGGCCGGACATAAACTTAGAAGAGCCGATAAGAATAGAGTACAAGGAAAAATTCAAATACACGAATATTTAAAGATAAGAGAAAGTGGCAGACCAAAGTTGCAGATATTTAATACCTGTCCAAACTTGATAAGAGAATTACAAAGTATTCCTCTGTCCAAAAATAATCCTGAAGATGTGGATACACATGCTTCGGACCACGCATATGATGCATTGCGTTATATGATAATGAGTAGACCTCGAATGGAAAATCCATTAGAGAGAATGCGAGGATTTAAACGAGAAATGTTTAAACCTGCTGACTCAGAGTTTGGATATTAAGTATGGCAGAAGAAAATACATTTTTAAATTCTGACAATATCTATGTAGATGTTGAAGGTGAGTCAGGTAAAACTCTTGAGTTAGAATTTGACCAAAAATTAAATTTAGTTGGTATTGTTAATAGCCGATATGCAAAAGCAGAAAATGCTAGAGAAACTGACGAAAGAAGATGGTTAAGGGCTTATGAAAATTATCGTGGTCTATATAGAAAATCTGTAAAATTTAGAGATTCAGAAAAGTCTAGAGTCTTTGTTAAAATAACTAAAACAAAAGTTTTAGCAGCCTTTGGACAATTAGTTGATGTTATTTTTGGAACAGGTAAGTTTCCAATTGGAATAGCAGAAACTAAAGTCCCTGAAGGTGAAGCAGAGAATGCATTTTTAGATACACAAAATCCTACACCAAGTTTAGAAATAAATGAAGATAACTTAGGTAATGTTGTAGGTGACCCTTTTGATGTTGGGTTTGATGGTGATGGTCGTGTTTTACCGGCAGGAGCTACTTATCCAAACATTGAAAGTTTAGAAGAAAAAGCAGACGATTTATTAACGGAAGGTTTAACACCTATTCCAGATATTCCAGAATTAAGTCCTGCAGAAAAAGCTGCAAGACGAATGGAAAAACTTATTCATGACCAAATTGAAGAGTCTAATGGTTCATCTGAAATTAGAAACGCTTTATTAGAAGCTGCACTATTAGGAACAGGAATTGTTAAAGGACCATTTAATTTTAATAAAAAATTACACAAATGGTCTAATGAAGGTGGAGAAAGAAACTATAGTCCATTAGAAGTTAGAGTTCCTAGAATAGAGTTTGTTAGTTGTTGGGATTTTTATCCAGACCCTGCAGCAACAAATATTGACGAATGTGAATATGTAATTCATAGACACAAAATGAATAAAAGTCAACTAAGGCAGTTACGTAATATGCCTTATTTTGATGAAGAAGCAATTCGCACCTGTATTCAAATGGGTGCAAATTATATAGAAAAAGATTTTGAATATCAACTAAAAGATGATTCAAGAGAAGAAGATTACTCTTCTAACTTTGAAGTACTAGAATATTGGGGCATTATGGATGCTGAATATGCTAGAGAAGTTGGAATAGATTTAGATGATTCAATTGATGATTTAGATGAAGTTCAAATAAATGCATGGGTATGTGGAGATAATTTATTAAGGGCTGTTATCAATCCTTTTACTCCATATAGAATACCATACAATGCATTCCCATATGAAAGAAATCCATATAACTTTTTTGGGATAGGGGTAGCTGAGAACATGGATGATTCTCAACAGATTATGAATGGTCATGCAAGAATGGCTATTGATAATTTAGCTTTAGCAGGTTCACTTGTTTTTGATGTAGATGAATCAGCTTTAGTAGGTGGACAGTCGATGGAAGTATATCCGGGTAAAGTGTTTAGAAGACAAGCAGGAATGCCCGGACAATCTATATATGGATTAAAGTTTCCAAATACTGCTCCAGAAAACATGATGATGTTTGACAAGTTTAGACAACTTGCAGATGAACAAACAGGCATACCTAGTTACTCACATGGTCAAACTGGAGTACAAAGTATGACTAGAACTGCATCTGGTATGTCTATGTTGTTAGGTGCATCAAGTTTAAATATTAAGACTGTAATAAAAAACCTAGATGACTTTTTACTAAAGCCTTTAGGAGAATCGTACTTTCAATGGAACATGCAGTTTTTTGAAGGTGGTCTTGATATTGAAGGTGATTTAGAAGTTAGAGCTACAGGAACTAATAGTTTGATGCAAAAAGAAGTTAGGTCACAAAGATTGACTATGTTCTTACAAACTGCACAAAGTCCTGCTATAGCTCCATTTGTAAAGATTTCTAAACTTGTAAGTGAACTTGCCTATAGCTTAGATTTAGACCCCGATGAAATATTAAATGACCCGGAAGAAGCAGCTATTATGGCTCAAATAATAGGAATGCAAAATGCTAACCAAACAACAGGCGAAGAAGCTAACCCCAATAGTCCACAATCCGCAGGTATGGGAGGCCCTCAAGGAGCACCTCAATCACCTCAAGACCTTGGACCAACAGGCACTGGTGGTGGCAACATCGGAACAGGAGATGTTCCGGTTGCAGGGGAAACTACGTTCTCTGGTACACCTAGAGCAACTGGAGGAGCAGGTGAAGGAAGCCCTGAATAGGAGAGAAGATTAATGGCAGATAAAAAAGAACAATTTCCAGATTTAACAGGTGATGGTAAAGTAACTAGAGCAGATATTTTAAAAGGCAGAGGAGTCTTTCAAGATGGCGGTGATGCTCAAAAACAAATGGAGATGATGCTCGGAGGAGTTGAAAAGGTTGAAGAACCTATGGTTCCTGACGAACAAATGGAAGAAAATTATGTAGACTTTGTTATACAAGAAACATTGTCTAATCAAGATAGAAATTATTTAATAGATGCTCTCGAAAAAGATGATAGACTAAGTGAAATCTTTGATGAAGTTATAGAGAGTGCAACAGAATTTACTGGTTCTGGAACTGTTGAAGGTCCCGGAACTGGTAGGTCCGATTCGATACCGGCAAGGTTATCGGATGGTGAGTTTGTCTTTACTGCAAAAGCAACAAAGCAGCTAGGCTCGGATAACTTAATGTCCTTGATGAAAAATGCTGAAAGAGAAGCTGATGAAGAAAGACAACAAGCTCAAGATGGTGGGCTAATGGAAGAAGAGGAAACTGTTACAATGCCTGTTGAAAGACAGCCAGTGCAACAGGATATTAGAGTTCAAAAAGAAACTGTTGGAGCTCAAGCAGCAATGCAAGAGCAATCTGACTTAGTTGATGATGAGCTTAAAAAATCTATGCTTTCTACTAGACCATACGTAAGGAGCTAACAACCGATAAAGCTACCCTAGGCATAGGCACTTTATCATGATAATAACCGAAAGGCTACCTTTACAAGACAAGCCTGCAAGTGCACACGCAGCTACCTTGTTAAACGAAGCCCTGAGTAGGAGAAAGAAAATGGCTCAACAAGAAGTCGTACAAGAGGAAGAAGTTCAAGCTAATCCTTATAATCAAAAAAAAGCTTGGCACAAAGGAGAAGATAAACCTTTTGTTTCATCAGAAAGTTTATTCTTTGATAACACTAATACCGAACCTAGTGTAGAAGTAGAAAGTGTTGAAGAAGAAATAGAAGAGGTTCAAAGTGAGGATAAACCTTATAAAAGACCAAACTATAAAAAACGATATGATGATTTAAAAAAACATTATGATGCTAAGTTAAATGAATTTAGACTTAGAGAACAAGAGTTACTAGATGAAGCTACTAAAAATAGAACTGAGTATAGAGCTCCAAAAACTGAGGATGAATTAGAAGCATTTAAAAAAGAGTATCCTGATGTGTATGAAGTCGTAGAGACTGTTGCTCATTTACAAAGTGAATCTAAAGCAAAAGTTTTAGAAGAACGCTTGACTAAACTTCAAGAAAGAGAGCAAGATTTAATACGAAAAGATGCAGAAAAAAGGTTAGTTGAAAAACATCCTGATTTTGAAGATATCAGAAATAGTGATGAGTTTCATGGGTGGGCAACACAGCAACCAAAGTCTATCCAAGATTGGGTATACAGTAATAGCGATGATGCAGACCTAGCTTCTAGGGCCCTTGATTTGTTTAAAAGAGATATTGGCATGGATACTTCTGAAGTACCTGAGTCAGTTTCAAAACCGACACAATCTGCTGCTGATATGGTTTCTACAAAAACAACTAGTGTAGAACCTAAACAGGAAAAGATTTGGTCAGAAAGGGAGATTGCTGCTCTTAGCATGGACGAGTTTGATAGGTATGAAACCGAAATAAGCAATGCTATGCAAGAGGGTAGAATCGTAAAATAAACTAATACTTAAAGGAGTAATATCATGGCTCAATTTTTTGAACCGAGCACGGATACCGATGCTAACTTTGCGAACTCCGTAAGTGGACAGACTAATAGTTTCTTTTTACCTTCGGTTTACTCTAAAAAGGTTTTAAACTTTTTTAGAAAAGCCTCGGTAGTTGAAGCAATTACGAACACCGATTATGCCGGTGAGATTTCCGCTTTCGGAGACTCAGTAAAGATTATTAAAGAGCCAGTTATTTCTGTATCAGCGTATACAAGAAATACTGACACAACTGAAACTAGACTGACTGACCAAGAGCTTAACTTGGTAGTTGACCAAGCAAATGCTTTCAAATTCATCGTAGATGATATTGAAACTAATATGTCTCATGTCAACTTTAAAGAGGTCGCTACTTCATCTGCTGCATATTCATTAAAAGATGCGTATGACTCAGGTGTAATAGCTGAGATGTTCTCAGGAGTTTCTTCATCAAGCCCTGACCATATAATAGGTTCTGACAGTTCTACTGCTGATTCAAGCATGACTCACGCAACTAACTCTGTTGACCTACTTGGTTCTGATGGAACTGGTGTAGATGCTTTAGACCTAATGGCTAGAATGGCTAGATTACTAGATGACCAAAATATACCTGAAGAAGGTAGATGGTTTGTAGCACCTCCTTCGTTCTACGAAGAGTTGTCACAATCTGGTTCTAAACTTCTATCTGTTGACTTTAACGCAGGTCAAGGTTCAATCAGAAATGGTTTAGTCTCAACTGGAAAACTACGTGGGTTCGATATGTACAAATCTAATAACATTGCTGCTACAAGTAATGCTACTGGTAAAGTACTTGCAGGACACATGAGTTCTACAGCTACTGCACAAACTATTCTTTCAACTGAAGTGTTGAGGGACCCAACATCGTTTGGTGACATAGTTCGTGGATTACATGTTTACGGTGCTAATGTTCTTCGTCCAGAAGCATTAGTATCTGCATTCTATGTAGTTGACTAATAATAAAATCGGAGGGGTCTTCGGACCTCTCCACCTTTAAGGAGAATAATTATGCCAATGGGTAAAGGAACATACGGGTCACAAATGGGCAGACCTAAAAAGAAAAAAAGAATGCCTAAAATGGGTGGAATGATGGTACATGGCGACAAAAAGAGAATGAAAAAAGGAACGGGTGGTCGTATGATGTATGCAGATGGCGGTATGCCTAAATTAAAGCCTAATTAATCATGGGTAAAGGTGTAAAACATTATAAAAGAGATGGCACTGAATATAAAGGCAATATGCATAAAATGCCTAATGGTCAGTTACACTCTGGTAAAACTCATGGTAAAACAAGTGTCAGGCTTTTTCATTTTAATGAATTAAGTGCGACAGCAAAGAAAAAAGCTAAAGGCAAAAAAACTAACAGGAAAAAATAATGGCAACAACATTCCTTACACTAACAAATGATGTTCTTAGAGAACTAAATGAAATTGAACTAACAGCTTCAACTTTTGCTAGTGCAACAGGAATACAAAACTTTGTTAAAAATTCTATTAATAAATCTATTAATGATATTGCTAATGAAGAACCTCAATTACCATTTTTTTCTGTAGCTCCAAGTGGGGAAACAGACCCTTTTTACGGAAATGTAACTGTAGCAACAACTGCCGGCACTAGATGGTATTTATTAAAATCAGATAGTACTAGTATTACTACAGACTTTGCATCTATTGATTGGGATGACTTTTACATTACAACAATAAATGTAAGTGGAGAGTCTGCTCCCTTTGTTTCAAAAGGATTAGAGTATTTAACATTAGAAGACTGGACAAGTTATTTAAGAGATGCCGAAAATGCAGATGATTCAGATTCACAAAGCTATGGAGAACCTCAATATGTTATCCGTAGTCCGGACCACAGAAAATTTGGATTAAGTCCAATACCCGACAAGGTTTACAATGTTCATTTTTATGCATTTAATTCACCAACTCCATTATCAGCATTTAGTGATGAAATAGTATTTCCAGACCAATATGGTAATGTTATAACTGCAAGAGCTAGATATTATGTATGGCAATTTAAAGAAAGCCCACAACAAGCAGCTTTTGCATTAGATGATTATAAAAAAGGATTAAAGCACATGAAATCTAATTTAATTAATCCATCACCAACTTACATTACAGACGATAGGAGATATTTTTAAAGATGGCAACATCACAGCCATATACAGTAGCATGTAATGGAGGTTTAGTCAAGTCTGCTAACTCAATAGACTTATTACGAACTCCGGGTGTTGCAAGAGAGCTTAGAAACTTTGAAGTTTCGACAGAAGGTGGATATCGAAGAATTAATGGTTTTGCAAAGTATGGTGGCGAAAGTGCTGCAAAACCTACAGGAGGCTCAACAAATATTCTTGGAGTAATTCCATATGCAGATGGAGTTATTGCATGTGCAGGCACAGGAATATTTTTTAGTCAAGATGGCACAAGTTGGCTAAATGTTAGTAGAAGCTCAGTTGCAAGTAGTGGAGATAATCATACAGCTTTTACAGGACGTAGTACACTAACTAGAACTTCACAAGGTCAAATTAGTTTTGCTTTATTTGAAGGTGCTACTTTTGATTATGGTTTATTAGTTATAGCTGATGGGGCTAATAAACCTTATTTTTTTCGAATGGAGGGAACAGGGGCCTTAACAAGTAGAACTTTTTTTAGTGATGAAATTACAGTTACAGGTACAAAGCATGTAAAGCATGTTACTATACATGATAAACATTTAATAGCTGCAGGAGTTGAGGATAATTTAAATACTATCTTTTTTAGCAGTACTTTAGACCCGACAAGTTTTACTGCAAGTGGCTCTGGCAGTATTGTTTTAGAAGACCAAATTGTAGGAATTAAAAGTTTCCGTGATGAGTTATTTATATTTTGTG
>CEVB01082489.1_pt1 | contig 10867 bp, 10 predicted proteins | sample 531381 | NCBI WGS metagenome assembly CEVB01 (sample SAMEA2622763, study PRJEB7988) | marine metagenome | biome: marine biome (ENVO:00000447); feature: surface water layer (ENVO:00002042); material: "saline water (ENVO:00002010), including plankton (ENVO:xxxxxxxx)" | depth 5 m | reverse complement strand
AGGAAGAAATGCTCATGACTTTTTTAAACGAGGCGATTATTAAATGAAAGTAATTGTAACAGGTGGTGCGGGTTTTATTGGATCGAACTTGGTTGATTGGGTATTGTCGAGTGGATTGGCAACTCATGTTACAGTGATTGACAACGAGTCGTCGGATGCTCATGAACAGTTCTATTACAACGATGATGCCGAATATTGGGATTATGATGTATGCGACTACGATAGGATCGAACCACTATTCAAAGACATTGATTTTGTATTTCACTTAGCCGCAGAAGCAAGAATTATGCCTGCTATTGAGAACCCAATCAAGGCAGTGAAAACGAATGTGCTTGGAACTTGTAACGTGTTACAGGCTGCCCGAACACACAATGTAAAGCGAGTGATATACTCCTCCACATCCTCCGCATACGGATTGGTAAACGAACCTCCAATGGTAGAGACGATGCCTAGAGATTGTCTCAATCCATATTCGGTGTCGAAATGTTCAGGTGAGGATCTATGTAAGATGTATTCAGATTTATATGGATTAGAGACAGTCATCTTCAGATACTTCAACGTCTATGGAGATAGACAGCCCATCAAGGGTGCATACGCTCCGGTGATGGGAATCTTCAATAGACAAGTTTCAAATAACGAACCAATGACTGTTGTTGGTGATGGTCTACAGGAAAGAGATTACATTAATGTACAGGATGTTTGTAGGGCAAACGTCATGGCGGCATATTCGGATAATCCCGATATTGTTGGAGAGACATTTAACATTGGTTCTGGAGAAAAATATTCGGTGATGGATTTAGTCCACATGATTGGCGGGGAAGAAGCAAACTACGTCCATCTACCAGAAAGACCGGGGGAAGCCAGGGCAACTCTAGCAGACACATCTAAAGCGAAAGATATATTTGGATGGGAGGCTGAACACTCTCTAGTATAAATAAAAAAGCCGTGTAGTTAGGCATCGACAACCGAACATTATAGAAAGGACAGCATTGTGATGATTTTTTTGAGGATAAATAAAGAAACAACCACCTACATCATGGAGTTATTATGAGTCTACCTAAAGTTACATTGTGCATGATCGTCAAGAACGAAACTGCTATTATTGAAGAATGTCTTGAGTCTGTTTACAAGTACATTGATCGTTACGATATTACAGACACGGGTTCCACTGACGGAACCCAAGAACTAATCAAGAAGTTCTTCGATGAGAAGGGTATTCCTGGCGAGGTGTATCAGAGTGACTGGAAAGGTTTCGGTGATCACGCTGGGAAAGAAGGTTCTCGAACCGAATCCCTCAAAAACTGTGATGACAAAGCCGAGTACGCTTGGGTTATCGACGCAGACGACTACATCCATGTTGGATCTGGTGGATTCAAATGGCCTCAGGTAATGGATGCGGACTCCTATGTTCTTCGTATTCAGCGAGGAGAATTTGTTTGGTGGAGAAACCAAGTCTTCAAGACTGGCAGAGAAAAGAATTGGAGGTATATTGGTATTCTTCATGAGTATGCCGACTGTGATGTAAAGGAAGGCAGAAGGACCATTAAGGTAGAGGGTGACTACCACATCGTTGCTAGAACGGAAGGTTCTGAACGAAACGAAGGTATCACTCCACAGGAAAAGTACGCAAAGGACGCTGAGATTCTTCTAAAGGCCTTGGAGGAGGAGCCAGGAAATCAAAGATATGAATTTTATCTAGGACAATCCTACTTTGATTCTCAACAATGGGATAAGGCATATCTTGCATATGCGGATAGAGTCAAGAGCGGTGGTTGGGAAGAAGAACAGTGGTATTCCGCATACAGAATGGCGATTCTTACAACCATCATGAAGAAGCCTTGGCCCGAGCAAGCGCAGCATTATCTTCAAGCGTACAACATGAGACCCAGTAGAGCAGAACCTCTTTGGCAACTTGCTAGGATCCATCGTCAGGAAAGAAATGAACCAAGGATTGCATATTTGTATGCTAAAACTGCATGTGAGATAGTGTATCCAGAGGGTGACATTCTCTTCATTTCAACAGATGTTTATAATTGGCAATCTTTGGATGAGTTTGCTGCATCTGCTTTCTACGCTCATGACTTCCTCCGTGGGTATAATGCATGTCAGGCTCTTCTAGCCAATGAACATGTCCCAGCGGGCGAAAAAGAAAGACTCAGCAAGAATCTTCAAGTTTATCAGGCGAAACTGCAAGAAATGCAACAGCAGAATATACAGCACCAGCAAGCAGAAGCTCAGATAAAAGAAGAACAAAAGCAAAAATTGATTAGACAGAGAAAGTCAATGGAAAATAAAAAGAACAAGAAGAGAAAAAAGAGTAAGAAATAAACCTAAATAGAGTAAACACTTGAGAGGAATATATGACTACTGGTCCTAATCAGATTTTGTTAAAAAGAAGTGATGCTACAACATCAGTTCCCACGGGACTGTCGTTTGGTGAGCCTGCTATCAACACAGCTAGCGGTAAACTGTTTTTTCAAGAACAGATAGATGGAACCGAAACTGGTCGTATGATTTCATTTCATGGGTTCACAAACGAGAGTTTTGTGACCAATGTTAACGGATCCACTGGATCGGTAAATGCAGTAACTTCAGTTGGTGTGTCTGGTGGTGTCATTTGCACAGATGTCAAAGCAGTCGCGTTTACCTCAAACACTACAGGACTTACTTTTGAAACAACATGTCATGGTAATACGGCACATGTAACTCTAAATGCAGAGGCTCTACGAAGTTTTGTTCCAGAAGCACTATACAATTATAGTACCGTATCAGGAACGTTGACTTCTCCAAACGCAACTTCCAATGGAGATTTCATCTTCAATCCTGATAATAATAAAGTATCAATATTCAAACGAACCGCTCTTGGCACTGACTATAGAGACTTCCTTTCTAATGTCGCTCAGAATGGGATTGGTTCGATTAGGTTCTTTTCTGTTTCGTCTCAACAACAGGATGTGAATGAAATATTCTTTGATCAGGTTACTTACGACGGAGACTCGTTTGACTTCACTGCGTACCAAACATTCCCCGATGGTGTGACTGGTGCCTCTGGAGATCAGGTTTCTGTTAGTTTTCATCCTGTTGAAACCAGAATAGCTGCCGCTAGTCACTTTGAAACTCCAGACGGATCTACCTTTGATACAGTTGTCACTTCATTCAACGGAGAGACTGGTGCTGTAGTCACAGACACATTGATCTTACCGTGTGCAGGAATTTCTTTGAATGCAGGTGGAATTACCTTCCCCGATGGAACGCAACAAAATACCGCATTCCGTGCCGGTCTGAAGTATACCGTTCAGGGTATTGATGTCACTGATGGAAACCCAACTGCGGGTGGGTGTAATCTTGTCAGTAACGTCGATAGTGCGATTGATAAAGTTGACATTCATGACACAGATGCCAACGGTAATGATATTTCTTCTCTCCTCACCTTGCTTGCGGCTAACGGTGGATTCATTCAGTTCCTTAAGGAAGATGGTTCAGAACTGGTCGCTGTTGCCCTACTCCCATCCGAAAGTTCTGCTTTTGGAAATGATGTATTCACATTCACCGATCCGGCTGGTGTAGATGTTGACACGACTCCATCCGAAGGTGACATCGTTTATGTGTATGTCGTACCGAATACGCTCACTATTGAAGCGGTTTCAAGCCTTGGTGGTAGTAATGTATGGAACAAAAACGACATTCAAGTTCAGAATGGTCTCACTGTCGAGAACGTCGGTAATAATGGATTCCTTGGTGTTGATGATAGAGCAATTGAATTTGAAGTGGACGGGAGTGGCGGAAGAGTCAAGGGGATAACCTTTGATGATGGAACTCATCAATCAACTGCTGCTGGATTAACTCACACTGACGAAAACTTTACTGCTGCCGATCACACTAAACTTAATGGAATTGAAGCAAGTGCGGATGTGACTGACGCTGCTAATGTAAGATCAGCAGGTGCCGTAATGGATTTTGAACTTACATCTATTTCAGATGTTAAGGCACTAGATCAGTCAGTCGTATCAGGTGCAAGTCCTACTTTCGGAACAGCTAACTTTACCGATGCATCAAACAAGAGGTTCATGACAGATGCACAGGAATCAAAGTTGGATGGTATTACGCAGGTCGATACTTTTGGTGTTGTAGTTGATGGTGCAGGCTCAATTGTAACTGCTGGACCCAAGGGACACCGCTTCGTTCCATACGCATGTACGATCACAAATGTGGTGCTCGTAGGTGATACCACAGGAACAGCAGATTTCCATGTATACAGAGACAGTAATTTTAATTTATCTGGAGCTACAATTGGTGGAATTAGTCTGGGGGGTGGTCAGACCATGGCTGGCACCACTGGATTTACGACTGGACTCTCAGAGAACGACATGTTAGAATTTAAAGTAACTGGGAGTCCTGAAAAAATCACTAGGCTTTCATTATTCATTGAGGTGGAGAAAACTTAATGGCACTGCGTGATAGATTTCTTAACTGTGGTCTTGCAACGGGTAATAATGATGGTACATCCGAAGCCGATGCATGGAGAACTTTTGCAGACTGTGAGGCTGCGGTAGAAGCTGGTGATATTGTACATTGTAAAACTGTCGATGGCAATCGTGTTACTGGTGAAGCTAACATGACATTTGACACTCCTGCTGTTGCCCCGAGTCAAGATGCTCCGATTAAATTTCAGGGATATACCTCAACACCGGGTGACGGTGGAATGTTTAAGTGGGGGCATTTTCTTTACATTAGAGAAGACTGTGTAATGGTAGAGGGTTTTGATATTGATCAGTCTTCTAGTAGTGCATCATTTAGGTGTGATGGTGATGCATGTGTTATATACCGAAGTAAAATAGTTAACAACACAGCGGCTTTTGATGGTGCTATGTTTCTTACCGATAGCTCTGCTGTTGATTGTTATATTAGTGGTGATCTAGATGGGGCAGGTAAAGTAGTTCGTCTCTTTAGGGGTAACCTGATTAATTCTTATGTCGAATCAGATCCTGATTCGTCGGGCGGAGATTGCTATGTTGAGGCGAATATCAGCTTTAGACCTAGTATGATTTCTGGATGTATTATAAACGGAACTAATTCGGCAGATATTGGTATAAGCATTGATGGTGATACAAATTGTCAGGGTGCATGGATACTCAACAATACAATATTTAATGTTTCTAATGGAATTGAATTTGAAGATGGGTTCGCTGCGAGCCGGCTCGCCCAGGTCATCATAACACAGGGCAACATAATATTTAATGCAACAAACGGAATAATAAACTCTAGGGGCACGAACACTAGTTCCGTAGGTGCTCACTTTGTTAATAGTAATGCAATGGGAAGTATTTCGTCTAATCAATATTCAAATATTCAGGAAGAGCTAATTTCAAATAAAATAACCTTGACAGAAGATCCATTTATTGATAAGGTAGACTTTGAACTTAATGATGCTCAGGGCGGAGGTGCGCTATGTAAGTTCTTAGGTGCAGGACCACGACAATATGATCCTACGTTACTCGGAACAACCTTTGCAAATAGCAGAGAAACAGGAAGAAGAAATTTTTCATCAATAGGTGCAGTCACACCAAAAGGTGCAGAAACATCACATGTGTTCTAGAAAGGAACAAAAATGGCTATTACAGATCCAGAGGCAATTAAATTTACGAATGACTACATCAGACCCATGTGCGAGAATCTGAGGTATATGACCGCTCGTGGTTCTGACTGGTCTAAGAAGTGGGCGGAACTTAGTGCTAAGTTTCCCAATGATTTAAAAGAAATGGTAGAAGATGGTAGAGATGCAGAGGGAATTAGTAGACTTACTGGTGCAGACATCAATGCGGTGGCAACTGTATTCTCCTCTCTCCTGACTATCATGGATGATAATGCTCAGTCAGCAATTGCTAAGCCATGCGTGCGACCATTGCTGTATAATTCATCCCAATGATTCTTGACTTATAGCTGAATTGTGATATACTGATCATATGATTATACACAAACTACAACCTAACGTAATCGTTCCAGAGCGTCAAACTGAGTGGTCTGCCTGTTTTGATGTTCATGCTCACCTGCGCGGACCAGTGATCGCTGAAGACAGAACACCGAACTTCAAACGGGTCACCATCATAGATCGCACCAATACTAAAAGTGAGGTGATGCCCGAGGTAACTTGGGACAGTGATACTCCTCACACAAAAATCACCATTCCACCTAACAGTCGTGCTCTTATTCCAACTGGTATGATTTTTGACATTGAGCCAGAGTACTCTATTCGTATGCATCCTAGATCAGGACTCGCTTGGAAGTATGGAGTAACATTGATAAATTGTGAGGGTGTGATTGACGCTGATTATAGAGAAGAAGCGTTTGTTCCTCTTTTTAATACAACCGAAGTCCCTTATACCATTGAACACGGGGATAGGGTTGCACAATTCGAAATCATTCGTTATTATGATACAGTAACATATTTGTCTTCCACCAGTGCTCAAGCAGAGAGAAAAACTGATAGAGTGGGTGGGTTTGGATCCACTGGAGTATAAACTATGAATCGTCAAGAACTTCTTAGTCATCATGCTGAATTGTGTGAAAAGGCTATCTCTATTATGAAGCAAAAGAACCATGATTACGCAGGACAAGATGGGGGGCAACCTTTCGCAAACTTTGAAAGATGTGAAGCAATGGGCGTGTGTTCTACTGAGCAGGGATTTCTTGTTCGTGTTATCGACAAGGTCTCTCGTCTCAGCACATTTGTAAGTGCTGGAGAACTTAAGGTTGACAATGAGGGGTATGAGGATGCAGTTCTCGATATCATTAATTATATGATTCTATTCTCTGCGTTTGTAAAGGATAAGAACGAAAATAATATGCCTGAACTTCCATCTTTCAACACAGATGATACGCAGGATCTCCCTTCTCAATATCAAAATCTGATGCATCATCCCGTCTAACATGTCTTTTTTTTACATAACTGGTGTGACAGAAGATGGTAGGTCTGTTGCGTCTGGGGTATTTGATGCGGTAGATACGCATGGTGTTCCACTAAGCGTGGTTTTGGATTATCTTGAAACCAGTAATATGGTAGTTGACTGGATAAATTTTTATGAGTCTGCCTGTTCCAGAAATTGGAAAACAAAAACAATCTTTCAACGAATAGTAGAAGCCTTGCGCGATACCAATAAAGACAAACAATACATTGACAGAGTTGTCTCATCTTTGGTATACTATGTCAGGAACAAATCATGAAATTTTACACAAATGTTGCTGTGCGTGGGGACAACATCCTCTACAGAGGCTATGAAAACGGAAAGCTCGTTCAGGAGAAAGTTCCATTTCAGCCCACTGTATTTGTCCCCACGCAGGAGCCGAGTGAATGGAAGACACTCCACGGTGCAAATGTAGAACCTTTCGTCGCTGGTGGTATTAATGACACGCGAAAGTTCATCAAAGACTATAAGGGTGTCGCTGGATTTTCTGTTCACGGTGTGACCGATTTTCAGTATCAATACATCAGTGATAGATTTCCTGAAGAGATGGACTATGATCCCGCTCAACTCAAGACGGCAAACATTGACATTGAAACCACATCCGAGGGTGGATTTCCAAATCCAGAAAATCCAACCGAATCCATCATCGCAATCACCGTGGATTTTGGAAATGATATCCATGTATTCGGCGTGAATGATTTTCATATTGACAGGAGTGATGTAACGTGTCATGTTCATATAAACGAACGTGACATGCTTTTGGCTTTCATTTCCCTTTGGGACAATGAGAAACCAGACATCGTGACTGGCTGGAACATTCGTTTCTTTGACATTCCTTACTTGGTGAATCGTATCCGTTACATTCTTGATAACAAAGAGGAGAAGTTCCTTTCTCCTTGGCGTTTTCTAAAGGAGCGAAAGATTACGAGAATGAACAGAGAACATAACGTTTATGAGTTGGTGGGTATCGCCACTCTAGACTACTATGAACTCTATACCACGTTCACTTATGTCACACAAGAATCCTATCGTCTTGATCATATTGCGTTCGTCGAGCTTGGTGAACGCAAACTTTCGTACGATGAGTTTGACAGCATGGCGGACTTCTACAAGAAAGACTTCCAGAAATTCATTGAGTATAATGTCAAAGACGTTGAACTCGTCGGTAAACTAGAAGACAAGCTGAAGCTGCTCGAACTAGCGACTTCTCTTGCATACTCCGCCAAAGTAAACCTGATGGATATCTTCTCACAGGTGCGAACGTGGGATCAGATTATTTACCACTTCCTTCGGAAGAAGAAGATTGCAACACCATCAAAGTCGATGATGAAGAAGGAGTCCCAATACGCTGGTGCTTATGTCAAGGAACCAATCGTTGGTAAGCATGACTGGATTGTTTCATTCGACTTGAACAGCCTGTATCCCCACTTGATCATGCAGTATAATATCAGTCCCGAGACACTCATTCCCATGGAGGACAGTGAGAGATTTGGCATTGGACCAGACAATATCCTAAATGGTGGAAAGAGTGAACGCAGCAGCAAAGCGTACAAGAAGATACAGAACTTTACAAACATGGGATACTCTGTTGCATCGAATGGAACTTGCTACCAAAAAGACAAGCAAGGGTTTCTTGCTGAGTTGATGGAAACCATGTACAAAGAACGCAAGATGTACAAGAAGAAGATGATCGAATGCCAAAAGCGTCAGCAAGCAGGAGAGAATTTAGAGAATGAAATTGCAAAGTACAACAACTTCCAGTTGGTTCGTAAGATTCAATTGAACTCCGCTTATGGTGCGATTGGTAACGAGTGGTTTCGATACTACGATGTCCGCATGGCAGAAGCGATTACACTATCTGGTCAGTTGAACATCCGATGGATCGCAGACAAGTTAAATGAGTTCCTTAATGAAACGCTTGACACCAATGACTATGACTATGTTGTTGCAAGTGACACCGACTCCGTATACCTTCGTCTCTCTAATCTGGTGGAAAGGGTTCTTCCTGGCTGTGATGACAAGATCAAGATTACTAATTTCCTCAACAAAAGTTGTGAAGAGATCATACAACCATTCATCGACAAGAAGTACGATGAGTTGGGTAAGATGCTAAACGTATTCGAAAACAAGATGGTAATGGAACGTGAAGTGATCGCGGACAAGGGTGTTTGGACCGCGAAGAAAAGATACATGCTCAACGTTTACGATAGTGAGGGTATTCGATACAAGGAACCCAAACTCAAGATCATGGGTATTGAGACTACGAGATCTTCGACTCCTCAGTTTGTTCGGGACAAACTCAAGACGGCGATCAAACTGATTCTTACCAGTAACGAGGAGTCTGTTATTAAATTCATTGATCAAGTCCGAGTTGATTTTTTCAATCAGATACCAGAGGACGTTGCGTTCCCTCGTAGTGTGTCTGCACTAGAGAAGTATCAGGACTCGGCTGGTATTTACAAAAAGTCAACGCCGATTGCAGTCAAGGGTGCGCTGATATATAATCACTACTTGAAAGAGTATGGTATTGATCGAAAGTATCAACAGATTCAAGAGGGTGATAAGGTGAAGTTCCTGTATCTCAAACAACCCAATCCAGTTGGTGGTGTGTATGGTACAGATCATGTTATATCTTTTGCAAATTCTATCCCGAAAGAGTTTGAATTGTCAGAGTTTATCGACTATGATAAGCAGTTCGAAAAAAGTTTCTTAGATCCACTCAAGAATATTCTTGACGCAATCGGCTGGAAGCACGAAAAGGTTTCTACCCTTGAATCACTATTTTAGGAGAACGTATGTCATTTTTAGAGTCTATGGTAAAGAAAGCGAATAATGAATATGCAAATATTGTTTCAGAAGGTATTGAAGGGAGCGATGTAAGTGGATTCGTTGACACTGGGTCTTATTCTTTTAATGCTCTTCTTTCTGGCAGCTTGTACGGGGGTATACCTGACAATAAAATTCTCGCTATTGCTGGTGAGAGTGCGACTGGTAAGACTTATTTTACGATGGGCATTGTACATAAATTTCTCCGTGATCGCCCTGATGGTGTTGTACTCTATTTTGATAGCGAACAAGCAGTAACATCTGACATGTTCAAGGATCGTGGATGTGATCCAAACCGTGTCGCTGTGTTTCCTGTAGCGACTGTTGAGAGTTTCCGACATCAAGCGATTAGCATCGTGGATAGCTATCTCGAACTTCCAGAGAGTGAACGTAAACCCATGCTTATTTGTCTGGATTCTCTTGGGATGCTTTCTACAGAGAAAGAGATGGCCGATACAGCGGAGGGTAAGCTGACAAAGGACATGACTCGCGCACAGTTGGTAAAAGCAACTTTCCGTGTTCTGACTATGAAACTGGGCAAAGCGGGTATTCCTTTGATCATGACAAACCACACCTATGATGTCGTGGGTTCAATGTTCCCCCAGAAGGAAATGGGTGGTGGTTCTGGTCTCAAGTATGCCGCTTCTACAATCGTGTATCTTTCAAAGAAGAAGGTGAAAGAAGGCACGGACGTGGTTGGTAATATTATTCACTGTAAGTTGTACAAGGGCAGATTGACTAAGGAAAATTCTATGATTGATGTCATTTTAAATTACGATCATGGACTGAATCCATATTACGGACTTACTGATATTGCTTTGAAGTATGAGATTTTTAAGAAGGTCTCCACTCGTCTTGAGATGCCAGATGGTACAAAGATTTATGAAAAGCAGCTATACAAGCAGCCAGAAAAGTATTTCACAGAAGAAGTCATGCAAAGACTAGAGGAAGCGGTTGCTTCTGAGTTCAAGTATGGTACAATAGAACAAATTGAAAAGGAGCAAATCGATGAGTCCAGTAAAGTTTAACTACATTCCTATTGAGGGTCTCGACACCGATGCCATCAGTATCCTTGAAGG
>CEVB01005885.1_pt1 | contig 10885 bp, 10 predicted proteins | sample 531381 | NCBI WGS metagenome assembly CEVB01 (sample SAMEA2622763, study PRJEB7988) | marine metagenome | biome: marine biome (ENVO:00000447); feature: surface water layer (ENVO:00002042); material: "saline water (ENVO:00002010), including plankton (ENVO:xxxxxxxx)" | depth 5 m | reverse complement strand
TGGCCTGGCAGTATCAGGCCGACAGGATCTGGATAGTGAACGTTGGCGACTTAAAACCAATGGAGTTACCGACAGATTTCTTTTTGCGCATGGCCTGGAACCCGGACGCCTTTAACGCAGACAATCTGCAACAATTTACCACCGACTGGGCTGCCCAGCAGTTTGGTGCGGCGCAAGCGCCCGCTATTGCCTCGTTACTACAAACTTACACCGCGCATAATGGCCGGCGTAAACCGGAAGCCATAGAGCCGGGCAGCTACAGCATTTTGCACTATGCTGAAGCTGAGCGTATCAGCACTGAACTGGCGCAGGCAGAAGCACTTGCCGACAAGGTACAGCAACAGTTAACAGCGCAGTTGCAGGATGCCTATGTGCAGCTGGTGGCCCACCCGCTAAAAGCCAGCCGGGCGGTATTTGAGCTAAACCGTGCCGTAGCGATGAACCAGCTACATGCTCAGCAGGGCCGCGCCAGCACTAACTACTGGGCAGAGCGGGTAAAGTATTGGTTTGACACCGACGCCAACCTGACAGCGCAGTACCATAGCCTGGGCAATGGCCGCTGGAACCATATGATGTCGCAACCGCATATCGGCTTTACCTACTGGCGTAACCCTCCGGCCAATTTAATGCCGGTGGTATCAGTAGCCAGCCCGATGCCGGTGGCCGATATGGGCGTGGCAGCAGAAGGTTCAAAGCAGTCGTGGCCGATAAGTGAATACCATGGTGAACAACTGAAGCTCGATACCTTTCATCCGCATGGCCAACAGCAGCGCCAGATTGAAGTATTTAATAAAGGCAGCGAGCCGTTTGAATTCAGCGCTAAGGCGTCGGCCGACTGGGTAACGCTGAGCCAGAGTCAGGGAGCAGTAAAAACAGAACAGCGCATTGCAGTCTCAATTGACTGGCGTAAAGCGCAAACTGGCTTAAACCAGACAGAGGTATATATTCAGGGTACCGGCTGGGGCGGCGCTAAAGTGCAGGTGTCAGCCTTTAAGCCCGCTGTAGCAGCCACCACAGGTTTTGTTGAAGCCGATGGCTATATAGCGCTGGATGCCGCTAGCGCTAAGGTGGGCGGTAGTTCTGCACATGCCCGCTGGCAAAGGCTTGAAGGCTTTGGCCATAGCGCTGCCGCCATGGTGGCATTGACTGAACGGGATTATCAGCCCGAAGAGACCAATATCCGCCAGGCGCCGTATCTGGAATACCCGCTGTATTTTCACAGTACCGGTCAAGTGATGCTGCACAGCAAAGTTGCGCCAACGCTGCAGCTGCTGCCCGGCCGCAAATTACGCTTTGCCGTCGCGCTGGATGACGTGCAACCGGTCATCGTTGATACGCTACCCGATAGCAGCGAACACGCCTGGCAACACGCAGTACTGGATAGCAGCCGCACGCTAAAAACACCACTGCACATTAAACACAGCGGCGCCCACCGGCTGCGTATTTACCTGCTCGACCCGGCAGTGGTACTGCATAAGCTGCTGCTTGACACCGGCGGCTTACAACCCAGCTACCTTGGCCCGCTGCAAAGCCCTTACCTGACTAACGGCACCGCCTCAACTCACGGAGCACAGTAAGCGATGAACCCTTTAGAGCAACTAAAACAGATGACCACAGTGGTCGCAGACAGCGGTGATATAGACGCCATCCGTCAACTGCAACCTATAGATGCGACAACAAACCCATCACTTATCCTGCAAGCGGCAACAAAACCACAGTACCGCCAGTTTCTCAACCAGGCAAAAACGGCTTATTCCTCAGATCTGCAAGCGGCCTGCGAGCAGGTTACGGTAAATTTTGGTGTCGAGATTCTGCACCATGTACCAGGCCGGGTATCGACTGAAATTGATGCCCATCTGTCATTTAACTGTAGTGCCAGCATCGACAGCGCCCTGCGGATCATCGAACGCTATCAGCAAGCGGGTATCGATAAGGCGCGAGTGCTGATTAAACTGGCTGCAACCTGGCAGGGTATTCAGGCTGCAGCAGAGCTGGAAAAGCGCGGTATTCACTGCAACCTGACATTACTGTTCAGCCTGACACAGGCTAAGGCCTGTGCTGATGCCGGTGTGACGTTGATTTCACCTTTTGTCGGCCGCATTCTGGACTGGTATAAACAGCATCAGCCAGAGCAGGATTTTACCGGCCAAAACGACCCGGGCGTACAATCTGTTAAACGTATTTATCAGTATTACAAGCAGCATGGCATCGATACGGTCGTTATGGGTGCTAGCTTTCGCAATATTGAACAAATACGTCAGCTGGCCGGTTGTGATCTGCTCACCATAGCGCCGGATTTGCTGTTGCAGTTACAGACATCATCTGAGCCACTGACCAGAATGTTGCAACCGCAACAAGCTGCCAGCAGCACTAAACCTGAGGCGTTGGCCGAAGCTGACTTTTTATGGCAACTGAATGAAGATGTGATGGCCAGTGACAAGCTGGCTGAAGGTATTCGCAAGTTTGCTGCCGATCAGCGTAAACTGGAACAGCTGCTTAGTACACTGTGACCATCAGGCAAACGCTTTAATAACGAGTTTCACAGGGCTTGCGCTTCATTCTGCCGCAAGCCGCTTTACCTTATCAGCACAAATACGCACTATAAGCTGGCGTGCAACAGTGCAGAGAACCCGTTATGTCAGTGCTTACTCCCTATCAGTTACGTCAACAGTGCCGCAGCGGCCAGTTCAGCGGCAATACCTCCGGTTTTGCGCCGGGTTTTGTCCAGGCCAATATGGCGATACTGCCAAAACAGTATGCGGCCGATTTTCTGCAGTTTTGCCATTTCAACCCCAAGCCCTGTCCGCTGCTGGGTATGGCGGCCGCACCCGGTGCTATTGATATGCCGTCTTTGGCGACAGAGCTTGATATCCGCAGTGATCTGCCCAGATACCGGGTGTTTAAAAACGGCGAGCTTACCGATGAAGTTACCGATGTAAAAAGCATCTGGCGCGATGATTTAGTGACCTTTTTAATTGGCTGCTCGTTTTCATTTGAAGAATCACTGTTGGCCGACGGCCTGGAAATTCGCAACATTACCGAGAAAGTGAATGTGCCTATGTACCGCACCAATATTGCCTGTTCCCCTGCCGGCGTATTTCATGGTGGTATGGTGGTCAGTATGCGGCCAATGAAGCCTGCCGATGCAATACGGGCGATTCAGATTTGTTCGCGTTTTCCGCAGGTACATGGTGCGCCGGTACACTTTGGCGATCCGGCAGCTATTGGCATTAACAACATAGATAAACCTGACTTTGGTGATGCAGTAACAATAAAGCCGGGCGAAGTACCGGTATTCTGGGCTTGTGGCGTAACGCCGCAGGTGGCCATAGCCAACGCCAAAGTGGATTTTTGCATAACCCACAGCCCTGGCCATATGTTGGTTACCGATATCCCAAACAGCAAGCTGTCGGTGCTGTAGCGTACTGTGTAGTACGTTACTTTTGAACGTTGAGGCAGACGCCAGCTATTTTCTGATAAATAAGTAAACAGCTGAATAAAACACCGGCAGCAAACATAACGCCAAGCCGGCTGGTGTTGTGGCCTGCTGCATAATTGTCAGATTGGTTATCAGCATCAATGATGTCAACATAGCTGCCGAGACAGATAATGCTAGTACGAGCTGTTTTTGAGATATCGCCGAAGCAGAAAAGTACCCGCCTGAAAAAAAGTTACTTAAGGTGTCCTTGACCGATGCGCTCCCTGTCAGAAAGAGAATATTGAGAATCAGCCAGAAGGCTAATGTCACTGTATCCAGCAGTGACATCAGATTTACCTGTGAGTACGCGACAACGACCAATAACACAGCAAACTTGAATACCGGCATGCTAGATTCCTTTTGCAGATGATTTAACTCTGTATCTATCACCTTGTTGCCGTTACTTATCGGCTGACGTTTTTTCTTTTGTTAAACGCTGCTCTAACAGCCCTGTTACAGCATCAGCGTAGCTGACACAGCCTTGCGGGTCAGATAAACCGTCACTGCTTTGCAGCCGCGTACGCATGTTGCTGGCTGACGGATGAGGCGTCAGCAGAACCTGACAGTCCAGTTTGGCAAGCTTATTCAAACCGGCTCTATAGGCATTGAGGTAACTCAGGTGTTCACTAAAGCGGTAACTGTCACTGCTGACCGGCGATAAACTGTCAGCATACACCAGCACCTGGCATTGCCCGGCTTCGCAGCTGCGCCACTGCCAGCTGAGTGCACCCGGCGTATGGCCAGGAGTAGCGATTGGCATCAGGCTCAAGTCGCCCAGATTAACCGCCGTTCCCGCCGTCACCTGGCCATCCACTCTTGCCGGTGGAAACGGCTTGTGCATACCTGCCTGGGGGTCGGCGCTACTAACCACTCCACTTGCCAGCACCGGCGCGGCGGCGGCCGACGCCAGCAATTTTGCTCCGCTTAATTGCTGTAATCTGGCTAAGCCGGCAACATGATCAAAATGCTCGTGGCTTTGCAGCAACAATTTAATATCACTCAGCGAAAAACCGAGCGAGCGGATATTGTTCGCAATAACATCTGCGCCGGCTTCTGTCGCGCCATCAATCAAAATATGGCCCTTATCACCGGTGATCAAAATAGCGCTGATCCCACAGGTACCAACATAGTAACTGTTGCCATAAATGCGATATGGCGGGCCGGCTTTGTCCCAGTCATCCCAATCAGCGCAACGCGCTACCCAGTCCGATACCGGCGGGCTGGCTACTGTCTTTTGCACACTGCTACAGGCGGCCAACAGCATTAGTAACAGACAGAAAGCATAGCGGCTGAATATACGGTAAGTCACGACAGGGCTCCGTTAGCTAAAAGGTAAACATTGGTTAATAAGGTCAACTGCATCATTAACCATGCCTATGCTGGTTGCAAGTAGTAGGCAATGCATATTGATAACTGTACGCATGATATAAATTACTGTATTTTCAAAATTCAATGAAATTTAATCATAGGTAGCAGCGTGATTGAAAAAATACACCTGAGCATTATGCGCGAGATTAACCGCCAGGGCTCATTAACTGCGGCAGCCAGTAGCCTTAATCTGACACAGTCGGCACTAAGCCACAGTATCAAAAAACTGGAGCTTCAGTCAGGTATAGCACTGTGGTTAAAAGACGGCCGGCAGATCCGCCTGACCGAAGCGGGTAATTATTTGCTGGAGCAAGCCAACCGCGTATTACCTCAGTTTGAGCGTATTGATGAAACGCTGCGCCAGTTTGCCGGCAACGAAAGAGGCAGTTTGCGGGTAGGCATGGAATGCCATCCCTGTTATCAGTGGCTGCTTAAGGTGGTTCAGCCTTTTCTGGCGCAATCGCCGGGAGTAGATATTGATGTTAAGCAGCGCTTTCAGTTTGGCGGTATGGCGGCGCTGTTTAACTACGATATTGATTTGCTGATAACGCCGGATCCTATCCTGAAAGAACAGATTATGTTTGAGCCGGTATTTCCATACGAATTAGTGCTGGTTGTTGGCCAGAGCAATAAACTCAGTGCACTGACACAGCTTGAGCCGGCAGATTTAGCTGACCAAACCTTACTGACTTACCCGGTCGAAACTGCCAGGCTGGATATTTTCCAGCAGTTTTTGCTACCTGCCAAATGTATGCCACGGTTGCACAAAACCCTGGAGGCTACCGATATTATTCTGCAGATGGTGGCAGCAAACCGTGGTGTGACTGCGATGCCAAAATGGTTAGCATTGGAATATGCTCAAAAGCTGCCGGTCAAGGCGCTGCGGCTGGGTAATAGCGGCATTAATAAACATATTTATGTTGGTTACCGTAAGCATGAGCAACACAATACCCATTTGCAAACCTTTATCAGGCTGGCAAAACAGCAGGCCAGCCAGACAACAACAGAGTAAAGGTTATTGTGGTGGCGCAAAGGCGGCAAACAACTCATCGCAGGTCATATTATGTGTTTGTTCGGCAAAACTGTAGTAGCCAGGTTTGCTATCGATACACACCTGATGATCAAACACCAGATCGTCCGCCTGTTCGAACAGCCCGGCCGGCATGATGTACTGACCATTCTGGCTTAAGCGGTAAAACAGATGGGTACCACATTCGCTACAAAAACCACGTGATGCCCAGTCTGACGAGCGAAAAGCCCGGATATACTGTTCGCCTTCGAAACTGACACCGGTACCACAGTCGACAGCCAGCAGAGGGCCGCCGCCCCAACGCCGGCACATACCACAGTGGCAGGCCCCCACCTTGCTGTCTGCCGAGCTGGCACTGATTTTAACCTTACCGCATAAACACTGGCCGTGACGCTGAACCGACATGCTTCCCTCCTTACAATGACGTTAAACCGCTAAGCCCGTTGGCATAAACCTAGTGCAAGGTGGGCGCGGCGTCCACTTGCAATGTGGGCATACCGCAACCCGAGCCCGCCGCAGCCTTTAATATTGTGCGGCAATCTGATCAGGTTGTTGCCATACACTGTGATACACCGTATCGCCCAGCACAAAGTAAATGTCATCTTCGATCAGCACAGTACGTGCTTCCCAGCTGTTTGCCCGCTGATTGTATTCAGGTATTAATTCGCCGACTTTTTGCATAACACCGTTATCGGCCACTTCCAGCAGCAACAAACTGACCATTTCCCCTAACTCATCATCAAAACGGCTAAGCGGCACGGCCATGCGTGTCGTGCCGGATTGATGCAGCGCAGCCAGGCTATGATGCTGGTATTCCAACGGCGAATACTGACCGCTAAACAGTAAATCATCCTGGAGTACGGCATCATCAGCACTGACGTCAAATAACGCAATTTTTGCACTGGCGCTGTTCCAGACCGGTTCGCCCTGTTCATCAAACGTAATGTTTTGGCCTAAACCCCACAGCAGATCATCAGTGACGCTATGCAAATAAGCTGAATAGCCAGGGATCTCCAGAGCGCCAATAACCCGTGGCTGTAACGTGTTACTGATATCAAAGGTATATAAGGGATCGGTGCGCTCAAAAGTCACCACATAGGCGCGGTCACCGGTAAACCTGACACCATAAATGGCCTCGCCTGGCTTGCCGATGACTTCATTCGGGTATTGCTGATTTGGCAGCTGCGCCACGGTATTGAGTGTATCGCCCTCTTGCTGCAGCACCCAAAGCCGGTGCATAGGCCCTTCCTCACCACTAACTGAGTTAAACAGCAGCAGTGTCTGGTCTTTTTCATGCAGCATAAAATCGGTCTGGCTGGCGGCTATCTGTCCGTCTACCGCACCAGTTGCCTGATAGCCCGCAGCACTATCTTCAAGGCTGAACTTATGCACTACTGTTTGCGCGCCGGTCTGCTCCAGGACCAAACTATGCAGGTATAAATGCTGGGCTGACATATAGAAGTCTGTGATTTCGCCGACAACACAGGCACTTTGCGTTTGATAAGGCGCACTGGTACTTAGCCGGGTAATCACCACCATATTGCTGCTGCCTTCATTATTTTGAATATCTGCAGGCAGATAGCACTGGTCAGCACTGAACATGGGTTCAGCTTCGGCATTATTGACTCTGCGCTTTGGTAGCAGCTCAGTCAGACTGGCAGCTTGTAACACTGCCATATTGTGGCGCTTATCGGCCTCAGTTGCTGCATATCCCAATAAACCTGCGGCATGCGGCCGGTAGCGCGAAACCAGCCATAATGCATCATCCGTCCGACGGCTATCCAGTAATGCACCATCAAGCTCAAGCTGATATACCGCATTACCTTGCTCAAACAACTGTACAACTGTACGGCTATTAACACTCTCTGCCGGCGTGGTCAGCAGGCCGATATAATCTTGCTGGTCATCTCCCAGTACCGTTAACTGACCTTCATCTACATAAAGCCCTTTTATCCGCTTTAGCGGATCCGCTAACGGCAGTGCTGCCATAGCAGTCAAGCCACTGTCAGCTTCGCGGAACCAACGTTTAAGGTAGGGGTTACCAGTGTCCGCATCTTTGCCGCTTACGTATAAAATGCGGTCACTGAACTTCACCCTGTCAGCTTCATCAACACCCGGTGTAATCAGGTTGGTACCTGAATCGGCTGGTTGAGTGGGTGTAGGATTTTCCTCACCCACGCTGGTAGTTTGGGCATAGAGGCCAAACTTCATATACTGTGTCAGTGTTGGCGCATTGGTCTGCGTTAATGATGCAGTACTGCTTTTATCGGTTGAAACCTGCCATAAATCAGTCGTGGTGTTATCGTTATCTGAACTACCACCACAGGCGCTCAGTATTGTCGTACTGACTAAAACTGCCAATGAATATAGAGTACGCATCATTCACCTCCCTATTAGTTGCCACTTAAAATGTAAATAATTAGCGAATAATGTAGACACTTTACTGGTGGACAGTTGTGTAAAAATGTAAACAAAATACCAATAAACGTTTGTCCTTGCCCATATCGGTCTGCTGCCGTATTTGGTCGCATCCGACTAGACTATTACTAAAATTAAACGCAACATGAATAAATTATTTTTCAGCTGCGACGACGAGGGCAGGATGAAACTGAATTGTGATTTAGGCGAAAGCTTCGGCAGCTGGCAAATGGGACTGGATGCCGCTGTGATGCCGTACATTGATATGGCTAATATTGCCTGTGGTTTTCATGCCGGCGATGCCGACGTGATGGCCAAAACCCTGCAACTGGCCAAACAACATGGCGTGGCCGTTGGTGCCCACCCCTCTTACCCGGATCTGCAAGGCTTTGGCCGGCGCAGCATGGCGCTGTCTGCCAGTGAAATTATTAACACTATGCGCTACCAGATAGCCGCGCTGGACGGTATGGCACAAAGTGCTGGTGTAACCATAAGCTATGTGAAGCCACATGGCGCGTTATACAACGACATGATGGCCAGCGCCAGTGTTTTCGACGCTGCACTGGACGCAGTGGCGGGCTACTACCGGCCACTTAAATTAATGATTCTGGCCACGACAGAGCAACAGCATTATCGTGACTTAGCCAACGCCAAAGGCGTCAGCCTGCTGTTTGAAGCTTTTGCTGACCGGCGTTATACCGACGACGGCAAACTGACGCCAAGGGCTCAGCCCGGTGCTGTGTTGCATGAAGCCGAGATGCTGGCACAGGTATCGCAACTGGTGACTCAGGGCACGGTAACAACAACCTCGGGCAAAGCCCTGCCACTGAGCGCAGATACGCTATGCGTACACGGCGATAATCAGGCTGCTATCGCTCAGGTAGAAAAAATTAAGGCCCTGCTGGCATGAGTCAGGTGCAATATCAACTGAGTAGTGCCGGGGAAAACGCCTTGATGCTGTATTTCGAGCAGCGTATTGACCCGGCCATATCAGCGCTGGTGCAACAGGCCAGCGAGCTTATCCGTACTGAATTGTCAGAACATCTGCTTGATTTATTGCCATCTTACGCGTCAGTACTGGTGGTATTTAACCCGCTCAGTACTGATTTGTTCCGGGTTCGCAGTCAGCTACAGCATTGCCTGCAGCAGCTGCAAAGCGGCGACAGCACAAGCGGCAGGCAGATCGAACTGCCGGTATATTACAGTGAAGAAAGCGGCCCGGATTTAACACGGATTGCCAGTGCAAAAGCGATCAGCGTTGCAGAAGTCATAGAGCGCCATCAGGCGCTAAGCTACCGCGTTTATGCCATTGGTTTTGCGCCGGGTTTTGCTTACCTGGGTGAAGTAGACCCGTTACTGCAAATGCCGCGTCTTAGTACACCACGGGCAAAGGTGCCGCGTGGTGCAGTCGCAATAGCCGACCGGCAAACAGCGGTATACCCGGCGCAATCACCTGGTGGCTGGAACCTGATTGGCCTGTGCCCTACGCCGATGTTTACACCGGACGCCAGCCCGGTTATGCCGGTTGCTGTCGGGGACGAAGTTCGCTTTGTTGCAATCGACAAAGCCGAGTTTCTGCGTCTGGGAGGTGAATTATGAGCGGCTTTAGTGTGATAGCGCCTGGCGTACTCAGCCTGCTACAGGACCAGGGCCGTTTTGGCCAGAGTGCTCTGGGCCTGACGACCGGCGGGCCAATGGACCCACAATCAGCTTACTGGGCAAACCGGCTGCTTTCTAATTCACAAGACGCAACCCTTATTGAGTGCAGCGTGGGTGGTTTACAACTAAAAGCCAATGGCAACAGCTATATTGCCGTTACCGGGGCCAACGCGGCACTAACGATTAATGGCAATCCCGCTGAGCTTTGGACAACATTGCAGGTTCGTAACGGCGATATTATCGAGCTGGCCATGGCAAGTCAGGGCCTGCGCTGCTATCTGGCGATAGCCGGCGGTTTTAAGGTTAAGCCGCAATTTGGCAGCACTGCGACAGTGCTGCGCGAGGGCATTGGCGGCCTGAATGGGAATAAACTGCAAGCTGGCGACAACCTGCCGGCCGCAGAGATAACAAGCCTGCCCAGATTACAACTGCCTGTGCAATACCGGCCTCAGTTTAACCGTATTCTGACCTTGCGCCTGATTGAAGGCTACCAGGCCAGCAGCTTTATCAGCACCGAGCGCCAGCGTTTTTATCTGCACAGTTATCAGGTTACGCCACAGGCAGATCGAATGGGCTACAAGCTAAAAGGCAGTGCCATCAGTTGCCAGCAAAGCCAGCTGTTATCCGAAGGCATCTGTTATGGTGCCGTGCAAATCCCGCCTGATGGCCAGCCCATAGTACTTTTGAACGACCGGCAAACGCTGGGCGGCTATCCGAAAATCGGTTCTGTACTGTCGCTTGACTGTGCGCTGCTGTCACAAGCCGGTGCAGGAGTAGAAGTATACTTTACACCCATCAGCGCTGAGCAGGCGCACAATGCCCTGTGTCTGGCCAAAGTGCGAACCGATGCCATCACCAGCCAGTTGGTAACCCTATAGATGACAATATTAAATACCGACTTTCTGGCCATAAGCCAGCAGATAGAACAGTTA
>CEVB01054979.1_pt1 | contig 10901 bp, 13 predicted proteins | sample 531381 | NCBI WGS metagenome assembly CEVB01 (sample SAMEA2622763, study PRJEB7988) | marine metagenome | biome: marine biome (ENVO:00000447); feature: surface water layer (ENVO:00002042); material: "saline water (ENVO:00002010), including plankton (ENVO:xxxxxxxx)" | depth 5 m | reverse complement strand
CTTCGTTTACTGATTCGTTAACTTTCTTTACATGCTGAACAATCTTCTTAGCAAATGCAGGAGAAGTTATTTTAGCTATCTGAATAATAGTTTCTCTTCCATTAGGTCTGATACTCTTTACACTACCTCCACCTTTCATATCAGGAAACTTACCATCCATTGAGTACCCATAATCTTTTATTGCAATAAGTTCGTTGTTACTATTAAAGGTAAGTTTGTATGCAGATATCCTTGAACTATACATAACTCTTATTGTTAGTTCAAAGTTTCCTTCTCTATTCTTCTTATCAGAACCAATAACCATTCCGAAGCTTTCGCCGGTCTTTCGGTTTTGTCCTTTTATAGAAGCCTCATTTAGTTTTTGCATTTTCTCCATGTTCCACCCTTAGATTTATAATTTTTTGCAGCCCATCCATTAGCGTATGCAGACGGGTAAACATCAAATTTTCTTTTAGCAGCTGCTTTTGATGCTGCCCACTTACCAGGGTCATTTGGACAACTTTTTTCAGTCATAATCATTCTTTCAACTTTTCGTCCAAACTCATAGAGTACTTGTTCTTGTTCGTTTAAATCAGATACTTCTTTAATTGTAGTAGTGATTGAACCATCTGAGTTTCTACTTGAAACTTTTACTGATTCTTCGTTTACTGATTTATCACCACAACCACCTGGAGTAGTTCCTCCGCATCCGCATCCGCAATCACCTTTTGATTCTTTGATACCTAATCTTTGTTTCATTTCATCTTCAGTAAGTTCACCAATCTTATAGTATCTTGATAGGATGTTACCCATATCTTCATATAAACCATTCATTCTTTGGTCTAAGTTTCTTGCCTCTTTAGCAACTTTATCAAATTGTGAACCTAACTTAGTTAGTTCACTCATATTTCTTTTTACGGTGTGTCTATCAAACCAATCATCGGCTTCTCTTAGAGCAAGTTCTCTAGCAGCCTCTGTGATACCACCTAAAGTTTCAGCAACTTCAATGATATCAGATTTTCTATCCATAGATTCTTGATATGTATTGTATGTAGAAACGATTTCTAAGAAGTGTTTTTTTACTTCGTTAGATAATCCTCTATCTTCTGATTCTTTAAGTATATCTGTTAGTTTCATATTCTCTCCTTATGATTTTCTTTTTAGCATCTTATGTACATCTTTAATTCTTTCAATGGCATTTTCTAAATGGTCCATTGCTTCAAGAACACCATCTTCTTCTAACATTTCAAGTGCTTCTGAAAAATCAATCTTAACTACACCCGCAAGGGCTTTTAATTCTCTTTCTTCTTTTTTGAATTTTCCTTCTTTTAAAGGTTCTTCTTTTAATGGTACTAAATCTACTAATTTCATTTTTTCTCCTTAATATAATTTTTTCAATGCTTTTTCACCAGATGCTGCGAAATACCATTTTCTATCTCTCATATCATATAAATATACATATTCTGCACCACCCGCCATACCACTCTTTTTTATGTATTTTGCAATATCTTTAACATCACCCTTTATAGGACTTGGTTTCTCGTTATAGAACTCTACTGGTTTATCAGCAAAGATTCCTCTTGCTCCACCACTTTTAATTAATTTAAGAACATCTTTTTCGTTCTTCATGTGTTTCTTAATACCTGGTTTCATATTAGATGGGTATCCATCAAAATGAACATAGCCCGATTGAATCTTTCCACTTCTATCGATAATACCAACTTGTGAACGAGTACCCTCGTTAATTATATTTTCTGGTAGTAAATCTTTTAGTTTCATAGTTGTAGATTTAGTTTCATTTTTCTTAGGTTCTTCGGTACCTGTAATAAAATCATACAGTTCATCTTTAGCATTTTTTATATCAGATTCATCCTCATCATAATTTGCTTTTGCAAGTGCATTAACCAAGTTATTGTATTGTTTCTCTTGTTTAGGAGTAAACTGATTTTTCATAGAATTACCCAATTTTCTGAAATCTATAATATCATGCTCTCCTTTGTTAGATAAAAAGTTTTTAACATCATCATTTGAAGTGTTACTTTTTTGTGAAGTATCTTTTTTAGATGGTGTGATTTTATATTTGTCAAGAATATCCTTAACTTTACTAATTTCACCTTCAAGTTCAGACTCATACTTTTCTTGTTGTTCTTTATCATCATCCATTTCAGCATCAACAATATCACCTTCAAGTTGTTGTATGTAAGTTTTATAATCTTTTAAAGTAAGAAAATCTTCTTTAGAGAACTTACTTTTATTATCATCTAAAAAATCCTCTAATTGTGTTGAATCTTCTAATGCACCATCAATATCACTATCACTAAATGATTTTGATGATTTTGATGTAGATTTATCTTTCTTAGGTTTATCAAAGATGTTTACTTTCGGTTTATCTGTTGGGTCTTTTACTGCACCATCCTTATCACCTTTTCTTTTTTCATGAGTACCTGCTTTGATTGCAGCATCTCTTGCATCTTTGGATTTGAATACAGAAGTTGTGCCTGTTTCTTTACTTGTAGCTGTAAAAACATCTGCCTCAGTAATTGGTTTTAAATCTACTAATCCACCTAATCTTATCATGATAATTCTGTAATTATTTCTCTTATTAAATCGTGTGCTTTACAATAATTACCACACACATCTTCAGATATAACTTTTTTAGATTCGTTTACTGGTGTCATAAATGCACCATGTGTTGATGGATTAGAAACAAAATCCCAACCAAGTAATTCAAAATCTTCACCAACTCTAACCTTACCATTACCGATTGGTTCTACTGAACCCATACCTCTTGAGGATATACCTAAAAGTATATTTGCCTTAAGTAATTCTTTTAATATGTTGCCTGATGGGGTTGGTAGTATTTCTACAGTACCTACTAAATCATCACCTTCCCAATGTATTTCTTTTACATTATGAGAAACATTTTTTAAGTTTATTACAGAAGAGTCCGGATGGTCTAACTCACCCAACGCTCTTCTTTCTTTAATAAGAGTTTCATATTTTTTAGCCTCTCTCATTAAAATATCTTTTGGGTAAACTCTTTCGTTTTGATTAGGAGCACCAGCTCTTTGAAGAATACCTTTTACCAATGTTCTACCATTAGCATCTTCGTTTACCTTTCCTTCAAATAATCTTGTTTCTATTAATAAATTTTTCATTATGCTCCCCAAGTTTTTCTTTTCTTGAATAAATCAAAAAAGATTGCAGATACTTCTTGTCTGATGATTTTTCTTATTTCATCTCTATCAGATTCATTGAGTTCTTCTTTAATTAAAAAATGGTTTACACCATATTTAAAATCTCTGATTTCCTCATTGATAATATCATACAATTCATTTTTAGTCATCTTAGCTCTTCTTCTCTCCTCTTCCCTTCCAAGTTTTTTCAATCTTGTTAAAGAATGCCTTCTTTTCATCATCAGACATTTGAGGAATAGATTTACCAGCTTTTTCTAATGCTTTTTTGAAAAATTTCTGATATTCAGATTCTTCTTTTAAAACATCTTTGATGATTTCTTTTAATCTACTTTTTGTTATTTTCATTGGTCTAACTCCTTTATACTATTAGCAATGTTAATTAACCTTTCCTTTACATTATAAATATGACGATGAGTTCTTTTCCAATAGCTATTTTTATCGAGTTCATTCATCGTTTTTATTTTATTATACCAGTTAAAAAACTTTTCAACTTCTGCTAATTGATATTTTAATTCTTTAAGACCAACTGCTAATTTTTGATTAGGAGAACGAGTTTCATCATTCTTTAATTCTAACCATCTATTAACTGGTCTTTTAATTTTAACTTCATCAACTTTAGTGTATCCACTTGATTTGACAATAGAATCTTTTTTCTTTTTATCTTTTTTCCTACCACCTGAAAAAGCAAAAGGAGTTTGATACACATCTACATTAGCTGTAGTTGTTACTTCATCTAACTCCTCTTCTTCTATTTCTTGGATAAGTTCCTCAATAAAAGATTTTAATTTACTTTCTAACATTGGCCATTTCCTTTACAAGTTCATAACCCATCATTAGTGCTGAAACTTGTGAATCTGAAACTTTTCTTCCCATCTTTTGTTTTTTAAGGATGTTTAAAGTTTCTTTTAACTTAATTTTAGTAACCTTGTCTTTTGTTTTAGTATATTCTTCGTGTAAGGAAGATACGAGTTTTTTCATTTCACCTCTATAGTAATCAAGAAACTTACTTGTATTGTTTACATTGTTAATATATTCCTTAAGTAAATTTTTCTGAGAATTATTTAGGTTAGTATATTTTCTATTGAATTGTTCTACAAGAACCTTGTATGCGAGTAATCTTACATCCTTATCTTGTTTTTTATAGGCTTGTAATGCTCTATCTTCAATTATTTTTGATTTGTTTTTAACAGAATCGTTAATTATATGTTCTACTAATGTAAATCTTGAATTAAGAACATCTTTGACATCTGCGTTATCAACTCTTTTAGATTCAAACACTTTGTATATGGATGCAAGTGTTTTGTAATTTGTAATAGGTGAATTCAAAAATTCATCTATATTAAAATTAGATTGTATCTCTTTTATGAGATTATATTTTTCTTTGATAATTTTTTTGGAATCAATTTTGGAATGAGCCTCTAATATTGCATCTATGAATTTTTCTGCTCTTGATTCAGAATTATACTTTTCTTTCAATAGCATATCATAAAGTTTTTTCTCTTTAGATAACTCAGTACCAGTCTTAAAGAATTCCTTTACTATCCCTTTTGCAACTTCTTTATCACCATTGAGAATCTCAAGAGTAATTTGTCTAACAAGAAGTTCAAATAAGATGCCGGTATTCTTAAATTTACTATGTTTAATTTTTTTCATTCTTTCCTTACAATTTGATATGATACTAAAACTCTAATATAAATATACAATTATTGATTAAAAATTAAATTTTTGTATCATCAAGGAGATTATCCTCGCTTAACATATCATTTTCATGTAAATATTTACGCTTTGAGGAAACGCCGTTAACAATCTGTTTTGCTCGGGTTAGTGAAACCTTACCTTCTCTTGTATCTCGTTTTCGGGTCTTAGTTCGTTCATCATCTCCAAGAGGGTCTCTACCGTAAGGATGTTTATCTTTCTTATAAGTATTACCTTCCCTCGGTCTACCACCTTTATCTTTAATTTCTTTTTTAATCTTTTCTAAAGATTCTTCAATATCTTCTGCCTCTTCTTCTGCTGCAGGGTCTGAACCTTCATCTTCTATTGACCTGAATCTAAATCTATCTTTTAAATCATTAATCATTGAAGATTTTTGTCTATCAGTTTCTTCGTTTGACATTTTGAATATATTTTCATATACCCATTCTTTAGATAACATATTTAAACCTTGAATATCTTGGGCCAATCTAATCTTTTCACTCCAAAGATTTACTTTCTCTTGTTCGTAAATTGTCGATGGATTTACTAATGATAGTTCGAAGTTTGTCATTTCTGTATCTGATATACCTTGTGAGTATAAATGTACGATTGCAATCTTAGATAATTCTGAAACGATAATTCTTTGTATCCTTTCTATAGTTCTTGCAAACCTTACATCCTCTGCTGCTAAAGTTGCCTTACCATTTATTTGTTCTTCATATCCTAAATAAGCCTTTGGTATTTTAAGTGCAGCAAACATTTTTGCTTTTAGATAATCAATATCATCTGTTGAGGAATATTCTAATCCACTCAAATTATCGATTGCAGTTCCACTATCACCACCCCTTACTGGTAGATAGAAATCTTCTGTTAGGTTTTGCATATTATACTTTAAGTTATACTCACCTGTGTTTCTATCTAAGAAAGGTACTTTTTTCATTTTATTGATAATTCTCTGCATGTAATTATCAACTTCATTTGGTGGGATATTACCAATATCAATTTTGAAAACTCTCTTTTCAGGTGCTCTCATAATTCTATGAATCAACATCGCATCTTCCATAAGAGATAATTGTTTCCATAATCTTCTAGCATTTTCAATCATTGATTTACCATATGGTAACCAGTTTGTATCTGCTAATAATCTAAAGTGGGCGATTTCCCAATTCTCATAATCAACTTTACCATTGATATCATCTTCGATGTGAAACTTCACATAGTTTGGGTTTTCTGGGTCAGTTCTTTCTAATCTTTCTGTATTGTAAACTGAATAAGGAGTTATGTTTACAATTCCTTTTCCTTCTGCCATTTCTAAACCTAAGAAAAAATCTCCATACTTACACATATTTCTTACCCATGGCCACAGATTAAATTCAATGTTCATGATATCATAAAATAAATTATGTAAAATTTCTTGTACATCTTCGTTAGATGAACGAATAGTAAGTATATTACCGAATTCGTTTTTAAGTGTAGATTCATCTGCGAAGATATCTAATGCTGATGCGATAATTGGGTCATTATCCATTGCATCGTAATCTCTAAAGATTTCTCTTCGGACTTGTTGGTAGGCCATCGATTGTGCCCCACCTGCCATTTCATATTGTGCTTTTTGTAATTTGGTATATCTATCTCTTAATGAAGAAAGATTTGTTCTTTGTCTATCATCGGTATCGACTACTTTTCGTCTACCTTTCTTATCGACACGAACAATCGCTTGTGTTGAGAACAAACGAGTTAATCTACCAAAAAATGAAGTATCTGCCATTTTATTCCTATTTTAATTATAACCTATTACCAAGCTCTACAACTCCAATACCTTGCCTTATGTCTTGGGCCAGGATTATCACAGTTGTGTCTTGCTCTGAATGACTTCCTTCTTGCAGGGTCACTCTTTTTTATTTTCATTGTTTTTTCACCACCCTTACCTTTATGTCCAAAGTTTACCTTTACAACATTACCTTGTGGGTTTTTTACATATACTTTGAATTTCTTCACATCACCTCTTGTTGGTTTACCCAACTTAACTTTTCTACCTTGATACTCGGCTTCGTTAACTTCAGGTTTATAATGTTTTAAAAATTCAACTATCTCTCTGTAATCTTGTTGGTTTTCACAATCATACTCTTGTATCTCATCAGCAGTTTCTCTGATAGTCTTTACAAAATTTGAATAAAGTGCTTTTGTTATTTCTTCCATAATTAACTCCTATACTCTATAAATATATAATTTTCAAAGATTACTTAATTAACCAAGTTAAATCCTCATTTGTATCTCCAACTTGTTGTTGCCATGGGTTTGATTCCATATGGTCTGGTAGAGAGTTTCCACCATAAACTGCCCCATGAGTTTTCGTTCCAATACCTCCTAATGCTTTTTTAGTTAAATCAATTCCTTCTTGTCTTAACCTTAGTGCGGTATCTCTTACCCACAATCCAATTGCAAATGCCATTGTTAAATCATCATTATAACCTTTCATCGCCTCTGCACGATTACCATTCCATATAAAGGTAAACATTTCTTCGATTAATCTATGTGAACGAATTGTTACAGATTTATCTCTAAAATAATCATCTAACTTTGATATGATAAGTGGTCGTGTTTTAGATGTTGTACTGAATCCAGCAACCATACCTCGTTCTTCTGCACGATATCTATTGGTCATTTGATTTTCAGTATCTACATATTTTAAATCCTTACTCATGTAAAATAAGTTTTGATATCCTCTATCAATAACTTGTTGTATTGTTGCCCATCCAATATTTGCATTTTCAATTACAAGTAGGGCTTCATTATACTCTGTTGCCAAAGCAACAAGAAAGTTTCCAAATGATTTAGTATCTAACTTACCTTTGTATTCTGCAACTTGAGTTGCCTGCTCGATATCTATTACATGACATGCGGAATAATCTCCTCCATCTCCACGAGCAACATCGGCTACAACCATATAACCTTTGTTATAGTTTGGATATTCCCACTTCCACAAGTTACTATCAAATCCTGTCTTTTCTAATGGGTCTTGACAAAATGATTCTTTATAAAACTGTAAAAGTTGTGGGTCAATTACAGTATCACCAGATGAAACAAAATCACAATCACATTCTTGTGCTGCTCCTTTTGGTCCTAATAATGTTTCTTGGTTTTGTCTCCACTCTTCGTTTCTTTCTGGATGTACACTCCAATGTAATCTTATTGGATTAAATCCATTTGTTTCTTCTTCAGAGGCAACCCATGTTCTATGAAAAAAATTTCCAACACCATTTGGAGTTGAAAGAATAATTGCATTACCACCAGTAGATAGAGTAGATTGTGCCGATACCCAAATATCTTCAATGTTATCAATAAATGCTGCCTCATCAAATACTAAAAGAGATAATGCTTCAGAACGACCGGCATCACCACTTGAAGATGTTGCTTTTATCTGAGAACCATTTGAGTATCTCAAAGATAGTTTGTTATCTTCAATAGTTGTTTGTTTCAACCATGTTGGTAATAAATCATTCATTACTCTAACCTTAGTTACAAGGTTTTTTGCAACTTCTTGTTTGGTTGCTATTACTAATGCATTGTAATCTTGATTAAATAACATTTTCCAAAGGGAAAATCCTGCAACTAAAGTAGAAATACCCGTTTGTCGAGATTTAAGAACAACATTATATCTATGACCATTGAATTCGTTAAGAGTTTTTTCTTGGAATGGGTATAAGTGAAAAGGAATTTTACCGCGGACGGGGTGTTGTATCATACAATACTTTTTCATAAAGTGTATTGGGTCAGATGCACACTTCTGATACTCAAGTTTTATTATTTCCTTTAAACTTTGTTTACTCATTTTACTCTTTGCCTAATTTCCAATACAAAGAACCACCAACAAAAGGTTTATATTGACCAAGTTGGTTTGATACACCAACATTCAATCCATATATTTTCATTTTTTTGGTTTTAAATAGAATGTTACCAGTCAAATTACCCAAACCATTTGTTTGGTTAACTCCAAATCCAAATCCATAGTAAAATTCGTTTTTTGGTAACTCTTTTACAACTGTTGTGTTATAAACTGTAGGTATTTTGAAAAACCAATCAATCTCTCTTGATTGAATTGAATTTTGTGTAATTACATCAGTAAGAATACCAAATCCTAAATCTCCACTTGGTTTATTACCCAATGAATCTGTAACAGTTGCAGGAAAATCGTATTTTAAGTTAAGTGTATCCTTTACTGTTACTTGTGAGAAGTACTCTTTGATGATTGCAAGTGAATCTACATCAACTGGTATCTCTACTTCTTTAATTACTTCTTTTGTTATATATTTTGGTACATATTTTGTTACTTTGACTTCTTTTTCAACATAAACAGTATCAATTTCTTTTTTAATTAGTTCAAAATCTTCTCCGTCAATGTTTACAATCTCTTTGTCACCGTAATCAGTTCCACATCCTCTTAAAAATAGGATAATTCCAATCAGGAGTAGAATTAAAATTTCTCTCCATCGTTTTAGCAGTGTGCTAAAGAATATGCTCATAGTTTTTCTCCTTAAATTTCTCTAATATAAGATTTCTTTTTTCTGAAATCTCATCAATTTCTTTTTGACTTCTTTCAATAAACCCCTGCATCTCTTCTTTCATCTCTTCTACAGGTCTTGGTAGTACATATGAGTTTACTACCTTTCCATCTTCGTTGATTTCATCATATTTTTGTTTCATATCAACCATAGATTGTTTAATTTCATCAAGTTGAAATAATCCAGCCTTAATTCGTTCAGTTAAAACTCGATAATCTGCATAATCTTCTAATAATCCTGCAGATTTTAGGTCAATACTAACTTTTGACATACATCCAATACAATATCCATACTCTTTTATTGATTTTTTATTGTTAGTACTGAATTTACCTACATGCTCACAATCTTTGTTCTTACATTCTTCTAATTTTGCTAGATATTTTCTTATATCTTGGAAAGTAGAGGCATTTTTACCTTCTTTTAGGGTATACCCTTCCTTTTTCTCGTATCTATAGTGTTCGTCCTCCCAAACATCTCCAACTTTTCGAGTTTCTTTCTTTGCTTCCCAACCAACTGTTTGATTTGTCTCGTATTCACCAGTTTTAACCATATCAACCAGTTTCCTACGAGTTGGGTGCATAAACTTTTTCTTAAATTCTTTACCCATTGTGATATATTAGGTTATTATTTTTATATATAAATATTGTGTAATTTAGAAACCGCTACTTTTAAAAGAAGATACCAAGTATCTGGTTTACTGAGGCGAATGTACCTGTTAATTTAAAGGTATTTCCTTTATATAGGAATACGATACCTTCATTTGGTACTATTTTCTTAGAACCACCAATAGAATTCAATCTTCCAAGTTCTAATTTAAGTTTATCTATCTTTTTGGGGTCACCTGATTTCTTAACATCTTTAATTGTTTTATCAATTCGTTTCTTTATATCACGAACTGCCTTATCAGGATTAACTGTAAGTGCCGATGAAGTAAATTCTAACACCTCTGCACCTAAACCTAAGAAGATTTTTTCAAACTTCATTAGATTATCCTTAGATATTTTCTTGTGATTATCTTTATCAGTTTTCTTTGCCCATTCAAGTGTTTTAGAATCAGAAATATTTTTAGAATCTAATCTAAACTTCTTATCCATGAATGCCCATCTCTTAACTAACCCCATTTTGGTTTTATTATCAAGTGATGATGGTGAGTTTTTACTAACCCATTGTTCCCACCACGCTTGATGGTAGTTTGCAACACCATCTGTATCTTTTAATCCAAACTCTTTTTGTAATTTAGATATTTGTGATGAGTATTTACTTCTTTTCTTTGAAAGGTCTTGTGATTTAGGTAGTTTTACAATAGGTGGCCCTTGAATTGTATAGTTATCTTGTACATCTTTGTTAACTTGTTTAATCATACCTGCCAAGATTCTTGCTGCTTCACCATTTTCACCAATTGCAACACCTTCATCGTTGTATTCCATAGTGCCATGGAACACAAGTAGTGCTTGTCCATAAGGAATTA
>CEVB01082550.1_pt1 | contig 10936 bp, 3 predicted proteins | sample 531381 | NCBI WGS metagenome assembly CEVB01 (sample SAMEA2622763, study PRJEB7988) | marine metagenome | biome: marine biome (ENVO:00000447); feature: surface water layer (ENVO:00002042); material: "saline water (ENVO:00002010), including plankton (ENVO:xxxxxxxx)" | depth 5 m | reverse complement strand
CTAATCGTGCTTTAGAAGCAGGTATTGCAGGTCGTGGTTTACGTCAAGCACTAGCTGAATTTGCTCAACATGCTAACGATAATGAGGCTGCTTTCCGTAAATTAGGTGTAGAAATTATGGATGCTGAAGGTAATTTCAAAATGTTAACAGAAATTGCTAAAGAATTCCAAACAGCTATGGGTCCAGCAGCATCAGATGTTGACTTGATGACTACATTACTCGAAGATTTGAACGTTCGTGGTGCTACAGCTTTTGTTCACTTAGTACAAAATGCTGATGAATTTGAAGCAGCTGTAAATGATTTATCTAATTCTGCTGGTGCGGCAACCGAGATGGCAGACATACAGCAAACATCTTTAGCTAGAAGTATACAATTAATAAAAAATTCTTTGATGACTCCATTTTTAATGTCTGATGCTATAGGAATGCAAGCAGGACACCTAAATGAATTCTCATTGACATTACATAATATTACAAAAGAATTCCATAATATGATTGTAGTTATGGAAAACGGCACTGCTGTAGGCTTAACACCTCTTGGTGAAACAATAAAAGAATTTGTTATTAGTGCATTACACGAGTTTCATGATGTAGTAAAACTATTAATAACTATGATACATAATTTATCCAAAGAAGGACATGATTTAGGTAGTGTTATACGTTTAATGACAGTACCATTAAAACTAGCAATAAAGGTTCTTGATTTACTAGGACCTAGAATGTTAGAATACATTATTATATTTAAAACACTAAATGCGTTGTTACCGATTCAAAATGCATTAATGGCTTTTAGATTAACTTTGATGAGTGAGGAGTCTAAAAAAGTACTGACGCAAATTTTCTCTAATGAAACTCTTAAATTATCTAACATGAGTTTAGCAGGGTCATATTCTGCATTAGCATTATCACAAGCAGGAAGCATGGCTATATTATTATCTATGGTTGCTATTACTGATAAAGTAGCTAAAGGTAGTAGAATTATGGCAGCAGCTATAGGTGCAGCTGCTGGTGCTATGATAGGTTTAGCTATGGCTATACAATTAAAGAATGCTGCACAAGCAGCAGGTTTTGCTGGACCAATGAGTCCTTTCGTTTTTGCAGGACTTGTTGCTGGTACGGCTGCTACGTTCGCATTACTTAATATGAAAATGCAAGATATGATGAAACCACCAAAGATAGATTACGAAAATTATGACATGGGTGGTAGAATACCTATGTATGATACAGGTGGTCCACGTGGAGGTGGATTAGGTGAAAGACATATGAATGTAATGGTAGAACCCGGTGAAACTATCGTACCTAAGACACAAAATATGCTTGGTTCAGGCATAACTTTAAATATACAGGGCGACGTGGTTACTGATAACGCAGAAGAGTTCGCTGAACGGATAGCGGTTGTTCTGCCAACAATGCTAAGAGCAGAAAGAATGAGAGGAGGATTATAATGTCAACAGGAACAAGAGACCAATTAAAGAAAGGTAGTATTATAAGAAATGGAGTCAGAGGCTCTGTATTTTATAGAATATTTACAAGCGACCTTATAGATGGAGGTATAAGTCCAGTTTTTCCAGACACACCATTCTGGAACAACTCAACTACAGTAGCTATCAATGACGTTCACGCTGATTTAAAATATATTATTTCAGGAACAATACCAGAAAGACCACTATTTGGTGACGGTGAGTTTACAGGTATAACAATGAGGTTAAATGTAACTGATTTATATGCTAACAGTGATTTAACAGGTATGGGGTACAAAGGTCTCTTGATATATAAATTAAACGATTTACCAGTAACATCAGGAGCTATGGCTGTATCTAATGATACACAGACACAAGATACAGACGCTGGTAGTGCAGGTCAAAATGCAGCTTATGATTTAATGGTATATTCTGATTCTATGGATAATTGTCTTTTGAAAAATCCTGTGTATGATTTCACAATAGATTTTTCAACTGTTGCAGAAAAAGAATTTGATAATTTCGTAAGGTATGACGCTACTGTTATTGGACGAAAAGACCCATATATTATTTTCTCAGATGTATACAATGGTTTATTCGAAGGATACAACAAAAGCGAATTAAGAAAACATGTCAAAGAAGACCCACATGGAAGAGATGTTATATTTTTACATGAAGGAAGACACAAATTTCAAATGAGTGATATCGAATATATTTGTAGAGATGGTGCAGGATTGTGGGGGTACGCCGCTCCTACATTAGTTACAGGAAATAAAGATGAATGGGAACCATTAATACATTATAGCACTCAAACCGATATGCAATTAAAAGATTGGGCATATTCTACAAGGTCTCAAAGTAGAAACAGAAGTCACTGGGCTCCAAGTCCTTATTCTATGATAAAAAGTGTTAGGGAAAACGTTTCTATATTAGGAACCTTTGACTCAGATGGTAATGTCGATGGTGGTGATAGTTCAGTTGTGTTATGTGAAGCTAGAACTGACGCAGGTAGTGGTTATAGTATGAAAGGTGGAACTGGATTACATATGTATTCTACTTGGAAATTTGATGACGGATTTTTACCTAAGTTAGCAAATGAGACTACTACATCAGGGCATACACAAAGAGCTATAACACAAATACAGACAACACCTTTACCTGTACCTAAAAGGATAGCAAGTAATTTCTTCAACTCTAGTACAGGAGATAATCATAATGATACATGGAATGCTTCTAGAATAGAAATAATTTTAAAAGTTAACGCGATGACTAATGCTCAATTATTCCATGCAGACAACTTACAACAAGGTACTGCAAATAGAATAGGTTTAGAAAGAGGTCTTCACTGGATGATGTCTGAAAAAGAATTGACAGAAGACCAATTAGATTCGACAGCTTCAGTCACAGGACATTTGTTTGACCATCATGACGGATTACTTAAAACTAATGCTGCTGGTAGTGCCTGTCATTATGAAAACAATTCTGGAGTATTAGGTGGGACATTTATTTCAAATTATAATAAACTTTATTTTGTACCTTGGACTTTCCCCGCTGGTGATAGTGATAGCGATTCAGACCCATTAAATGATGATACACATAATTGGGAATGTAATATGAAGATTGACAGACATACCAACTGGTATGAAGATTGGACAGATGGTTCTACTGAAACTCATGTTATGGTTAGAGAAGGAGATGCTGGAGCTTTTCCAGATGAATTTAAAAGTGCACATTCTATTGAATTACCTTTTGGTACATTTATAAAAATGTCTGTAATTATAGATAACCCTGAAGATAAGTTTGTTACTGTTGTGTTCTCAAACGCAAGCAATGATGCGTTTATTGGTAAAACTCACATAGCTAACGGTGTTGATGTTACCAATAATGACCTTCCTTTGATGAGTTTACTTGATAGATGGCCTATGTATACTAGTTTAACTCTTTGTAATACACACTGTGACGTTAGTGATGGTTCTACAGAAACTACACATACTGAAGCAGGTGCTGGTGGTCACGGTTTAGGACCTAATGCTAAAGTAGATTCTGAAATAAGTGTTTTTGTAGATAGTATAAAAGCATGCGGTGGTTTTGCTTCAATGGCAAGAAATGCCTCTACTAGGTGGGAAAATATGGACCAGAGGGGCAAGATTGATATTAAATCACAAGATATATTAACATCAAGAGGTAGGCCTGATGACGGAGACCAAAGTGCTCATTCGTCTTTCTATCCTTATAAATTAGACGATACATACAAAGCTTTACAACAGAATATGAATACGTTGGTTATTGGGCATGAAACTTACAAGTCTTTACTAGGAGATACTTCATCATTAGCAAATAACTCTAAAGCTGCTTTCTGGTTGAACGGATTTAGAAAAAATAATGCAATGAAAAAGGAAGCTACTACGGATTCGACGACAAATACAACAACCTTTTTTGGAAGAAACCTTTCTAACACAGACAATAGATTCACAGCAAAATTAGCCTTCTCTACTAACCCATCTGGTTCACCTGACGATGAACTTGGTGGAGGACAAATGAATCACACACTTATGACTGATAATGACGAAGGTGAAATTGATGAAGCTGAATGGAACTTTGGTGCTAGTCAAACTTTCGGTGCTGAAGGTTTTACGCAAAAAGGTGGTATTCACTTAGATTGGGATGAAGAAAACAATACCTTTACCTCTAGAGAACATATACACGCCTCTTGTGCTATACTTAAAATGCTTAATGATAAAGAATTTATAGTAACTAATCCAAGATTACTGTCAGTTAAAACTGGTCCTAATGCAGCTAATCCAACTTATAGATTATATAAATATTTTACTGACCAAGGAGATTCATCTAATTACGAAGAGGTAGAAATAGCTAGCATAGATTATACCAACAGTAAAATCAAACTTACTAAGGGTGTAGGAACTTTTATCACAGAGGAGACTGCACCTCGTTATATGATAAGTCCAAAGGCTTTTTGGATAACATATCACTTTATGAATATAGACAGCTCTGATAATCCACTAGCAAATGTAAGTTATGATAGTTTATTTGGATTTATAACAGATACATCCACACCAACTACATATATAACTACAGCTGGTTTTACATTTAACGAATCACAATTAACAGATAGTTTTGGTTATTCAAAAAAATGGATGTTAGACCCTAAGGACGATGAAGGAAGTATTGAAAACAATATAGATTACGGTTATGGTGCTATATCAGATTCTCCTAAAAAAGATGAAAAAGCTGTTGTCGGTAATGTGGGATATATACAAAAGGTGCCAGTAGATGAAACAGGTGCTAAGTATGCAGATTTGTATAAAGTTGTAGAAAAAGATGATACTTTACAAGCAGGTGCTAAAGTTGGTTTTTATGTAGATGCTGCTATAGAAAACCGAGGGGAAAATGAGATAACAATAGGAACATTGAGTAATTCAACTTTAGGAAATAAACCTATATTATTGGCTGAGTATTTTGATGAAAAACCCAAAGACCCTGAGTTGTCGGTAAGACCGTTTGAAGAAGACCCATTTTACCCTGAATTTGAATGGACAGCACCTGATGGTGATTTGTGGTACGGAGTTCTTCACATAGACAACTCTATAACTAAAAATCAATACGATGGTGCTATATTCCACTTAAGACTAGATGATGAAGGTGTTCACGGTGCAGATGTCACTACAGCACCTACAAACGAAAGAGCTGCTTTTAATTCAGACAGTGGTGCAGTAACACTTGAAGCAGGAACTGGTGCTGGTAAACCACAATACCACTGTGAAGGTATAAGTGGCAACTGTTATTATTTCCCCGGAGACAGCGATGATGCTTATATTAGATATAGGTCGGGCGGTAGTGATACGTCTGGAAAAGCATTTGAAGATTTACTACGTAATGGACAAGCGTCTTGGGTTTTCCATGTGTCTCCTGACCCTAACACAGATGAAAATATAGCATATATTTATGACAGTGACCACATGTCACTTTATTGGCAAAAGACAGGAAGTTTTACTATAGGTGGCGTAAGCCATAATACTGGGACAGAGGGAAGATACGTAGCTGTATTTTATGATGAAGGTACACAGCTAACATCTGGTGGTTCAACTAGAGTAGTGGCTGTAAGTACACCTACTATTGAGGCTGATGGTGAAACTTTCCATAGTATAATAATAACCTTTGATAAGGAACTTAAAGAAAGTAATATAAAAATGTATATGAATGGTGAGATGGTATCTGCTACAGGGCAAAATATAGCAAATGGAACACTAGAAACAGCTATTGATGACGATGATATCTTTGATAGGTGGCCAGCAGAAACTGATTTATTTATAGATGTTGAAGATGTTTTCATAGGCAATAGCCATGCAAAGACTAATGCCTTTATGGGTAAGATGAATGAAATTGTAGTATATAATAAAGTTATATACCCTATTTCACCCGGAGCTAATACTTTTGTATTGAAAGAACCAAGACAAGAGGTAGAGTCTGATGGTTATACAGGAGTATTAACAGGTGCTAGAAGTTATACCGCTAGACTTTTCATGAAAGACTATCATAACGTTATTGGGTCAACAGTAAGAGAAGTTGCTACTTCGGCACCCGTACAATTTAGAAAATCAATATTTAGGATAAACACAGGATGATAAAATGGCGATAGGACTAACACCAAGAAGAGGATTTGTAATCAAAGCTTACAAAACAAAAACCGATGCTGAAAATGATGATAATGCATTATATCACATTAATGATAGTAGAGATTGTAGAATAGGAAATGGTGCACAACCAGCTGGATTTAACTTTTTTACACATGAAGAATATTTTTTTAGAATAGAGGCAGCAGAACCTGTCAAAGAAATATATATTGATTGGGATGATGGTGATGATAACGACCCTGATAATAACGCTAATTATACAAGAGTGATATTCGAAACGGGTAAATCAGTTGCCATTGTATCTCATATATTTACTAGAGACCCTATATTTCCTAGAACAAGTACAGTAGAAGATTCTACTGGTGCAATAGGTCACTTTCCTAAAATTAGAATAAAATCTACATCAGGATTTTTAAGTAAATATTATATGCCATCAGGTGGTAGGTTTGATGGTATTGATGAATTTCAATCTGATGCTAATAACTTATTAACAGCAGGTCCACAGTCAAGGTTTTTGATTGAAGCCGACCAAGAAGCAGCTAATAAATGTAGAATACCTATATTTTTACCAACACCTAAACCACCAGTTGCTATTTTAAAAGCAGATAGAAAACGAGTTTATGCAGGTATAAATAATAATCTACTAATAGGTTCACCCTTTTCAGCTACTATAACAGATTGTGATATGGACAGTGGTGTTGGAACTGTAACAATAGCTGACGGAGCATTGGGTAAACACGTATTAACCTCTGGAAACCCAATAATTTTAGACTTATCAAATAATAGTTATGATGAAGCTACTACTATAAAGGATGTAACAGAAGGTAATAAATTTACCTATGTCACAACTTTAGGTAATGGTTCAGGTGGTGCAATAGCAGACCAAGCTAATATGACAGGTACAGTTCATTTTAGCACACATCGAGGAGCAATACTAAAATTAATATCTAACCCTACAGTACAGTCAGCAAGGACAGCGGTACAAGTAGAAGTTACTTATATAAGTTCAGGAAAGATAAACACAACTGGAGGAGCCGACGGATTCCAAGGTAAAAGAGGAGATATAGCTGTCGATATATTATCTTTTGGAGGAACAACAACGACTTCAGATGGTGTTTTAAAAGTTCTCAAGGTAGAATTATTAGATTTAACTGAAGCTACGGCAACTGACGATACGACTAAATTAGGAGCAGGTGAAAGATTAGCATTGGCAATACAAGATTTTAATGGTGAAAATGTAAATCAAACTTACAAAACAGTAGCAGAAGTTTCGTTAGGTAATCCAATAGTAGAGATAGATGACAGACGTTATACTGTTACATACGACGCAACTGAAAGTTTTAGTAGAATACCAGAACATTCTATAACTGATTATTATATAGATACTGGACATGACCATTGGATATCGTATGGAGATGAAAATGATGACCTCCAAACAGCTTCATCAACACAAGTTTCAGATACGTTATCTGATTTCAAAGGAGATACGTTAAAGGCTACTTCAGGAGTTATATCAGCATCTTACAGTTTTATACCAGCTATGGAATATTTAGATGAAGATAATAGATGGATTCCTAAACAAGTTTTAGCTAGGGCTCAGATACAAACTACTACACCAAACGTTCAAACACATGATTCTACAGCTACATATACTAAATCTTATTTAACACATTGGAGAGACGAGAGTTCTTCAATTAAACCAACAACAGGTGGAGCTGATTACAGTGCTTCTAGAGAAGATATACAAGGTTACAGCTGGCCATCAGATATGATATCTAGTAATTTATTAGCAGTTAAAAGTAATAGAGACCCTGATGATTGGACAAATCTTGGTACCGATGGAGTTAATGAATCTTTGTGGAAAGGTTCGGGATTTGTAGATGGAGCTATATTACATTACAATGGAGTTAACACAAGTAGAAGAGTAGGTGGACCAATAGGTAACTTCTCAGGAGGAACTGGAGGAACTACAACTTTAGATGATGACGATAACATAACTAAGTTGATGACATGTAGTAGAGATAAATTTACAGAATTATTTTTTAAGGTAAGTCATGGTAAAGATACTCAAACAACTAGCCACACAGCTAGTGATGGTGGAACAAGTGATGCTAGATATTATTTCCACTCGACACCAGTACCCTCATTAAGTAATGTTTCAAGTCAATATAAAATTTTAACAGATAGTGGTAGAAATGGTACAAGACAGAATCTAATTGCTTTAAAAAGGATTACTGGAGTATATACTGCTTCATTAAGTGACACAGATTATGAAAGAACTATATCAGATGTAGATTATGCCGATACATCTAATGAGGGCCCAGTTATAGGAACGGTTACTACTTCTACAGCCCACGGACTTTCTGTAGGTGACGAAGTATTTATTAACGTACAACACACAGTTTCAGGAACGGCCAGTGGTGGTTCAACAACCACATTAGCAGATGTTGGTGGAGGTCTAATAGATTTAGGAACCGATAATTATTGGAAACATTCTATATTAACTATAACATCTGGAACTAATTCAGGCACTTCTCACTATGTAACAGGTTCAGAAGACGCAACAGACAGTGGCTCAGGTGATGGTGATACGTTAGTTACTTTTGATGCTATATCAGCAGCTATGGATAATACTTCTGTATATACTTTAGAAAAGGATTTGTCAGAGTGTGTGTTGGTTAAAACAGTACCAACTTCGACAACCTTTACGTATAGTTGTACTAGAATGGCAGTTGCTCCAGTAAATAACATAACTAATTTAACAGGTAAAGTACAAGGTATTGCACAATGGAAACCCTTGAAAGTTATAGATAATACTAGGTACGAAAAACACTCTAATGAGCTTAAAGATTTATCATTTACAACTTCTGGAACTATAAAATGGGAAGAACCAGAGGATTGGATTAAGATAGACCCTGCTAGAATACCAGATAGATATTGGCCGCTTGGTAAATTTGAACCAAATTTTACTGATTTGCAGACAGATAGTGATGACGAAATATTTTCTTCACATGACGATAAAGACGAACAATTCTTTGATTTTGAAGGAAGATGGGACCACAAATACCCAAAATTTGGTATTTTATGGAATCTTGATACTACAACGTTTGTAGGTGGAAGCTCTTCTAGTGAGAATACAGACCGTTATAGAGATACACAGATACAACACTGTTATATCTCATCAGAACCACACTGTGTTACAGTAGAAGTTATAGACCCAATGCACGTATCATTAAATGATAGAGCTATTGCTCAATCAGTTAGTTATTCACATAGAGGTAAATTCCAAGTTGTTGAAGATAGAATGGGTCTCGCTGATGTCAGAAAAATAGGTAATGCTGGAGGAACTATAACTTTTGGCGGAATAGATTTAATAGATACAGATAGTACTCATACTAGAGATAAATTTCATCAATATCAAAGACGAGCTACACCTGTTTATATGGATATAACACATGAAAGTGGTGTAGTGTCTAGATTTTATGGAGTAATTACACAAATGTCAGAAGACCATCCATCTGGTGGTCAATACGGTAAGTTTGGACTAACTATGCAATGTAGTCACATGATACAAATAGACTCTAGTGGACATAAATTAGAAGATGGATTTATAGCACTAGGAGGAGACCCAATAGATGAGCGTAAGTTCATACGGTAATCCTATAGTTTTTATTGATGGTGTAGAGATATCTTATCAATCTATAACTTTTAAAAGTGATGGAAATAACAGACCATCTAGTGTTGTGATAAAATCTGGAGATAGATTTCTTAATGATATGCAGCTATTTGGTGCTAAGGTAACGTTTTACTTAAACGCAGGCACCATAGACTCTTTACCATACTTTAGAGGTTTTATACGCGACACTAATCCTAGTGATAAAGGTATAACGATTACAGCCTTAGATGCTCTAGGGTTGTTACAAAAGGACCAAGCAATAATTAGAGCAATTAATAAAGATTATAATTACGACGGTCAAACTTTAGTACAATTTTTATTGAAGTATATAAGAGATAATGTAAACATAGAGGAAACATTGATAGGAACTGATATGTTAAATGAGGTATCGCCTGTAGTTTCTTTGAGTGGGTATAGGTCAAAAGGTGAAGCACCTATAGACACCTTTAGGAAAAATGTAAAATTAAATTCTAATGATGCAGATAATATTAGGGCATCTAGATTAGTTATGATACATGGAAAAGACGTGTCACATATAGCTATTAAACAACAACAATCTAAAGATACTTCAGGGCCTAAGTTTTCTTACTCTGATGGTATTCAAAAAGTAAAATTTAGAGCAAGAAATCCTATAAACATAATAAGCGGTACATTAAAAGATGGTAGAAATTTGACTTACAGACACAAAGGTACTTTAGCTACAGGTGTTAGAGTAGACAATTTAAAAGTTAGTAAACCATTTAATGACCCTGATGAATTCAAACAAAAAGCGTTCAAATATGCTAACGACGCTGAAAAAAAGGTTGAAATTTCTATAGATGTTGATAAAGGGTATTATTTAGATTTAGGTAATAATATACAAATACGTCTTACAGAATACCCAGAATTAGATGGAAAACATGTAATAGTAGGTAAAACTTTGACTTGTGGCCAATCTGGTATAAAATGCACATTAGACTTAAACAAAGAGATACCACTATCTTCAGAGTATTTGGCTACTAATCAAGAAAGAGAATTGAATCTCTAATAAGTTGAAGAACTTTTATTATACTTAGCCCTTTCAGTATCGCCTAGTTTATCTGCGGGTTCATCAGGTCTAACAGTTCTAGCTTTGATAGTTCCCTCTTTTCGGTCTGTACCTAAAATAG
>CEVB01006203.1_pt1 | contig 10977 bp, 9 predicted proteins | sample 531381 | NCBI WGS metagenome assembly CEVB01 (sample SAMEA2622763, study PRJEB7988) | marine metagenome | biome: marine biome (ENVO:00000447); feature: surface water layer (ENVO:00002042); material: "saline water (ENVO:00002010), including plankton (ENVO:xxxxxxxx)" | depth 5 m | reverse complement strand
TTGAATGGCTGTTTAGACTGTATGAAGTCGAGGAGCCCGCGACCGTGCTTGAGAATCTGCAGGTCATGGAGGCTGCGGCGGTCAAGATCCTGAACAAGGAGAGCAAATAAATGGCTGCCAAGTTCGGTCTGTTAATCGACGCCAAAACTAAGGGCGAAAACAATATCAAGCGCCTCGGCAACTCCATGCAAGGAGTTGAGGGCAAGGCCAAGAACCTTGGCATGGCCGTCCGTGGTGTTGGCGCAGCCTTTAAGGGGTTGTTTGCGGCCGCTGCTGTTGCTGGCTTTGCTGCTTACGTCAAAGGTGCAATTAATACAGCTGATGCGTTTGGCAAGCTGAGCACGAGGACAGGCATTGCGGCAGACAAGCTGCAGGCGTATGTCAACGCCGGCAAGTTGGCAGATGTCAGCCAAAGCGAGATCGAGAACGGCCTGCGCAAGCTTGCTCAGACACAGGCTGAGGCTGCTGAGGGTGTGAAAACCTATTCAGAGGCATACGCCAAGCTGGGGATCAGCGTTAAGAAAGCAGATGGCAGCTTGAAGCCATCTGATCAGCTGTTAGGTGAGATTGCAGACAAGTTTGAGGATCTGCCAAACGGCCCTGAAAAGGCGGCTGTTGCGATGGACATATTTGGCCGTTCTGGGTCAAAGCTAATCACGCTGCTGAATGGTGGTTCAGAGGCGCTTGAGCGTTTTAACTACGAAACGAGCGAGAACTTTGCGCGAAATGCAGAGTTCTTCAACGATCAGATTCAAATTCTTGCATTTCAGTTTGACGGATTTAGGCAGCAGCTGGCTGACTTTTTGCTGCCAACTCTTAACTCCATCATCTTGGCGTTTTCTGAGATTCTTAGCTCTGAGAACGACATGACTGGAATGTTCCAGGCGTTGGATGTTGTGATCAAAGGAACTGCTGTTTCGATCGCTGCAACTGCGATGGGGATTGTTGAGATCGTTGAGGCGACTAAATCGCTTGCGAAGATTCTTGGCTCACTCGCGATGGAAGACTTTGGCGAAGCTTTTAAGGCTGGCCAAGAGTTCTTTACTGGTGTTGGCGGAAGGTTTGACTTCAACAAGCGCATAATGGATATGCTGACAGGCCGCGTTGAAGCCCCTGCCACGCCTAACAAAGCATTTACGCCACTGCAGACTATTCAGCTGCAGGGAGGGGGTGGTGCAGGTGCAGCGAGCAGTGCGCAAGGTGCTATAGGCAGAGGGCTTGGGAGAGTTGGTCAAGTAATGGAAATGCTTGACGCACTTAAAGAAGAAAATCGTTTGTTAAATGCAAGCCTGATCGGCAAAAGAGAAGAGGTTGAACTTGAGATTAAAATTGAGGAGATGACTAGAGGTCTCACTCCTGAGCTTGCTGCGCATGTTGAGCAACAGATTCGTGGCAATGCTGCGTTACAGGACAAGTTGGATAAGCAAGAGGAGGAAAAGCGCAATCAAGACGAGCTAAACAAAAAAATCACAGAATCGCAAAAACTCTTTGAACAGGTCAAAGACACCGTTGCGACTGGCTTAACTAACGCAATCATGGGCTTAATTGACGGAACTAAAAGCCTCAGCCAATCGTTGTCAGGTGTCTTGCGGCAGGTTGGCAGTATGTTTTTGCAGTTCGGCATCAGGAGCCTGTTGCCCTTTGCTAAGGGCGGCGTTTTTGCACAGAACAACGTTGTCCCTTTTGCCTATGGCGGCGTTGTAAACAGGCCAACGCTGTTCCCCATGGCGAACGGTATGGGACTCATGGGCGAGGCCGGACCCGAAGGGATACTTCCCCTGCGCCGCGGGCGTAGCGGCCGCCTTGGTGTTGAGGCATCTGGCAGTGGGGCCACTACCGTGAATGTCAGTGTTGATGCTTCAGGTTCTTCAGTGCAGGGTGACAGCGCACAAGCGTCACAGCTGGGCAAAGCTATTGGCGTTGCTGTTCAAACTGAAATCTTGAAGCAGAAGCGTCCTGGCGGTCTGCTTGCAACAGTCTGATTATGGCCACCTTCCCTTCTATTGATCCTGACTACAACGCGCAGAAGAACAGCGCACCAAGGCTGCGGCGTGTGCAGTTCGGTGATGGCTATGAGCTGCGTCTGAACTACGGCCTGAATCAGAACCCAAAAGAATGGACGCTGATCTTTCAGAACATCTCAGAGACTGATTCAGACACGATTGAAACGTTTCTGGATGCTCGCGCTGACGATGGTGCGTCGTTTGATTGGCAGCCGCCAGGCTCCTCTACTTCTTACAAGTGGGTCTGCCCCAGCTGGACAAAAACGATCCCATACGCAAACTTGGCAACAATCAACGCCACTTTCCGCCAAGTCTTTGAACCGTAATGGCAGCAGTTGCAGCCTGGGCAGCCAGCACCGCCTTCTCTGTTGGTGACATACGCAGGGCCACCACAAGCCAAGCCAGTGGCCTGTGGTTTCGCTGCACAACAGCTGGCACCTCTGCCAGCAGTGAGCCGAGCTGGCCGACAGACATCGGCAGCACAATCACTGATAACACTGTCGTTTGGACTGCGATCAGCAGCGTCTATGAGGACGTTTCTGTCCTCGCACCTAGCGCGATCATTGAGCTGTTTGAGCTGCACTTAGACAGCACGCTGCACGGCAGCTCTGACGTTTATCGGTTCCACGCTGGCAGCAATGCCAACGTGACAGGCAACATCGTGTTTGATGGCAATGCCTATACGCGCTTCCCTGTTCAGGCTGATGGTTTTGAGATGCGCTCCGGCGGCACGCTCCCGCAGCCGACGCTAAGCATCGCCAACCTTGACGGGACCATGACCACGCTGCTGGCGCTGGTCAATGCCACAACAACGGGCAACGATCTGACAGGCGCGACGGTCAAGCGGATCCGCACCTTGAAGCGTTACCTAGACGGTGAATCAACGGCTGACCCTAACGCCAGGTTCCCCACGGAGATCTGGCGCATCAACCGCAAGGCAACAGAGACCCGCGACGTTGTCACCTTCGAGCTTGCCAGTGAGTTTGATCTTGTCGGGCAGAAATTGCCTAAGCGGCAGATTGTGGCTAACACCTGCCAATGGATCTACAGGAGCAGCGAGTGCAGCTACACCGGCAGCAACTACTTTGACGTGAACGGCAACAGCGTCAGCACGCTGGCTCAGGATGTGTGCGGCAAGCGTCTTGCATCTTGCAAGCTGCGGTTTGGTGAAAACGGAACGCTGCCGTTTGGATCCTTCCCTGGGGCGGGCCTGACGCGATGAAGCTGACTGCCACCATGCAGGCGGAAATCCTGCAGCACGCTAAGGATGAGTTCCCAAAAGAAGCCTGCGGCCTAGTTGCTGTTGTAAAGGGCAGGCGTCGTTACTTCCCTTGCCGGAACATTGCCCAGACACCTGATGAGCATTTTGTGCTCGATGGCTGGCATGAGGTAGAGGACAAGGGCGAGGTGGTGGCGATTTGCCACAGTCACCCTGTAACGAACCCCAGGCCGTCAGAGGCTGATCGTGTTGCCTGTGAGAAATCTGGTTTGCCTTGGTTTATCGTCAATCCAAAAACTGAGGGCTGGGGCTACTGCGAGCCTGAGGGGTTTGAGCTGCAATATGTAGGCCGTGAGTTTGTCCACGGGATTGTGGACTGCTACACGTTGGTGCGTGACTTCTTTCAGCGTGAATATGGCATCACGTTGAGGGACTATCACCGACGCGATCAGTGGTGGCACAACGGGGAGAACATGTATGTGGAGAACTTCGCTAAGGAAGGGTTTTCACGGGTGCCGGTTGAACAGCTGCAGAGAGGTGACCTGCTGCTGATGAACCTGCAGTCACCTGTCCCAAATCATGCTGCGATCTATCTTGGCGAGCAGCAGATTTTGCATCATGTGCAGGGCCGCTTGAGTTCTAGGGATTTACTGGGTGGCTATTATTTGAAGGCCACAGACCGGGCGATACGTCATGAAAGTCGTTAAGGTCTACGGCGCTCTGCGGGAGCAATTAGGGCAGTGCCGGTTTGAGCTGAACGTGGCAACACCAGCGCAGGCGATCAAGGCTCTGTGCGTCAACTTTCCTGGCTTGGACAAGTGGTTGATTGATAGCGAGCAGGATGGCGTCGCTTATCGGGTGAAGGTTGGCAGAGAGGAGGCGACACCTAGTGACCTAAGCGTGCTGAGTTTGCCTTGGTCAGAGCGTGAGGTCTTCAGCATCACACCTGTCGTTGCTGGTGCTGGTGGTTTTGGCAGGTTTGTTTTTGGCGGTTTGTTGATCGGTGCGTCATTCCTGTTTCCTGGTGCTGGCTTGTTTGGCGCTGGATTTGGTGCATTTGGCCCATTGGCTCCAGCAACAATCGGAACACTGACGACCGTCGGCACGGCGTTGTCTGCTGTTGGCGCTGGCTTGGTTCTGACAGGCGTCTCACAGATCATCTCCCCTACGCCACCTTCAGGGCTTGAGCTAAAAGAAGCCAACCGAATTCAAAACTTCAGCTTCAGCGGAATCACTAACACCAGCCAGCAGGGCCTTGCGGTGCCAATAGCCTATGGGCGGCTTTTTGTTGGTTCAGCTGTTATCAGCAGCGGTCTTGATGTTGATCATTCGCCTAGCGTGCGCGGTCCATCAGGGCTCGTTGAGCTTGTTGTTGACTTCCTTATGACAAAGAAAGCGTGATGATTGACGAAAAACTAATCCTTGGCTCTGGTGGCGGCGGCAAAGGTGGCAGCAGCAGAGGACGCACGCCTACAGAAGCAGATGACACTCTTGAGTCTGAACAGTTTGCGAACGTTCTTGATCTCCTGTGCGAAGGGGAGATTCAAGGGCTAGACGATGGCGCTAAGAGTATTTTTCTTGAAGACACGCCACTGCAAAACGCAGACGACAGTTTTAACTTTGAGAATTTTGGTGTAGCTGTTAACAACGGAACACAAACGCAAAACCCTATAACAACACCGACAGGCGGGGTTCAAGTAGAAAGGGCCGTTAACGTTGAGGTTACTAACGCAGCGCCAGTAACAAGAACAATCACCAACTCTGAGGTTGACAAGGTCCGCGTGACAATCTCACTGCCTTCTTTGCAAGAGGTCACTGATAAAGGCGACATTATTGGCAGAAGAGTTGATGTAAGGATTGATTTGCAATACAACAGCGGTGGCTTCAATACAGTTTTAAGCGACACAATACGCGGCAAAACTAGCAGCCGTTATCAACGAGATTATCTGATAGATCTTTCTGGCAGCTTTCCTGTTGACTTGCGAGTCATTCGAGTCAGTGGAGATGAAACAAGCGCAAAAAAAAGTAGCTCAACATTTTTTACAAGTTACACAGAAATTCAAACGGAGAAACTTGCCTACCCAAACTCTGCAATCGTTGGTCTGCGTTTCAGCTCAAAACAGTTCCAAAACATTCCACGACGTAAATATCTGATTCGTGGCACAAAGGTCAGGATCCCTAGCAACGGCACCGTTGACACAACAACACACCTAGGGCGCATCACTTATTCAGGGTTGTTTGACGGCACGCTGTCTGCGGCGACGTGGACGAATGACCCTGCCTGGTGCTTATTCGATTTGCTCACAGACACCCGCTATGGGTGCGGCGTTCCAGAAGCATCACTGGACCTGTTCGACTTCTATGAAATTTCAAGATATTGTTCGGAACTTGTCGATGATGGCAAAGGCGGACAAGAGCCACGCTTCAGCCTCAACCTGCTGCTCAACACCCGTGACGAGGTTTACAACGTCATTCAGCAGCTAACCAGCATTTTCAGGGGCATCAGTTATTACGGCGCTGGTTCACTTGTTCTGCGTCAAGATAAGCCCGCTGATTCGCAATATCTGCTCGGCCCCAGCAACGTTGTTGATGGCTTGTTCACCTACAGCGGCACGGCTGAGAAGGCGCGACACACCTGCGCCACGGTGGCCTGGCAAAGCTATGACACTTTTGGTGAGGTTGAATATGAATACGTTGAGGATCACGAGGCCGTTGCAAAGTACGGCATCGTTAATAAGGACGTAAAGGCAATCGGTTGCTACAGCCAAGGCCAAGCGCACAGGCTGGGCAAGTGGTTGCTGACTAGCGAAAGGCTGCTGTCAGAAACAGTCAGCTTCGCTGTTTCTATTGATGCCGGCATTGCTGTAACCCCAGGCATTGTCATCGACATTGCTGATCCGCTGCGTGCTGGCACACGCCGCAGCGGCAGGGTCAGCTCTGCAACAACAACTGTCGTCACGATTGACAGTGACACGGATCTGTCTGTGAACCTGTCAAGCAGTCCGACGCTGTCAGTCCTGTTGCCAACAGGTTTGGTTGAGACAAAAACAATTAGCAGCATCTCAGGCACTGCAATCACTGTCAGTGAGGCGTTTAGCCAAGCGCCGCAATCACAAGCGATTTACCTGATCCAAACCAGCGACATACAGTCTCAACAATATCGCGTGGTGTCTGTTGCTGAGGCTGGCGATGGCACCGTGGGCGTCACTGCTGTTGCTTACAATGAGTCAATCTATGACGCTGTTGAACAAGACATCGCGCTTACAACGCGAGACATCAGCAACCTGAGTGGTACGCCAAACGCGCCAGAAGGTTTGTCTGGTACTGAGTTTTTATACGAGGAAGGTCAGACAGTTCACACAGGTTTCGATTTAAGTTGGCAGCATGACAGGCTGAACGTTAATGAGTTTGCTGTTAAATATAAAATTAACGATGATAACTTCACCGAGATCAACACTTCAAACCCATCTGTAACTTTGCGGACGCTGAGGTCCGGCACGCTTGAGGTTCAGATTCGTGCAAAGAATTATCTAGGCAAGCAAAGCTCAACGGCATCAGCAACGTTTGAACTTGTCGGCAAGACGGCAGTTCCTGGCGATGTGCAGAACCTGTCGATTGAAGCAATCAGCGCCAACAGTGCTCGCCTGCGTTGGGATCAAACTGTTGACCTTGATGTGAAGGTGAATGGTCTTGTTCACATCAAGCACAGCAACCTGACTGACGGTACAGCGACCTGGCCTAACTCTGTTGACCTGATCCCTGCTGTTGCGGGCAACTCAACTGAAGCGATTGTGCCGTTGGTGGCTGGTGAGATATTTGCCAAGTTTGAGGATGACCTTGGCAACAAAAGCACGAACGCCACCAGCGTGATCATGCAGTTCCCAGACACTCTGGGACGGCTTGCAGTCGAAACCCGCAGGGAAGACCTAGACAGTCCACCGTTCCAGGGGACCAAGACCGATTGTTTCTATGACGAAGGCCTAGACGCGCTGATTATTGACGGTGACGAAGAGTTAGATGATCAGACGGATTTTGACGACATCAGCTCTCTTGACACGCTTGGTGACATTCTGTCTTCTGCTGAATATCAGTTTGTAAATGCCCTTGATCTTGGCGCACGATTCTCGCTGGATATTCAGCGCCGATTCGTTACTAGAGCTTTCTTCCCCAATGATCTGATTGACTCCCGCACAGCCAACGTTGACACCTGGAACGATTTTGACGGTACAGAAGCTGACGCAGTGAACGCCAAGCTCTACTTCAGAAGCACCAACGATGATCCGTCAGGTTCTCCGACTTACGGCGCATGGCAGGAGTTTATTTCTGGAACGTTTGAAGCTAGGGCGTTCCAGTTCAAAGCAGAGCTGAACAGCTCCGATATTGCGCAGAACATTCTGATTGACGAGCTGGGCTACGAAGCGACGTTCCAGCGTCGTCAAGAAAACAGCAACGGCACCATCGCCTCAGGCACTAGCACTAAAAGCGTGACCTTTGACAAAGCATTCTTCACGGGCACAGCATCGCTTGGTGGTACAAACGCTTATCTGCCGAGCGTTGCAGTCACGGTTCAGAACCTTGGCGACGGCGAGCGGCTGAACGTCAGCAATGTCAGTGCCACCGGCTTTGACGTGGACATCTTGAACAGCAGTGACGCCAATGTGAACAGGAACTTCACCTATGCGGCTGTGGGCTATGGCAAGGCGGTTTAACATAAAGGCACTGTTGTAGAAAACGGGCTCAGGCATGGCAACCCACGACTATGTGATTGCAAACGGCACGGGTGCGGCAGTCCGTTCTGATTTGAACAATGCCCTAGCGGCAATCGTCAGCCAGAACAGCTCTAGCTCTGAGCCTGGGACGACCTACGCATATCAAATCTGGGTTGACACCAACACCAACAAGATCAAGCTCAGGAATAGCTCAAACGATGCTTGGCTGGAGGTTGGGACCACGACGGGCGGCTCTCTGTCGGTCATTGATGCGATTGTCAACAGCATCACGGTTGGTCGTGGAGCTGGCGACCAAGAAACAAATACTGTTGTCGGTAGAAACGCTCTGGATGCAAACACTGGAGGCACAGCTAATACAGCGGTCGGTGATAACTGTATGAGTGAAAACACCACTGGCGGTAGCAACACAGCGGTGGGTAATCAATGTTTAGACGCAAATACCGAGGGAGGCTCTAACGTCGCAATGGGCCAAGGCTCTTTGAGTGCAAACACTACAGGCAGCAGCAATACTGCACTCGGCAAAGATGCTTTAGCGTTAAACACTACTGCAAGTGATAACACCGCTGTCGGCAAAAGTGCGCTGGAATCTAACACTACTGGCGCGCGAAACACTGCTGTTGGCACAAGTGCTCTTAAGTCAATTACAACTGGAATTAACACTACTGCTATCGGGTATGAAGCTTTAACTAACAACACTGGTTCAAACAATACTGCCGTTGGTGCCAATGCTCTTGATGAAAATACCACTGGCTCTAGCAACATTGCCGTTGGGCAAAATGCCGCTAACAATACTACTACCGGCATCCGAAACGTTGCTATTGGTCAATCAGCCTTGGCATCAAACACAACGCAATCTCAGAATGTTGCGGTTGGACATGATGCTTTAAGTTCTGCCACTGCCGATAACAACTGCGCTGTTGGCTACAAAGCAATGTCAGGCAATACCACTGGCACAAGAAACACTGCTGTTGGCCAATTTACGCTTGATGCCACAAACACTGCACACGATAACGTTGCTGTCGGATATAACGCACTTACCAATAACACTTCTGGCGCTAGCAACACTGCGATTGGCAAAGCTGCGCTGACTGCAAATACTACAGCAAGCAACAATACTGGAATTGGTAAAGACGCTCTTGGGTCAAACACCACTGGCACGCAGAACACTGCTGTTGGTTCGCTTGCTCTTGATGCGAATACTACTGCAAATAATAACACCGCTGTTGGCTATAACTCATTAAGCGCAAACACCGAGGGCTTTAACAACACCGCTGTTGGAACCTCTTCACTTGATGCAAATACCACTGGTGATAAAAACACTGCTGTTGGTGTTGGTGCGTTGGGTGAAAATACCACTGCAGACCATAACACTGCGGTTGGGTCTGACGCCCTGCTTTTGAACACCACTGGCAATAACAACGTTGCAGTTGGTACAAACACTCTTGATGCAAATACCACTGGCCAGAACAACACTGCTGTTGGCTATAACGCCCTTGGTTCAAGCACTACCTCTGTTAATTGCACAGCTGTTGGCACAGACGCTCTTCGGGACAACACTGCAGGTTCTAATACCGCTGTTGGCGAAGCTTGCCTAAGAGCATGTACGTCTGGCACTGAAAATACTGCTGTTGGTGTCAATGCTGGTCTTGACTTAGTAACAGGTTCTAATAATTTGCTTCTCGGCGTCAGTGCAGGCCGATCAAACTCACCATCGGGTCAGATTGTCAACGGCAGCAACCAAGTTTGCTTAGGCGATAACGATATCAACCACATTTTCTGCGCTGACACAACGATTTCGTCGTCTGACAAGCGCGACAAAACTGACATTACAAATTTCACGCACGGCCTGGATTGGATCAACCAAATGCAGCCCGTCACCTACCGATGGGATCGCCGCTCTTGGTATCTTGACGACCCTAATGGTGACATCACATCAGTTACGCCTGATGGCAGCCGCAAGCGTCAACGCATCAACCTTGGCCTGTTGGCTCAGGATGTTCTTGAGATTGAAACTGCGGACGGTTACTCAACTAATCGCGATTCGCAGCTACTTACTAATCTGACTGAGGATGAAAAGTCTTATGGTGTTAAATACGATCGCATCGTTCCAGTTCTGATCAATGCCGTCAAAGAACTGTCGGCAGAAAATACTGCACTCAAAGCTAGACTTGATGCTGCAGGCATCTGACCTCTCACTTTTACAGAACAATGCCCGACGAAACTCTGACTGCTGAACAGATCCAGGCTCATTACGATGCCGCTTTGGATTCAGTCACGCTCATCACTGACCTGATGGCACTGGACAGCCGTGACGACGAACAGACTGCAACTGTTGCCCGCAACGTCGAGCACCTGCAGATCATGGTCGCTAAGGACTACTGGACTGCTGCTCAGGATCTTGTACCTCTGAACGCTGCCATCACCGCTGGTTCTTGATGCAACGTCCCGATCCGATGATCGCTGCTAAGCCTGGTGCGGAAGACGTACAGGCTATGGCGGCTAGAACGCTGTGGCTCGAAGAGCTGTTCTTCCTTGATGGTCGCGACATGATCAGTCATCCTCAGCATGGTTTGTTTACTGGACTGGCGAATAAATACCGCAACCTGGAGTCCACTGACGGCTACTAATGGCGAAGTCGCTTAACGGCCAAACATTTGTTGTCGGTAAACCAAAACGGACCACACAAGGAAATGGTCAACACTCACGCCCTAAAAAGGGCAAGAAGAGATACCGTGGCCAGGGAAAACGCTAATTCAACAAATGATCAAGCGTCTTGTTTTTGGTGTAGCCGCTGGCGCACTTGCCTTGGCTCCCCTCTCTGCCCGCGCAGATTGGTACGTCAACCCTGAACTGAACGTTGGTGTCGGTTTGGATTCTGGCGTTGGCTCCGGGATCCTTGAGGGTCATGTTGGCTATGACTTCGACAACGGTGCTTATGTGCAGGCAGGCCCTGCTGTGGTCTTCCCTGATGCTGGCGAGAAAGAGATCGAGTTCACCGGCAAGGCTGGCGTGAGCGGCGGTCCTC
>CEVB01054204.1_pt1 | contig 10979 bp, 7 predicted proteins | sample 531381 | NCBI WGS metagenome assembly CEVB01 (sample SAMEA2622763, study PRJEB7988) | marine metagenome | biome: marine biome (ENVO:00000447); feature: surface water layer (ENVO:00002042); material: "saline water (ENVO:00002010), including plankton (ENVO:xxxxxxxx)" | depth 5 m | reverse complement strand
TTATGGCTGCTGTAAAAGGTGATGTTGGACAAGTCAAATTTGATGATGGCGGTTCTTCAGTAAACCCTGTTTTAGGTACAAGATCTTGGTCTATGTCTATTACTAAAGACACTCAAGAAACAACTGTACAAGGTGACACTTTTAAATCTTTTGTTGGTGGATTGATAGAGGGTGAAGGAACTGCTGAGCTTGTATATGATGCTGCTGCTAGTGGTGAAACTGCAACCTTTATGGACGGTGTATTGACTACTGGTGATAATGCAACAGCAGCTTTTGAATTATTTCCTGATAGTTCTAGTGCAACTAAAAAAATTAGTTTTGATGGTTTAATAACAAACTTTGAGCAAAGTTCTTCAATGGGTGATATTAATACAATTACAATTACATTTAAACCGAACGGCACTATTACCTCTGCTATTTAATTAATCTATGGCTAATCAAAGAACAGCAGATATTCTTATCAATGGTTACAAAGATGAGATGACTTCTAGAAGGAAGTATGAACTCAAAGATTCTAATGATAAAGTTTTAGAAACTATATACTTTCCACCTATAACCAGATTTGATAGGCAGAAAGCACAACAATTAGCTGGCACTGATGAAGCTTTAACAGTTTCAACTCAGTTATTATGTAAAACGGCACAGAAAGAAGATGGCACACCAGCTTTTGATATGTCAGATGCACCGATATTACAAAGATCATTACCAGAAAAGGTTTTAAATGATCTTGAGTTATTTATGATGGATATACAGTTAGATGTTGAAACAGCAAAAAAAGAATAAAGAGGGATAGTTGGTTAAATTTTGAATTATTCCTTGCAACAGAATTAAGTAAAACATTACAAGAATTAAGAATATCTATTACAGAGGAAGAGTTGATATATTGGGCTGCATATTACGAAGTTAAATATGACAGAGAACATAGAGAAATGCAGCGACAAAAGGCTAAATCAAGGTAATATATAATAAAGGTTATTTGTTTCTGTGGCACAAAGTATAGTTACTTTAAGAGTTGAAGCAAGAAATGCAATATCTTCTCTTAATAAAACTTCTCAAGCTACAAAAATATTATCAAGAAATGCAAACGGTGCAACAAAATCTTTGGCTGCAGCATCTACTGCAGCAAAAGGTTTAGGAGCATCATTGGCTACTTCACTTGCACCTCTTTTTACTGTAACTGCTGCTGTTGCAACAGTAAGTAATGCGATAGGAACTTTTCAAGCTAGAGAAAGAGATGTTGCAATACTTACTCAAGGTTTACAAAATTTAGGTGCTGGTGCTGCACAGCTTAACGAGTTACAAGAAGCAGCAGATAGGTTAGGTAACCAAACTTTATTTAACCAAGAAGAATTTACAAGAGGTTTTAACTTATTAACAAGTTTTAGAAATATTGGTGTTGATTCATATTCAAGAGTGGCACAAGCAGCAGCAGATATTGCACAGGTTAACCAAGTTGATGTAAGTACGTCATTTATGCAATTAGCAAAAGCATTGCAAGACCCAGAAAGAAACTTATCAAACTTAAATCGTTCTGGTATTGCTTTTACTAAGCAACAAACAGAAGTAATAAAACAGTTAATGAAAACAAATAAAACTGCTGAAGCCCATGCAATGATTTTAAGTATTGTTGAGGAAAGTTATAACGGTCTTGCACAAGCTGCTGCAGTAGGGTTTGCTGGTGAAGTTGACACATTGGGCGAATCATTCAGGGATTTTTCAGAGACACTAGGTAAAGCATTAGAACCAACTCTAATTGCAGCAACTCGAGGACTAACTACTTTATTAAATGTTCTTGATAATTTTCTTAAATCACCATTTGCAAGCTTTGTTTCAGATACATTACAGGCAGCTTTTAAAGGATTAGTAGCAACTGGGCAACAATTTGTTCTTGTAATGAAAGAGGCTTTTGGTGCTGAGGCAACAGTAGCATTAGAAAAGTTAAAGAACGGTTTTATTTCTGTTGGAAAAATTATTAAGCATGTAGCACAAGATGCAGAATTTATTGGCAGAGTAATAGGTGGTGTTATTGGTGTAAGTATTAGAAATTTAGTAACCTTAAGACAACAAATTAGAGATGTCTTCATTAAATCAACACAGCCAGTCGTAAATTTTTTTGAAGGAATTTCCAAATCAATATCTCAAACCACAAAAAATTTAGTTCAAGGATTTAGGCAGGCTTTTCAAAAATTAATTGATTTAATTCCAGAACCAGTAAAACAATTACTTGGTGAGATACAAATACCAACATTAAATTTAGATATTGCTTTACCTAAATTTGAAGATCCATTTAAAAAATTAAAACAGGGAGTAGATGCATTTATTCCAGCAGTTATTGAATATTCAGAAGTTGAAAGAACTATTACAGATGAAAATAACAAGCAATTAGATGCAAAAAATAAGATTGTTTCAACAGTGCCAAAAATTAAAAAAGAAGTAGAAAAACTAACAGAAGCACAAAAAAAAGCAAAAGAAGAGGCAGATAAACTTAAAGAAAAATTTATGGAAATAGGTAAAGGAATAGAGCAAGGCATTGTTTCAAATCTTACTAATGCTGTAATGGGTACTCAAACACTTGCACAAGCCGCAATGAATGTCTTAGAAAACCTCAAAAGAAAGTTAATAGAAGTTGCCATACAAAGAGCTGTTTCTGGTATAGGAAACTTTTTTGGAGGCGCATTAGGAGGTATTTTTGGAGGTTTATTTGCTAATGGTGGAAGGCCACCAGTAGGAAAAGCTTCCATAGTTGGAGAGCGTGGCCCAGAAATTTTTATTCCATCAGTATCGGGTACTGTCATACCAAATAATAAAATTGGTGGTGCTGGTTCTGTAAATAATATTGTTATTAATGTTGATGCTTCAGGTTCATCTGTAGAAGGAAATGAATCAGAAGGTAAGCAGCTTGGAGTGGCCTTATCAGCAGCAATTGAATCTGAACTTGTTAAACAAAAACGTCCAGGAGGTTTACTTGCATAATGGCTACTTTTCCGTCAATAAGCCCAACATATGGGCAACAAAAAAAATCACAACCTAAAACTAAAACAGTACGTTTCGCTGATGGATTTGAACATAGAATTTTATTTGGACTTGTACCACATCAAAATCCAAAGATATATGATTTAACTTTTAACGTGTCTGAAACCGAAGCAGATGTTATAGAGGCATTTTTAGATAGCAGAGCGAATGATAATGCTAGCTTTGATTTCACTCCAGGAGGTGAAGGTTTTATTAAAACAGGAACATACACACAATCAGGCACTACAGTTACCATCACAATTACAAATCATGGTATTGCTTTAGGTGATGAATTGACAATAGATTATACATCTGGGTCTGCTATTGATGGTACGTTTCTTGTTGCCTCTGTTGTAAATTCTAATACTTTTACAGTTACGGCAGATTCAGCAGCTTCAACTAGCGGAAATGTTTCAATCACATTGTCTGGTTCTGGTAAATATGTCTGTGAATCTTGGAGTAAGTCTATCCCTTTTAATAATAGGGCTGTAATACAAGTAACATTTCGAGAGGTATTTGAACCATGAGTACTGCAAATATCATAGATGATTTACAAAATATAAATCCTTCCTCGATTATTGAACTTTTTACTTTAACAACTACAGTTGCATTGCATGGATCTGCAACTACTCATAGATTTCATAACGGTACAAGTTTAAAAGATAACGGAGAAGTGATTTGGCAAGAAAATGCATATCAACGTTTTCCAATAAAAGCAGAAGGTTTTGCTTTTCAAAGAGGGCAACTACCTAGACCGACTTTAACTGTCAGTAACGCATTTGGTACAATTACATCTATCTTGTTAAATGTAAATCAAACAACTACCGGTAATGACCTGACAGGTGCAACTGTTGTTCGTATAAGAACTCTTGCAAAATTTTTAGATATATTTAATTTTCCTAATAATGTTAATCCTTACGGTACACCAGATCCAACAGCAGAGTTTCCGCAAGAAATTTATGTAATTGATCGTAAATCCATAGAAAACAGAGAAATAGTTCAATTTGAACTTGCATCAGTATTAGACATGGCTGGTATTCGTGCACCGAAAAGACAATGCACCAGAGAAGAATTTCCTTCTATTGGTACGATCAACATATGAATTGGAAAGAAGCTGCATTGTTTCATGCAAAAGAGCAAGATCCTAAAGAATCTGTTGGATTATTAGTAAATATAAAAGGGAAAGAAAAATATATTTCTTGTAATAATTTATCTTTAAGCCCATATCAGACTTTTATTCTTGATCCAATTGATTATGTAAAAGCAACTAATAAAGGAGATGTTATTGCTATTGTTCATTCTCATCCTGTTACTCCACCAGAACCTAGTCAAGCAGATAAATTATGTTGTGAGCGTACAAAACTTCCGTGGCATATTGTGAATCCGAAGACTGAAAAATGGGGATATTATGAACCTTGTGGATACAAAGCACCTTTATTAGGACGTAAATGGGTTTTTGGTGTTACTGATTGTTGGAGTTTAGTTGTGGATTGGTATAGAGAAGAAAGAAATATTATTTTAAAAGATTACGAAAGAAATATGACTCCTTTAGAATTTTTAGAAAATCCTTTGTTTGAATCTTATGCTTCACAAACTGGTTTTAGAGAATTAACTAATAATGAAAAGCTAGAGGAAGGGGATGTATTATTAATGTCAATAATGTATCCAACTTTGAATCATGTGGCTATTTTTTTTGGAGATATGGTTTTACATCATTTAGCAGATAGACTATCTTGTAGAGAACCATACTCAGAATGGTTATTTAAATGTACTGGGAAAAGGTATCGTTATCATGCGTAAAATAAAGCTTTATGGAGAACTTGCTGAATTTGTTGGTCATACAGAATTTGAAGTGCAAGTAGATAGCCTTGCAAAAGCTGTTAGTTTTTTAATAAATAATTTTGAAGGAATAGATAAACACATGACTCCAAAATATTATCAAGTGAAGATTGGTAATTATGAAATAGATGAATCAGAATTAGATTATCCTTTAGGGCAACAAGATATACATTTTATACCTGTAATAATTGGTGCTGGAGGTGTAGGCAAATTTTTAGGCGGTGCAGTTTTACTAGGTTTAGGAATTGTCTCAGGTGGTTTGTTTTTTGCACCATTTCTTAAAAATATAGGTGTTTCTTTGATGTTGCAGGGTGTTTCGCAAATGTTATTTCCACATCCTAAAGCTCATAATTTTTCAAATGAACAAGACCCAAAATTGTCATATAGTTTTTCTGGAATCCAACAGACTAGCCGAGCAGGTACGCCCGTTCCTATAGTTTATGGTGAAATATTTACAGGAAGTGTTGTAATCAGTGCAGGTGTTGATACTGAACAAATAGTGAAATGACAAAAGATAACAAAATTATTAGAGGTGCTGGAGGTGGCGGTTTTCAAAAATTCGCTAAAATACTTCTTGGCTCAAACAATGATTTACAAAGTAAGCAGTTTGCAACTCTTCTTGATCTGCTTTCTGAAGGTGAAATCGAAGGTAGTGCAACTGCATCAAAGGATGGTTTTACAAATAAAAGTTCACAGGAATATCGTAATTCATTTTTAAAAGATATTTTTTTAAATAATACTCCCATTTTAAAATCATCTGCATCTGCTTCTTCACCTTCATCTTCAGATTTTAATTTTACTGGTTTTAAAGATGGTAATAATATTACTGGTAACTTTAAATCAAGAGAGGGAACATCACCTCAATCAGTTATTTCTGGCATACCAGAAAGTCAATCTACCACTCCTGTAGGTGTAACTGTTACTCAATCAACACCAGTAACAAGACAAATAACAAATACAAATGTTGATGGAATTAGAGTTACAATAAGTTTTCCACAATTACAAAAAGTAACTGATAAAGGAGATTTTTTAGGTTCTTCTGTTGAATTAAAAATTGCGGTTCAATATAATTCAGGTGGTTTTACTGATGTAATACAAGATACAATTTCAGGTCGAGCACAATCAACATATCAAAAAGATTATAGAGTAGATGTCACAGGTGCTTTTCCTGTTGATATCAGAGTAATCAGAGTCACAGCAGATAGCACCGATGTTAAATTAGTTGATGCTTTTCAATTTTCAAGTTTTACAGAAATTGTTGATCAAGCACCACCATATAACGGTAGTGCTTACACTGCATTAAGAATAGCCTCAGAAGAATTTGGTTCAATTCCTTCAAGAAAATTTAGAATTAGAGGAATAAAAGTAAGAATACCGGGTGCAGGTGCAGGTGGTTCAGGTAGTCCACAAGTTGATAATTCGACAGGAAGAATAGTTTATCCAAATGGATATATCTTTGGTGGATCTATGGGTGCAGCAGTTTATACAAATTGCCCTGCAATGTGTTTGCTTGATCTATTGACTAATACAAGATATGGATTTGGAGATCATATTACAGATAGTAGCTTAGATTTATTTTCTTTTGTTAATGCAAGTAAGTTTGCAAATACTCTTGTTAGTGATGGAAGAGGAGGACAGGAAGCTAGATTTAGTTGCAATGTTAATATTCAATCTCCTAGTGAAGCTTTTGATCTTATAAATGACCTTGCAGGTGTAATGCGTTGTATGCCGATATGGTCTGCTGGATCAATTACAATCACACAAGATAAACCAACAGATGCAAGTTATTTATTTAATTTATCAAATGTAGGTGAAGAAGGTTTTAGTTATTCTGGCAGCAGTGCCAAGACAAGATCAAGCGTTGTATCTGTATCTTATTTTAATATGGATAGCAGGGAGATAGATTATGAGGTTGTAGAAGATACTGCTTTAATAAATAAAATTGGTCATATCGTTAAACAGGTCAAGGGTTTTGCATGTACCTCTAGAGGGCAAGCTGCAAGATTAGGTCGTGCAATACTTTTCAGTGAAGCCAATGAAACTGAAATCTGTACATTTACAACCTCAATTGATTCTGGTGCAATAGTAAGACCTGGAGCTGTTATAGAAATAAATGATCCCGTAAGGGCAGGTGTAAGAAGAGGAGGTAGGTTAAAATCTGTTACCTCTACAACTGTTGTAACTGTAGATGATACAAGTGCAACGGATCTGACAACTGCTAATAATGCCACTTTAGGTTTGATTTTACCTGATGGAACTTTTGAAAGTAGATCAATTTCATCAATCTCAGGTGGAACAATTACTGTAAGTTCTGCATATTCTCAAACGCCAAATGTTAATACGGTTTGGTTACTTGAAAATACTACAGTAAAAGCACAATTATTTAGAGTTATTAATGTAGAAGAAGAAGATGATATAAATTATAAAATTACTGCTTTGTCTTATGTAAATGAAAAATATGATTTTATTGAAAATAATTTAACTTTGCCTGCAAGAGATATAACAAACCTTAATGAATTAACAGATCCACCATCAAATTTAGTTGCTGTTGAAACAATCATAAATATAAACAATCAAGCATCATCAAAAATAATTGTTTCTTGGCAACCTATTGTTGGTGTAGTTGAATATCTAGTTAATTATCGTTTTGAAAATAATAATTTTATTAGTGAAAGAGTTCCAAGACCAGATTTTGAAATTCTTAATAATCGTAAAGGAAAATATGAGATACAAGTATTTTCATATAATTTGCTTGGACAGTTATCCTCTACTTCAAGTGATTTAACATTTAATTCTGTAGGTAATACATCAGTCCCAGATGATGTTACTAATTTACAAATTACTCAAGTAAGTAGTACCCAAGCATCATTGAACTGGACACAGTCAACTTCTATAGATGTCATATCAGGTGGATCTGTAGTAATAAAACATAGTACAAAAACAAATGCAAACTTTGCTGATGCTGTTTCATTGTTAACAGTCGCAGGTAATTCTACAAGTGCAACCGTACCAGCTATTACAGGAAAATATTTTGTTGTTTTTGAAAATATAGCAGGAAAACAAAGTGCGAATCCAGCTAGTGTTGTACTTACTGCTATCACAGGAAATCATACTTTAATATTAGATAGAAAAGAAGACGCAGATAATCCTACATTTCAAGGTACTTTTAGTAATGTAGAGAAATACAATCCACCAAACTATCCAACACCTTTAACTGGTATCGTTTTGAAAGGTAATATACTTTGGGATTCTGTATCTGATGTAGATAATCTTGTGAGTTGGGATTTCCCAAATGATGTATTAGCTAGTGGAGAATATGAATTTGATAATGTTTTAGATTTAGAAGAGATTCATGATGTGTTACTCGAAAGAAGATTATCTGCTACTGGATTTAATGTTTCAACTGGTTCAGCAGTTTCAGATGTAGATGCAAAGATTTTTGTTAGTACAACAAATGATGATCCTAATAGTGGATCAGCTACGTTTACTGCTTTCCAAGAATTTGGTAAAACGCTTCTTAAGGCAAGAGGATTTAAATTTAAGGTAGCTTTAAGTTCTTCAAATACGACATCAAATATTTGTGTAACTGAACTTGGTTTTAAAATGTTTATGACATCTAGTACTCAATTTCCCACCAGTCAGATTGCGAGTGGCACTGCACAAAAGGCAGTTATATTTCCTAATAAATTCTTTACTGGAGTTAGTGTAACTATTGGAGGAGTAAATGGCTTTGTACCAATAGTAAATGCAAATATAGTAAATATTCAAACAGGAGATACTATTGCAATCTCATCAATAACAAAATCTGGATTTAATGCAGATGTAAAAGATTCTGGTGGTAACTTCGTAAATCGTAATTTTGTTTACCAAGCCAACGGATTAAGATAGTATAAATGTAAAATAAATTTTATTGTGGCACAAGATTCTTTATCCGTACAAAACGGCACTGGTGCTGCCGTTAGGCAAGCTATTAATACTGCAATGCAAGCAAGTGCTACAAATCAAAGTGGTAGTTCTGCACCTTCGACAACATATCCGTTTCAATTTTTTGCAGATACAAATTCAAATACATTAAAGATTAGAAATGCTGCTAATGATGCATATATAAATGTATCTGCGGCTGGTCAAATCGGTGCAGCGAATTTAGGTTTATTACCTGCTGCTGGTGGAACGATATCAGGAAATTTGACAGTTTCCGGAAATTTAACAGTAAACGGATCTACGACAACAATTGATAGCACTACTCTTACGGTAGAGGATAAAAATATAGAGCTTGGGAAGGTATCAAGTCCAAGTGATACTACGGCTGATGGTGGTGGTATTACATTAAAAGGGTCAACAGATAAAACATTTAACTGGATTGATTCTACTGATTGCTGGACAAGTAGTGAGCATATAAATATACCAGATAATAAAGAATTAAAACTTGGTTCTGCACAAGAAGTAAGATTTTTTCATGCAGGTAGCGCAACAAATCTTATAGTAAGTCAACATTTTTTTAATTTACAGGCAAACGGTTACTTTTTTTATAATCAAGCTGGCAATGAGACTTTACTTTCATTGGAACAAAACGGTGCTGTAAAGATGTTTTTTGATAATGTAAAGAAAGCAGAAACATCAGCGACTGGGTTTGACGTCACAGGGGCTATCACTGGAACTGCTGATGCAACAATAAATTCAATAGATATAGGTAAAGGAGCAAACTCTGTTGCTGGTAATACTGTCCTTGGAGAAAATGCTTTAGATGCTGCTGTTACTGGTGCAAATAATACTGCTATTGGTAAAGCTGCTTTAGGAGCTAACACATCAGGAACCAGAAATACTGCTGTTGGGTCTTTAGTTTTAGATGCGAATACGACTGGTAATGATAATACTGCTATTGGTCAATTTGCAATGTCAGAAAACACAACTGGAGCAGATAACACTTCGGTTGGCACTAATTCTCTAGATGCAAACACTACAGGTCTTAGAAATACAGCTATTGGAATGAATAGCCTCACTGCAAACACAACGGCTAACAATAATACCGCTGTAGGACAAGCTGCAATGTTTGTTAACACAACTGGAACGCAGAACGTTGCTGTGGGTAAAAGTGCCTTAGATGCTAATACTACAGCAAATGATAATGTTGCTGTAGGATACAATTCTGGAACGTCTAATACTACTGGAGCAAGTAATACTTTTGTTGGAAGTGAGAGTGGAGAGGACAATACAACAGGTCATAGTAATGCTGCTTTTGGTAAGCGATCACTTTATACAAACAGTACAGGAGTAAGTAACACAGCTTTAGGGAAAGATGCTCTTAATGCAAACACAACAGCAAGTAATAATACAGCTGTTGGTTCTAACGCCTTAGAAGCAAACACAACAGCATCCAATAATGTTGGTATTGGTAAAGATGCTTTAGCAGTAAACACAACTGGTGTACAGAACGTTGCTGTAGGTACATTTGCCTTAGATGCCAACACTACGGCAGATAGCAATACTGCTGTTGGTTATCATTCCTTAGGTGGTAATAGCACAGGAACAGGGAATACTGCTGTGGGTCGTCAATCTTTAAAAAATAATACTACCGCATCAAATAACACTGCGGTCGGTTTTGATGCATTAAATGCAAACACAACTGGAGACGCAAATACGGCTGTTGGTCAAGGTTCTATGCAAAACACTACAACAGGGCGAAGAAATACTGCTGTTGGACTACAAGCTTTAAGAGATAATACAACAGGAGATAATAATACCGCGATTGGTAGAATAGCTTTATTTTTAAACACAACAGGGGACGATAACACTGCTGTAGGTAGTGGTGCTTTAGATGCTAATACTTCTGGTGGTTTTAACTCAGCAGTAGGAAAAGAAGCTTTAGGAGCAAACACAACTGGATCTAATAACACTGGTATAGGTTTACAAGCGGGTGCTGAAGTGACATCAGGTTCTAATAACCTCCTTTTGGGTCTTAATGCTGGTAGGTCTTCTAGTCCATCAGGTCAAATAACTACTGGAAGCAATCAAGTTTGCTTAGGTAATAATAGTATTACAGACTTATTTTGCAAAGTTTCTACAATACAAACTTCTGATTTAAGAGATAAAACTGATATAAATGATTTTACACATGGTCTTTCTTGGGT
>CEVB01018187.1_pt1 | contig 11045 bp, 5 predicted proteins | sample 531381 | NCBI WGS metagenome assembly CEVB01 (sample SAMEA2622763, study PRJEB7988) | marine metagenome | biome: marine biome (ENVO:00000447); feature: surface water layer (ENVO:00002042); material: "saline water (ENVO:00002010), including plankton (ENVO:xxxxxxxx)" | depth 5 m | reverse complement strand
GTAACGCCAACTCTTGGCATGCTGATCGCCTGTGCCATTTTCATGTCATGGCTGGTATCACCCACCATAACCGCCTGTTCCGGTGCCATGTCCAGTTCGCGAAGGATTTGTTGCAGCATATCAGGGTGAGGTTTCGACTGCGCTTCATCGGCACAGCGGCTGGTATCGAAATACTTCTGCAGCCCGGTTTCAGCAAACATTCGCGCCAGACCTCTGCGCTGTTTTCCCGTCGCAACGGCCAGTTTAATGTTGCAGTCTTTTAACTGCTGCAACACCTGTTCTACGCCCATAAACAGAGGCGTTGGAGTAGTATCATGTAGTACGTAATGATCGCGATAATGCGCAAACAGCTGCTGACGCTTCGCCTCTTCTACACCCGGAAACAACATATCAAAAGCCGGATCAAGACTTAAGCCAATGATCTGCTTAACGGCAAATTCAGTGGGTACCGCCAGCTCAGATTTAAGCGCAGCGGCGCGCATTGATGAGACAATGCGCCCGACTGAATCCATTACAGTGCCGTCCCAATCAAATATCACTAGCGAGACTTTGTTTTCAGCTACTGTCACCATACTATTTTCTCGTTAACTTATTTAGTGCTTGCTCAAGAACACCGTCGAGCGGCGCTTCAACACGCATCGTTGTTTCAGTATTCGGATGCATAAAACTTAAGGTTTTAGCATGCAAGAAGAGTCGGTTTAACCCGATTTGCTGCATCTGAGCGGTAAAGGTGTTATCACCGTACTTGTCGTCGCAAGCAATTGGGTGTCCCTTGCAGGCGGTATGTACCCTGATCTGGTGTGTTCTGCCGGTAACCGGAAATGCTTCGACCAGCGTGCCTTGCTGATAACGTTGTAAAATCCGGAAGCGGGTTTCAGAGGGTTTTCCTTCTGCTTCATCAACCCGAACCACTCTCTCACCTGATTGCAGCGTATTTTTCTTTAGCGGCTCAGTGACTTTACGCACTTTATTATCCCAATCGCCGGCCACTAAAGCCCAGTACTTTTTCTCGACTGTTTTATTACGCAGTTGCTCATGCAAATGCGTTAGTACTGAACGCTTTTTTGCTATTAATAAACAACCAGACGTATCTCTGTCCAGGCGATGCACCAGCTCCAGATGTTTAGCCAATGGCCGCAATGCGCGTAGCGCCTCGATTACGCCAAACTGCAAACCACTGCCGCCATGCACTGCCATACCGGATGGTTTATTCAGTACAATCAGATCGTTATCTTCAAATAAGATATGCTGTTCCAGCCCCTTTACCATCGATAGTTTAGTGGAAACCGCTTCCCCTTCAGCAGCTACGGTTAATGGCGGGATCCGTACAACGTCATCCTGTTGCAGCTTGTATTCAGGTTTGATGCGTTTTTTGTTCACTCGCACCTCACCTTTTCGTAAAACACGATAAATAACACTTTTTGGTACGCCTTTAAGCCGTGCCAACAGAAAATTATCTATACGCTGACCAATAAAATCAGGTTCTATTTCAATTATTTGCACCGGTAACTTGATTTCGTCGGTCATGGGTTTTGAATACTCTGCTAATATTAGATTTCAGTTGCTATCGGCTGCTTATTAGTGGGATAATCCCGGAGCTAATTCTGCCAAAACTGGCAATTAGGGCGCTCAAAGTGACGTAAGAGAATTTGTGCGGCAGCGTCTGGGGAACAGATCATACCGAAATCGTGGTGAAAACCAACGTTTTTATACCCCAGGCGTAAAACAAACGCCATTTGCCTGAGATAATGCTGCGTAATTTATTATCAACAGCGGCAAAACATGAATTCCGGTCAACCAGAGCAATAAAGATTATTGCTATAACGCAGCGCCGTAAGGCGGTGTGTTTCAGATCCAAAAACGAAAACAGCATACATTGGGCGGTGCCGGCAACAACGGCAAGCGCAGTGACAATTTGGTTTCTTCAGACATTTCCAGTCGTGAGACTGCACCTACTAGTGTTTGATTACGTCTGAACACGCAAGTGCCCTTTGGGCTGCGTTGTGGCTGCAAAATGCGAGTCACTAACGATGAAAAGAATGTTAATTAACGCCACGCAGGAAGAAGAAATCCGCGTTGCGCTGGTCGATGGCCAGAAATTATATGACCTGGATATTGAAAGCCCGGGTCATGAACAAAAGAAAGCCAACATCTACAAAGGTAAAATCACCCGGGTCGAGCCCAGCTTAGAAGCGGCCTTTGTCGATTATGGTGCCGAGCGCCACGGCTTTTTACCTCTGAAAGAAATTTCCCGCGAATACTTCCCTGCCGGTTACAGCTTTGACGGTCGTCCTAATATTAAGGAAGTCGTTAAAGAAGGTCAGGAAGTTATCATTCAGATTGATAAAGAAGAACGCGGCCAAAAAGGCGCTGCGTTAACGACTTTTATCAGTTTGGCTGGCTCTTATCTGGTATTAATGCCTAATAATCCGCGTGCAGGCGGTATTTCCCGTCGTATTGAAGGCGACGAGCGTCAGGAGCTGAAAGACTCACTGGGCCAGTTAGAGATGCCAGATGGTATGGGCTTAATTGTCCGTACGGCGGGTGTGGGTAAGTCATATGAAGAGCTGGATTACGATTTAAAAGCGCTGTTAAAGCATTGGTCTGCTATTACCGAAGAAGCACAGAAGCGCGCAGCCCCATTTTTAATCCATCAGGAAAGCAACGTCGTATTTCGTGCTATCCGCGACTATCTGCGCCGTGATGTCGGTGAAATCCTGATCGACAACCCACGCATCTTTGAAGAAGCCAAAGTCTATATTCAACAGTTCCGCCCGGACTTTGCGCACCGCGTTAAGTTATATCAGGGTGAAGTGCCACTGTTTATGCACTTCCAGATTGAAACGCAGATTGAATCAGCGTTTCGTCGTGAAGTGCGGCTGCCGTCAGGCGGTTCTATCGTTATCGACAGCACGGAAGCCCTGACCGCTATTGATATCAACTCATCAAAAGCGACCAAAGGCGGTGATATTGAAGAGACAGCCTTTAATACTAACCTGGAAGCTGCAGATGAAATTGCCCGTCAGTTACGTCTACGCGACCTGGGTGGCTTAATCGTTATCGACTTTATCGATATGACGCCGGTAAGGCATCAGCGCGAAGTAGAAAATCGTTTAAAAGATGCGGTAAAACACGATCGTGCCCGGGTGCAGATTGGCCGCATATCACGCTTTGGTCTGCTGGAAATGTCACGTCAGCGCCTGCGGCCGTCACTGGGTGAATCCGCAACGCATGTTTGCCCGCGCTGCCATGGCCGCGGCACTATCCGCAGCACCGAGTCATCAGCATTATCTATTCTGCGCTTGATCGAAGAAGAATCGATTAAAGATAACACCAGCCAGATCCATGCCCAGGTACCGGTATCTGTGGCAACGTATCTGATGAATGAAAAGCGCGATGCAGTGCGCCGCATTGAAACACGCCACGGTATCCGTGTGTATGTTATTCCAAACGAACACATGGAAACGCCTAACCACGAAGTTATCCGTATCCGTATCGACGAAGAAATTGACGATGTCAGTTACAACATGGTTAAGGCGCCGGAACTGACAGGCAACTTATATCAGCCGGTATCTGATGCCGTTAAAGAAAAGCCGGCCATTTCGGCAATAAACATTGCAGATGCAACCCCGCGCCCGGCAGCAAAAGCAGAAAAACCTGCTGAACAATCACCAGGGCTACTGGCAGCTATCGGCAATTGGTTTGGTAAGTTATTTACTCCGGCAGAAGAAAAGAGCGAAGTGAAGAAGCCGGCTAAAGCGCCAGAGCGCAGCCCACGCAATGGCAACCGCGAAAACAACCGTGATGCCGGTCGTGATAACAACCGTCGCCGTAACAAACAGCGCCGACGCAATGATGGCGAAGAGCGCAGTGCTCCTGTTGCCCAGGCAAAAGACGAGACAACGCATACCAAACCAGAGCGTCCGCAAAAGCAACAGGAACAACGTGCACCACGTGTTCAGCAAGAGCAGAAAAAGCCAGCTGAAAAAGCACCTGTTGCCAAAGAGCACGATGAAAGCAATGCGCCCCAGCGTGTTGCCGAGCGCCGCCAGCGCCGTAATATGCGTAAGTCCGTGCGGATGGATAAACCTGTCGCTGCAGATAATACTGCTGCGACCTCGGTTAACAATGCCGCGCTGAAGTCTGCAGACGATGCTGCAGTAGTTGCACCAGCTGCTGCTAACCTTGTCGTAACAGATGCGGCTGCTGATGTTACGGTAACCGCAGCGCCTGTTGCAGCGACAGAAACGGTGGCTGTATCAGATTCGCTTGTCGCTACAGAGGCACCTGCAGAAGCATTGACAGAAACATCTGAGCAAGCTGCTACTAATGCCGAACAGGAAGCCAGCGAGCCTCGCAGCCGTAATCGTCGCTCTCCACGTCACCTGCGCGCTGCCGGCCAGAAGCGTAAGAAAGATCAGGAGCAGAACGATACTGCGGAAGTAAGTGACATCAATACGGAAACCACCGATGTGGCTGAACAGGTAGTTGCACAGGAACCTGTCACTGATAAGCCTGCAGTTGACTCTGCTGAAAAAGCTGATGTTGCCGTTGTCGTAGCTGATGATACAGCTGCCGAAGTCGTTGAGCCGGCACAAACGAGCAGTGACGCTGAAACAGCTGCCGTCGACACTGTAGCAACACAGGCCGAAAGCGATAAGCCTAAACCACGCGCACGTCGTAAGCCTGCTGCGAAAAAGACACAAAGCAGCAACGCGGAAACTGACACTGCGACTGCTGATACAGCTGCAGAAATGGCCGAGGCGCAACCTTCTGTTGAGGTAGCTATCGCTCAACCTTCTGACGATACCGCTGATACAGTAAAAGCTGAACCTGCACCCGTTACAAAGGCTGAAGCGCCAGCCCCGGCGGTTGCAGAAACGAAAGCTACTGCAGCAAAACCTGCTGGCGGGCGCTATGCACAGATGGTTGTAGCAACAATGACTAAACCTGAAACAGCTGCAACAACAGTTGAAGAAACGCCAGCACCGGCTGCGATGCCAGCGGCAGAGCGCCCGACAGTTGCCAGTTCTCAGCGCCCAGCTGGTTCAGCATTTGCCCGTCAGGCAGTGTCTGCACCAATGACCAAACCTAAAGCAGCTGAATAAGCTGCTTTAGGTTAAGTTGAAATAAAAAAAGCCAGACAACAGTCTGGCTTTTTTATTGGTTTGGATTTATCAGAAATCGTATTTGGCACTGAACTGAATACGGTTCATATCGCCGTCAAGGCCTGATTCCACTTCGCGGTTGGCAAACTTATATTCGATACCAACCATCAGCTTTTTAGATGCCTGGTACAACAAGTTAGCACTGTAACTCTGTGTTGTTTTCGTCACGCCTACACCGGTCAGCGCTGTATCATTATCTGCCATCAATGTTGAATACAGGAAAGTTGAGCGCCATTGGTCATTCCACAAGTGGCGGTATGCAACAGAGAATGCAGTAACATCGATGGTCTCCAGGTTACCATTTGCATCCAGCACTGCACCATTAACGGTATTTAAGCCGACATAGCGGCCAAGACCCTTACCGGTGTTGAACGTCACACGTAAATCATCTTTATTAGAGAAATCAACTTTGGTACTGACTGACAAGCCATACGACGTTACTTCATCGTCAAAGGTGCCATCATCAATCGCAATCTGGCGAACCAAACCAGCTACCTTAACAAAACCCCAATCAGTTTTCAGGCTATAGCTGGCTGTAAAGTCAGGCGTAGCGTTGTCGTCTGTGGTAATGCGGGCACCACCACCAAAAGGTGTCACCGTTGATTCGGGGTTCTCAACGGCAAACGCAAAATTGCCATGAGTGTAACGCACCTGCGCCTGACGGATAAAGATAGCTGCATCAGGGTTACCGACGAAGTCCAATGTGTCCGGTAATGAGGCGACATCCATAAAGTTTGACCAGGTCTGACCCAGAGTCCAGTTTTTGTACTTGATAAAGGCATGACGCATTACCGGGCTGTAACCATTAGTCGTGCGCTGGTCATTACCGTTGTTGCTGGTCATAAAGTCAAACTCGAGGTGGCCGGTAATTTTGCTGCCATCCTCAAGTTCAGTTGCCGTAGAAAAGAAGAAACGTGACTGGCGTGCATGCATGTCAAAACGCGTAGTGCTATCGCCGCCGATCGGTGTTAACGAAGGCACGTAAAATTCCCGGCCAAGCGACGCCATATCGCCATCAGCATCGGTGACCATCGCATCGAGTTTTACGTAACCGCCGAACGTAACATTAGTACCGCCGATATCAAACCCTGCAGCCTGAACACCGCCAGCAGCAAGTGCTATACAGGATGCCAGATAGGATACTGTTGTTATTTTTTTCATATGCCGTCTCTCCAACTTTGTTCTTTTAATGGTTATTTTGCGCATCAACTGTGGTTCACCGCTGCACTGACTGCAATTAGCCTTTAGTCGCAAATTGATTATTTATCAGCAGCATTACATTTGCTTTACCATTGCTAGCAGTACCAACCGACATTGGCTAGACTAAGGTCTAATTCCAATTGCCACGCGGCTTAGATAGAAAGACTGCAGTATAAAATCAAGCAGATCTCACAGGGGAAGTTATGTCACATCCATCAGTTTATCCGGTACCCGCCAGTGCAGCAAAACGCTCACTTCTGACCAACGAGCAGTATATGCAGATGTATCAGCAGTCTGTCAGCTCACCAGATACGTTCTGGGCGGAACATGGTAAACGTCTGCACTGGTTTACCGCTTTTAGCAAAGTTAAAAGCACCAGCTTCGAAAGCGGCAAAGTTGGTATCAACTGGTTTAGCGACGGCGTATTGAACGCCAGCTACAACTGCCTGGACCGCCACTTGCCGGAGCGAGCAGATCAGGTCGCTTACTACTGGGAAGGCGACTCTCCAGATGTGCAAAAAACTGTCACTTACGCTCAACTGCACCAGCAGGTCTGCCAGCTGGCCAATGGTATGAAGTCGCTGGGCATTAAAAAAGGTGACCGGGTAACAATATACTTGCCGATGATCCCGGAAGCGACTGTGGCACTGCTGGCGTGCGCCCGCATAGGTGCCGTGCACTCGGTCGTGTTTGCCGGCTTTTCACCGGACGCGCTTGGCAGCCGTATTGTAGATTGTGATTCAAAACTGGTGATTACAGCAGATCAGGCGCTGCGCGGTAGTCGCGTTACAAACCTAAAAGACAATACCGACATGGCGCTGGCACACCTTGGCGCTGATTCGCCGGTGCAGAATGTCATCGTTGTTAAGCATGTTGGCAAGAATGTTGACATGGATGCCGGTAAAGACGGCCGGGATGTCTGGTATCACGAATTACTGGGCAAGCAAAGCAGCGACTGCCCGGCTGAGCCAATGAATGCAGAAGATCCATTATTTATTCTGTATACCTCTGGCTCTACCGGCAAACCTAAAGGTGTGCTGCATACCACCGGCGGTTATATGGTATGGGCTTCAATGACGCACCAATATGTATTTGATTACCATGACGGTGATATTTACTGGTGTGCAGCTGATATCGGCTGGGTTACCGGACATACCTACATTGTGTATGGTCCGCTGGCCAATGGCGCCAGCAGCGTGCTGTTCGAAGGTGTGCCAAATTATCCGAGTGTGAAGCGGATGGCTCAGATTGTTGACAAATATAAGGTCAACATTTTGTATACCGCACCTACGGCGATACGCGCATTAATGGCACACGGCGATGCACCGGTTGAAGGTTGCAATTTGTCATCACTACGTACGCTTGGCAGTGTCGGTGAGCCGATTAACCCCGAAGCGTGGAATTGGTATCACGATAAATTCGGTAAAGGTAACTGCCCTATTGTTGATACCTGGTGGCAAACCGAGACCGGCGGTATTCTGATCACCCCACTACCGGGCTGCACTGAGCTAAAACCCGGTTCGGCTACACGCCCGTTCTTTGGTGTGCAACCGGCGATAGTGGATAACGAGGGCAAGGAGTTGCATGGCGAATGTGAAGGCAACCTTGTGATAAAAGATAGCTGGCCCGGCCAGATGCGCACAGTTTATGGCGACCACGAACGCTTTGAACAGACGTACTTCAGCACCTACCCTGGCCTTTACTTTACCGGCGATGGTGCCAAGCGCGATGCCGACGGGTACTACTGGTTGACAGGTCGGGTTGATGATGTGCTGAATATTTCGGGCCACCGCCTGGGTACTGCTGAAATTGAAAGCTGTCTGGTTGCACACGATGCAGTAGCCGAAGCGGCTGTCGTTGGCTACCCGCACGATATTAAAGGTCAGGGTATCTATGTGTATGTCACGCCGCGCGTCGGCATAGAGCCCAGTGCCGAGCTAACCAAAGCGCTAAGGGATTGGGTGCGTGAAGAGATATCACCCATCGCAACACCGGATCTGATCCAATGGGCCCCGACTGGCTTGCCAAAAACCCGCTCTGGCAAAATTATGCGCAGGATCCTGCGTAAAATTGCGGCCAACGAGCACGATCAGTTAGGCGACATTTCGACGCTGGCCGATCCGTCAGTCGTAGAAACGCTGGTGAACAACCGGTTAAACCGGAAATAACCCCGGCCGTTCATGTTAACTTGACACACCTCTCCTGACAGCAGTATAAAGGCCGCACAAGCGGCCTTTATTATAATAATTACAACACTACCTCGCCGGAGATTAAGATGGCAAAACTGATCGTCGCAGACGACCACCCGTTGTTTCGCAATGCGCTGATAAATGCCATCAGTAGCACTTTTGCCACTAAAGCCACCATTGAAACAGACAGTTTCGACAGTACTTGTACGGCACTGGAAGAACACCCGGATACTGATCTGTTGTTGCTGGATCTGCATATGCCTGGTAACTGCGGTTTTCTCGGCCTTATTCAACTGCGTAAAAGCTTTCCTACACTACCAATAGTGGTTATTTCTGCCAGTGAAGAACTGGATGTGATCCGTCGGGTCATGGCATTTGGAGCCTCGGCCTATGTACCAAAATCCGCCAACCCCGCCGATATCAGTGCAGCGCTGAATTCGGTGATGGAAGGCGAATTATGGGTGCCGGCGGCGCTGAAAAAACTGGTGCTGGAACAGCATAGCTCAGAGTCGGAAGAAGATTTAGATCTTGCCGCCAAAGTAGCACAGCTCACGCATCAGCAATATAAGGTGCTGTACTATCTGACTGAAGGCTGGTTAAACAAGCAAATTGCCTATGATCTGCACATTTCCGAGGCCACGGTTAAAGCACACATAACGGCAATTTTTCGTAAACTGGGCGTTACCAACCGGACTCAGGTCGTCATCCAGGCCCAAAGGCTGACGCTGGAACCGCCAGTCAATAAAGCCATGGCGCAGCATTAGCAATAATACCTATCCGGCAGAGCGTTTGAGCATTTTTAAATGGTTCAGGCTTGCTCTTAACGCGGCAGGCTTTATTGGTTTAGCCAGAAACATCAAACCATACTGTTTGGCTTTCATTGCCAAACCTGCCTCTGGTGACGCTGAAACCAGAATGCCATTCACGCGGCCCCATTTAAGCTTTATTTTTTCATATAGCTGCAAGCCATTAAGATGTTGCCCAAGTTGGTAATCAATCAACAGTGCATCAGGCGCACTATGGTTAGAGGCATACTCCAACAGGCTTTCCTCATCGTAGAAACACGTAACATCTTCTATTTGCCATTGCTGTAGTAATACAGACAGTGCTGATAAATTCGCTGCATCATCATCAACACAAACAACTGAAAGCCCAAATACCGGCCGTTGCACAACACCACTGGGTAACGGCAGCTCCTGCCGTAACGGCCGCGCAACCAGAGGCAGTTCAATACTGAACAGGCTGCCCTTACCAGGCCAGGACGCAACCTTCAGCTGATGCCCCAGCAATTTTGCCATCCGGTTAACTACGCCCAAGCCAAGTCCTACGCCTTGCTGCCCTTTTGCAGTAGCGTCAATCCGGTAAAAGTCTTCAAATATACGTTGCAGATCAGGTTCTGCAATGCCTGGGCCACTATCCCAAACCTGGATCAATAGCTGGCTACCCCGTTTACGGGCACCAAGTAAGATACGTCCCTGTTTGGTATATTTTATCGCGTTGGATAACATATTCTGCAGTATGCGCCGCAAGTATGTCGGGTCAGTTTGCACCTGATAATCTGCTTCACGTACCACCAAACGCAGTCCCTTCTGCTTTGCCAGTAAACCAAACTCATCAGCCAACTGAGACAATAACTCTTTTAATGACACGGTCTGAACATCGGGCGACAGTTTGCCATCGTCAAGTTTTGCAATTTCCAGCAAGGTAGAAATAAGCTCTTCTGACGCTTTTAACGAATTGTCCAATTGGCCAATAATATGCTGTTGCTGCTGGGTATCTTTACTGCCAGCCAGTGCGGCCGTGAAGAGCCGTGCAGCATTGAGTGGTTGCAAAATGTCATGGCTGGCAAGCGCCAGAAAACGGGTTTTTGACGCATTGGCCACTTCTGCTTCAGCTTTAGCCTGCAGCAGCTGCTGCTCAGTTTCACGGCGCCTTTTTACCTCTGATAACAGCTCATGGTTTATCTCAGAAATGGTTTGGGTGCGCTCGTGCACTCTGTCTTCTAAGTGCTGTTTGGCTTCAGCTAATCCCTGTACCGCACGGACATGGTCTGAAATATCAGTAAAACTGGTAACAAAGCCGCCGCCCGGGATCGGGTTGCCACGCATTTCAATAACCTTGCCATCAGGCCTTACCCGTTGAAATACATGAGCAGTACCATTTTGCATATGGCCGATACGTTTTTCGACATGCTCATCTGCGCTGCCAGGCCCGCATAAACCACGCTCAGCGTTGAAGCGAACAATATCAGCTATTGGCCGCCCTACCCGCACCATGGCTTCCGGGTAGTCAAACATCTCCAGGTAGGCACGGTTCCAGGCGACCAGTTTTAATTCTCTGTCGACTACACTGACGCCCTGGCTTAAGTGCTCAAGCGTGGAAAACAGAATTTTACGCGAGAACTGAATGGCCTGAGTCGTGTCATCAAACAGCGTTACGACATCTTCGAAGCCAAGCTGACGCCCTTCCAGCACCGCATTGACCATGG
>CEVB01008965.1_pt1 | contig 11058 bp, 12 predicted proteins | sample 531381 | NCBI WGS metagenome assembly CEVB01 (sample SAMEA2622763, study PRJEB7988) | marine metagenome | biome: marine biome (ENVO:00000447); feature: surface water layer (ENVO:00002042); material: "saline water (ENVO:00002010), including plankton (ENVO:xxxxxxxx)" | depth 5 m | reverse complement strand
GCGGTGCTTGAGCCAATGCGTCCTGTTGTGCTTGGTAGGCGATGGGAGCAAGTGCGCTCGTTAACGCGGCCTGATTTGCACCTGATCCGTAGCGACCACCCTTTGAAAACATGCTAGAAACCTGATCGACAGCTGGAGCAAATGCCGCCGACAATAGTGGGTTTGTCCCCATAAGGTTTTGTTGCACAATGTTCTGTGCTTGCGCGGTCATGCTGTTTGGGTCGGTTGCCTCGTTGCGAATACCTGTCAAAGCCATTTCAGTTTCGGGTGAAAAACCGACGACAGTCGAACCCGGAAAATAATTAGGGTCGCCAGAGGTATATCTGTCCTTCGCCTCACTTAAACCAAACTCAAGAAATGGCAACGCATAACTAGGCGGTTGCACCTGTGTATTCACAGTCTGCTGACCACCGCCTCCACCACCTTTGCTCATGTCAAATATCCTTTACCATTATTGTTGACGTAGGCTCATAGCCCTTTAACGCTCGCACCCAACCCTTGCGCCCAAATATCTCCACACCCTCACAGCCCCAACGCCTTGACCAGTTAATGATCTCCGGCTCGGCCTCCAAAAGAGTGTCTAAATTTCCCCCGGCCAACCAAAACCGAAGGACTGTTTTCTGTGGGTAACGTATAATTTCAGTCACAATGGCCGCATCAAAATACGGCCAAAACTGAGCGTCTCCTTTTATCACCAGCTTTAAAACATCATTGGTCGAATGTGTGCCGTGGGCGTGTTCAAGAGCCGCTTCGATGAATGGCTCGCATCGATCCCAGTCAGCCGATGACAATGTAGTCAAAGACCCGATCCGCTTGTGAATTGTTAGCGTGAGTGATTGTGAAAGTCTGCTTGCTCCGGCTTGAGACAAACATTCCCCCGGCCGCTTGTTCTGCGGCGGCGTTTGCGGTTGTTGGCATAAACAGGATAACACTCGTTGCGCCAGCCCGATCCTCTGTGACAACCGTGGTTGTCGCACTTGCGGTCAGAGTTACAGTGCCTGTTGAGTTAATCTTGCCGTCCAGAATATTGTTGACAATTGTGGCAACCTCTCTGGCATCATTTGCCAAAGGACTAAGCCTTCTAAAATTTGTCGTTGTCATTATCTGGTGCCAAGCGGTCGTTGCTCAACATCAACACCTTGCGCAAACTTCCAACTGCCAGTCAGGTTCATGCGCACTTTGTGGAAACGCCCCTGCGCCCGATGCTCGCAAAATCCATCAGCAGTCAGGTTTGCGGCAGTGCTGAAGGTTTGAGCGGCGTTTTGCACATTGCGGGTTGATATTTGCACGTTGACATCACCACTCTCAAAAAATGGGATTGTGCGTGTGATGATGCTGTGACGCCCTTTATTCAACACAGCCTCCGGCGTTTCTATGACAGCCGCAACCGTGCTACCAGTGAATGTTTGTATTTTTTTATCTTTGCCTGCGCCAAAGAAAAACTCCCCACCTTGCAACGTGGGGTCATCTAACTGAATGTTCAAAGCATCAAGTGTCGACGAGATGTTGTCTAAATCTTCCATCGAAAATCCGCCAGTGTACAGAGCGGCTAATACCTCAATATCGCTGTAAATTGCGTATGACCAGCGATTGAGCGCATAGTTGTAATACAAAACATAATCTGCCAGACCACCGACTGCATCAATGCTGGTGAACGCCCACGCAACTATTTGACGCCTTGGGTCGATGGCGGCTGACATATTGTCCAAAAACTTTGTGTCAACGTGATCAAAAAACCAACGGTTGACCTTTTCCGCCCCGATGGGTCTCGCTTGCCTTCCATCAAAAAGATAAAAACCATCATCTGATAAAAAGTATGTGTTTGGCCCCATCGAAATAACGCTCTGCGGTACAGAACAGCCACGCGATGTTTCGACCAAGTCGATCTGGTAAATTAATGGTGTGCCAACGTATTGTGCGACAGCAATGCCGCGCTCCATAAGTATTGTTGCAAACTCACCACCTTGCAGACCTGTGATAGCGCCGGAGTCTCCCCCAAATATGTCTTGAAAGTCAGCTTGATTGGTTCCAACCGTCCAGCTTGTCTCATCGTTTACGGCAGACCAGCGTGTGCGAAAAGGTATCTTGCCCGACCCTTCATCGATTGATGCAGTCCACACCTGATCCCTGACCACTGCCAAAAAGTCGGCCTTCGGGGGCGAGCCTGCAAGGTCAGCAAAATTAGTGTCCGTTCCAAGTTTCAGCTTTTGGAGCGCTTCACCTGTCCCGCCAGCCGCAATCATCGTTTCACCAAATTGCACAAAACGCCAACGCTCACCGTCCTGCAAGCTGTGCGTGGTTGACCCTTGGGTTACGTTGTCGAGCGCCGAGGTTGCCGCATTGAATTTATACAGCTTCGTTGCGTCCCCGGCAAAAAGCGAGGTGTTCCCATTGTTATCTTTACCAGCGACTATGCCACGCAATTTTGCTGTAGCCGCCCCTGACAAAGTTGCGAGGTCTTTTATTGACCGATAGCCGTTTGCGGCCGGGATGCAGTTCTTTGCAATCGTTACGCCCTGATTTATTGTCTCTGGCTGATCTGGTAGCCATTCGCCAAACTGTATCATTGAGATGCCCACGTTGCGGTTGTGTTTGTTTGAATAGTCCAAATGGCGGCAGTATCAGTTTGGTCAGTCCAGACGCCCGACGCATCCGGCACGACTGTCCAATCCTCACCTAAAATCTTTATATTGACGGTCGGCGTCATCGATACGGCGGCAGTTGAAGGCATAGCAAAAACGCCTGTGGCGCCGCCTGTCACGGTATATGAAATTGATGCCGCCCCACCAGCCAACGTCACAAAGTTGGAATTTGACGTTGCCGAGGATGATGTTGTTACCGATCCAGCCATAGGCCGGACTCTTGTGCCAGCAAGCGTTGCTGAACCGACTGCATTGATTAGCGCTTCAAATGGGCGAACCCTGATAAAAGCACTAGCCTGCGTCGCTATCGCGCTGACCGATGCGGCGACTGTCCTTTCTCGCGTTGCGGCAGTGCTTTGTGTGACTGCAACATTTACTGACGCTGAAACGCCCTTCAGTCTAACGGCGCTGGCTGTCGAAGTGAACGCCCCCGTGGCCGCACCTTCGGCAACTTTGACCTCTAAATCTAAAGCGTCTAATGTCCCATAGTTAAAGTGATCGAGCGCGCCCCATGCGTCCATCTGATCCAGCGCAATTGCTGTCCAAGCTAGGTTATTGCCAAGCGTGTCAATGGTGCCACTGAAGCTGTCTAAAGTCCCCGATATGCGGTCGAGAGGTGCAGTTGTGGACATTATGCGGCTGTGATGCTCATGTCACTGACAGCAATTTTAAGAATATCTCCGGTCGCGATGACCTTGCTCGCAGTCAGCGCACCATGAATTAGTAGGTTGCCCGAGGACGCCGCATCAAATATGCCAAAGTGAGAAACAGTCCCCCACGAACCCGTAGCCGCGTTAAATTCAACCGCCGCATTATTTGACGCGGTTCCAGATGACGCCGCGCCAAAAGTGATGGCCTTGCGGGTGTAATTGTTACCACTAAGCTCTGTTCCAGAGTTATCGTCATTAAAAGATCCAGTCGACAGGCCAACGTAAACAGCCGTTGGCATTGTGAAAGCGCCTGTCCCCAGAAGATGGTCAAGCAACTCATTTTCAGCATAATCGGAAAGCGCACTCATCTTTTAAACTCCTGAATTTTGTCGTTGGTAAATCGATTGGATCTGCAGAGACCCAGTGCCATAATGTGCCCTCTCGCTGTCCTTTTGAATTTCAGCAATGGCACGACTGAATTTTTGGTCATAGAGTTGCGCTCTACTTTCATCCATCAAATAGGTGTAAGCCTCAACCAGCGCACCGCTAAGATATGCGTCTGGATGACGACTCAAAATTGTGTTGGTGGCGTTGGTGGCAGATAACGGCGTGATCTCACCAACGTAAATAATTTCGACTGTGTAGACAGCATCTGGCACCGGGCGGAGCCTGATTTCATCACCAATAATTGTGTAAGACAATGGCTTGCTTTGCCCGGCAGTCGGGTGATCCTCATCGATGCCTGTGGGGCTTTTATATGCCAGAACGGTCAAAGGCGATGTGTTGAGTTTGACCTCACGCACCTCTCGCAAATCTGTCGGCAGGGCAATGTACTCGTTGCCAGCAACTGTTGAGGCGGTGGCACGTTTTTCCTGTGACCGGGTCTCAAGCTCGCGAGACATACGCGCCTCTGCCAGTTGAATAAAATCAGGAATTTGCGCAGTCAGATCTGTTCTCGCCAGAAAGTTCTCAATGCTCGTTTGCAAATCCGTGTAGGTTGCTATCGCCATTAGATATGCCCACCACCTGTTCTAAAAAATCGGTTATCGTAGTCATTCAGCCACTTACGCCATGCCTTCGGATTGTCCTTATAGTCACCAAATCGTTCCCTGAGTTCCATAAAAACGTTAGCTGGGATTTCCGCGACCTGTTGCCAGTGCTTCTGCGTGTTGCCAGTTAGCTGGCCTTTTTGGTACTCATCCCGCAGGCGCTTATTATGCTCAAGAACGTGACCCACATGCTGTTTCTGTTCAATCGTCCAGCCGCCATCATCATTCTCGTGCATCCACGTTTGAGCCCGTTTTTGCGCATCGTTTCTGATTAGTCGTTTGCTCATTTTTTCTCACCAGTCAGAATGAGGCGCGAGCATGGGAGAACCCGCGCCTCAATTTATCGTTATTTATGAACCATTTAGATCCATAATCACCGCGTGGGCTTTTGGCGCTTTCACACACAAACTCCACTCACAGATGATCTGCATCTTTTCAGCGTCACCGCTTGACCCAATTTCGTTCTCAGAGAAATTGCGTCCCGCTAATGTTCCGACCTCAACGTAGTTAGGATCGATGACAAACAAGCGGTCATTGCCCATAAATCTAGAGGGCGTAATGGAGAGCTGGCCGAAGTCATTGAGATATACACTCACGCTCCCGACGAAGGAAGGCGCGGTGTTTGCAGTGGCGTTCACTTGGTTTGTGACCAAGTTTGTGCCTGACTGACTCAGATCACTGATGTTAGCACGATTGGTTGCAGAACACACCAACAGCGAGGGGTTGCCCCCGTCCGACCATGCGTCTTGCGTGGCATCGTCTATCAATGCAAGCGTTAATGCTCTGTCATTTCCGCCGGTAACCGTATCTGTGCCATCGCCAGTTGCGAATGCACCAGAACCCCCACCGACTGAACCGTTTGTCATCCAGCTAGTCAGCGATGCTGATTTGCGTGGGCCAGATGCGGCGCGAGCCACGTCTGTGTTGCCAATCATGTGTTCAATGTCGCGGCGTAACTCAAGGCCTTTCAAAACCTTCTGGTAGGCCACTTCACGATCCCGACCTGCTTTTTCAACAGCGTCGAGGGTCTTACTGATGATCACGCCTTTCTGTGATATCTGCGCATAGTTGCCCAGACGCACGGTGGCTGTCACGCCAGTATCACTCATGTCAGCGCCTTCGTTGACATGGTTAGTTGTAGCGGATGCTAATTCTTGCACCTGCCATTCAACAAAAACACCATTAATAGTGGTTTTTGCGGTTGATGAAAAAATAGGTGTCTCGTCAGAGTCCACCTTATAAATGATGTCGGCTAGTTGTTCCCTTTCACCGACACTATTCGCAGTGGTAGCTGTAGCCATCTCGTGGCTCCTTTCTTATCCTAAGTAAAGATCTACGGCCGCATTGATGCTCCGTTCCTTGTTGAGACGCTGACTCAACTGTTTTTTGCGTCTCGTTTGACTTTCACCTTTAGGCCGAGGAGTACCAGCTTTTGCCATTTTCGGTGCCTTACGCACTTTTTTCTTGGCGGCATTTGTCTGCAAATTTAGCTTGGACAATTGCCATGAGTCATAGAGCGCTTTTACTGCCCGAGCGTCAGATGCGACTTGTATCTCCTCGGGAGTGTAGCCTTGCGTTTTTGCGAACTCGATAACTTGCTGACGTTCGTCAAGCATAGTTTTCTCGTCACGCCATGCCGGAATAGCGTCCAACATTTTCTCTTTCTCTTTGACCAAGTGTTCTTGAAAAGCGACCTGCCTCTCGGCCGTCTGCTGTCTTTGGATCACGACTTGTTGATCATTTACTGACTGCAAATTGGCCTTGTGGTCGTTCCAGTTTTGAACGGCTCTGGTGTATTCCTTCGCGTCTAATTCTTGCATCAACCTATCCCAATCAGGCTCTTGAGCCGTGATGGATTGTAGGTATTGCTGTGCGAGTTGAAGTCCTTGCCCATACTCATCGCGCGCTTTTCTGGCTTCAGCAATCTCTGCGTCAGCCTGCTTGCTTTTTTCAGCGACTTCTTGCATGCGCTTTGTGAACGCACTCTGCATCATAAAGCCGTCTTTGAGAGTCTTGAGGTCTACCTCCATCTCCTTGCCGTCAACTTTGACGGTGTAGAGAGGCTCCTCATCTTCTTCAATTTCGGCCTCATCTTCAGAGGCATCTTCCTCATCGTAAACGTCGTCGGCCTCGCCTTCGATCACGTCATCGTCATCAACCTCATCGGTTTCAGGCTCTGTTTGATCTTCGGCTTCGGTATCGACCTCCGCTGACTCAGAGGGTTGAGCCTGATCCTCTTCAGGCTCTGCCGCCGCGCTCTCTTGGTTATCCGCCGGGGGCGGGTCTAAGAGCGAAGTTACAGCATCATTAAAACTTAAAGAATGTTGTTCGCTGGTTTCCGGGGTGGAATTATCAGCCATTTTAATCACCTATTTTTTTGTTGTTGCTCCAAATTCATCTTTGCAATTTTGCCATCCACGACCACGCTCGCAATCTGCTGTTTAAGCGTGTCGAGTGCTGTGCAAAGATTGTAAATGCGCTCGCGAGCCTCGGTGTCACCCACCTCGGTTTGTCGCCATGTGCGCATAAATTCATCGTTGAGCGTTTTGAACGCCTCTTGCAAAAGAGGGTCTTTCAGCAACCGTTCCGCGTGTGCCGCACGTTCTTGCTGAGTTCTTAATTTTGCCTCGCTCATCCGAGCAAACCGCGAACCGGGGCAAAACCAGTCAAATCCATTTGATTTGTGTAAAAGTCAGGGTTGTAGGCGAAAGACTCCACAAACTGTTTGTTTGCATCCGCAAAGCCATCGCCTCCAAATGCAGGCACTTGATCAAGCGCCGTAGGACGATACATCAGTCCGTCAGCGGAGCTTGTGATTGGGTCAGAGATGTCTGTGGTGGAATCATTATCTAAACGACAAGCCTGCAAATCATCGTCAAACTTATAACCCTCCGGGCAAACGCCTGTCAGAGGATTCGGTGGCACGATTTTTTCAACCGTGTCTTCTCGGCCAGATCCGTCATCGAATATTGGACTAGTGTCATTGCCTGTGTAAACTTCTCCAATACCAAATAACCCCGGAGTATAAGCTCCCTGTAATTTTCCAGTTGTGTCGAAAGCTGGGATTGAATCAGGGTTTTGCAATGCTCTGTTTATGTTGCTGAGATTGAATTTCGATAACAGCCCAGTAGCCAATCCAAATGTATTCGGAATATTAAAGTTTTTTCCAAAAAAAGAAACAGGAAAGCCTCTCATCATGTTTTGGGCTTGCTGTTGTCTGTTTTGTATTTGATTTTGAGCATAACCTAAAATTTGATCTCTTGCCGCCTGTGAGCCTAAACCAGTACCCGTCCGAATACTCATCATCGTGTCGTAAACGTCTCTGGCTGATTGACGAGATGTAGGGTTAAAATCATCGTCAAATTGAAAACCACTCATGTCGACGCCTTGCGCGGCGGCGGCGGCGGCGGCGAGGTCTTGTTGGTAATCTTGGTCAAGATCCTCATCTGTTAAACCATCATCAGCACCGCCGGAGCTATAACCACTGTCAAAACCTCCGCCATCAAAACCAGCATCACCGCCCGATCCCATTCCTTTGTCAGGCGGAAACGCGGGAATACCATTGACCATCTCCCCCGTGCCACCTAGCGCCATAAGCAAGCCCTGTTCTGCATCGTTTATGTAGGCAAGCTGATGCGGCTGACCTTTGATTGTTGCCCTTCTAGGTGCTGTGATTTTTCTGTTTGGCATAATTAAACTCTTGGCAAATTTGTGCTAATTTCAGCGTCTGTGATAGCTTTTGCGGCTCTAAGCTGACTCTCCAATGAAAGCTCCTCACGACGCATTTCTAACTCGGCCGCTTGCTTTTGCTCGGCAAGCCGCAGATCAGCCGCCGCTTTCTCACGCTTGATGGCAATATCGGCCTCTGCCTTTTGCCGGGCGATTTCAATGTCTGCTTGCGCTTTTTGTTGCTCAAGCTGAAGCATCTGCATTTGCGGGTTAGGCTGTTGCGATTGCTGGGCGGCTTGGGCCTTTTTCTGCTCGACCATTTGAACGACCATTTGCGGGTCGTTGAAAAACTTGCCACTGTCTTTAAACCCACCCATCTCTGCAATCTCACGCAGAGTTGTTGCATATTGTTGCAAATTGCAAAGCGGATTTTCCGGGCCTAGCTTTTCTAGTATCGCCTCCTGTTTTGCCGCGATCTGTGTAAGAAACGCTATTTTTTGCTCATCATCAGCAGTGCCTAGACCAACATTAACAACCACGTCGAACTCGCTGTCCCACTCGCGCGGGTCGATTGGCACGAATTTGTTGCGCAATCTGATGACGCGCTCATTCTGTTGATATTTGGTCGTGAGTAGGAGAATGCCCTTAAACAAATCCTTCATTCCGCCTTCTGCAATGTTTCGGCAAAATGACTCAATCTTTTGACCGGCACCTTTGACAGTCGCGGCAACGGCTGACGCGGTGGTGCTTTGGAGCGCATTGGGGTCAAGCCCGGCAGATGCGGCTGTAATACCAGTGCGGTTGCCCTTAATGTCGTCCATGAATTTGAGCAGAGGCAAAACTTCTCCGCCAACACCCTGACCACCCAACATTTGAACAGCACCAGCATTGCGAGCCCGGATCACACCCCCAGCCGTGCCATCCAACAAATCATCGAGATTGACCTGACCTTCAATAGCCACCGTGCGTGGGTTAACAGTCAGATATGTAGCATCAAGATACTGCCGCATCAGAACAGATTTGATCTGTTGCACATCTTTTGTGAGGTCAAATATACTGCGACCAATTAAGCGGTGTGGCATATTGATCGGGCTAATGACAGCAAACGGTATATGATCTGTGACTTCGTTCTCAAGAACATGAGTCCCGGCGTCACCAATCGACAAAACTCGGCGTCGCTCTGCAATCCCATCGCCATCGAAATCCATCAAAATCACACTGTCGAAAACAGCAACCTCTTGCTGACTGTCATCAGCCGGGGACACATCGGAACCTGACCCGATATCGCCAAATCGAACGTCGCGCTCTTCTTCTAACTCAACACGAGTGCTACCCACGTGTTCTCGGATTTCGTCCTCATCGTATCCCATGCTGATAAGTTCGGAGACTGTCATTGTGGTGCGATGACAAACAAACCGGGCGTCCTCTAATGATTTGGCACGGCGGTTGAACAAAAACTCTTCGGGCGGCACGTTTTCAATCCGCACCTTGCCTGATTTGCGCGTGACCTTGACCTTCATGTCAAAGCTCTCTGCCGCCGCAACCTCGGCGCCGTCCATCATTGTGACATTTGTCACGTTAGTGGATTGTTCCACAACCTCAACGTCAGGGTTGTTCAGCAAAAGCGCAAGCTCTGCATCGTTCAGGTTTTCATAGGTTTCTTCTTCGACAGTCGTGGTGTCGTCATAGTAAAATTTTACGCACCCAATCTTGAAAAGCAGTGAGTCCCTAATCCACGTGTCGATGATTTTATAACCGTTATTGTCATGCGCGATGATGTAGTTCACATAATCGCTGGCCTGCTCTGCCAGTTCCGCGTCCTCTGCATTGCGGGGCGAAAAGCGCACATATTTATCCGACCCACAAAAAACTCGCATAAGGGACGGCATGATCTGTTCGACGACGTCAGAAACAGTGGTATCAACGACCTGCGACTTGCCCTCGACCTCATTGCCGAAAGGCTCTGCTAAATAATAGTCGAGCGCCTTAATGCGGTCAGCCGAATATTCTGTGTCGTAGTTGTCGAGCGCATCAGAAATCTCAAGAGAGATGAGATTACCAACGTCCTCGTCAGTGAGTTTTTCTGCCATTAGCTGTCCTGTCCAGTAATTCCTCAACGTCACATTTGTTAGCTGATTTGCAAAATTTGTGGGTCACGCACCCGGCACACAATTTTAATTTTGGCGCCGGGACAACGTGTAGTTTAGGGCGACTCCGAAAAGTCCTGACAATCATACTGAGCAGAATTTTCCACTGCTAAGTCTGATGCCGCGCATCTTTTTTTTCTTGCCGCCTTTGCCTTTTTTCTTGCCGTACATTGTTATCTCCTTACCTTCCAATTTTGCGCATCGTTATCCGGTGCGACTCTGTGAATGTGGCGCCGTTGCGCATTAGTCTGCGCATTTCGGCCATATGCTTTGACGTGTGATGAACGCTATGTCTTTTTAGCGCGTCGTTTTGACGTTTTGTCAGCGTCTTTTTTTTCATGGCTTACTTTTACCTCACTTGTCATTTGATACCCGGATGTGGTCAAGACTCGCATCGGGACCGGGTCAGCAATATAAGGAAACTCTGTTTGACTCGACCCGCAGACGCAACGCCCCCGCCTCTCGCAAGTTGGGTATCCGCAAGTTATCAAACGTCTGCATCGGGATTTGCGGCCCGATATTCTCTAAGTTGCTTTGGAGACATTGCAGAGACATCGATGTTTGCCTCTTGGACAAATGCCTCGTTAACATCTGGTGTAGACGGATCATCAGCCTGAAAAGCGCCAGTTTTTGTCCGCGCCCGTGTTTTTTTAGCTTCTGCCATTTTATTTGCCTTTCTTTCTAGCCCTTGCTTTTTTGACAATATCTGCGTCAGCCTTGCGGCCTCCACCTTTGCCACTTAAAACAGAATTCACGCGGCCCATCGCCCACGCCGCCATCGGCACATTACGACTGCCACTGCCAAGGTACGCCCCCTGCCCCCTGCGATAGACAGCCTGAAGCTGTGCAGGCGTGAACATCGTGCCTTTAGCTTTTTCTCGCAGAGTCTTTTTTACGCTTT
>CEVB01017017.1_pt1 | contig 11081 bp, 8 predicted proteins | sample 531381 | NCBI WGS metagenome assembly CEVB01 (sample SAMEA2622763, study PRJEB7988) | marine metagenome | biome: marine biome (ENVO:00000447); feature: surface water layer (ENVO:00002042); material: "saline water (ENVO:00002010), including plankton (ENVO:xxxxxxxx)" | depth 5 m | reverse complement strand
ACCACACCGAGGCTAGTTATTGACACATCGGGTAATGTCGGAATAGGCACTACGAGTCCCGATGCTAAACTCCATGTTGAAGGAAGTGTGTTAATTGACGCATATAACCAAGGAGCGGGTGCGGGTTTATTCTTCCGCGAGGGATTCCTCAATACCAACCAACCCTCAATCACAGTAGCAGACCATAGCGGTGCAAACCCCGATGGGCTTTGCATAGCAGCTCATGATGGCATATCATTCAAACTGAATGGTGGCACTGAGAGAGCAAGAATCTCCTCAGATGGTTATCTTGGAATCGCCACCACAAATCCTCTGTATCCGATTCACATAGACCACAATGCGGGAAACCCCGCCACAGACAACGACTTTGCCATCTTTGTCGATCACGATTCGTCAGGAAGCGGGGCGACAGGCGGCGACAGGGAACAGGGTGCAATATATGTCGATGTGGACTCATCTGCAACGGGCGGCGACCAATCCAACGAACACCGATTGTACGGTGTTTGGTCGGATACGAGAGTAGGCGGTGCAGGTGATGCCGATGCGGTCTATGCCATATATGGATATGCAGAGGCACAGAGAAGTAGCGCGACTACTACTGCGACTAGCAATCTAGCAGGTGGTTACTTCGTAAGTGCGACTGATGACTCAACTGCGTCCGCCACAATAAGCGGTATGTATGGTGTCTTTGGATCTGCATCAGTTCAAGACACAGGAGTTGTATCCAATGTTCACGGTGCGCGTGGACAGACCACAGTGAGTGGAAACAGGGTCGGAAATTTAGCAAACATCAGGGGTGTTTCCGCCGAGGTCGATATTGGTGGTAGCAGGTCAGGCGGCGACATCACGATAACACAAGCAAGAGTGTTTGAGGGTGTCTTCGACCATAACGTGAACACGGGGTCAGGGGATGCGGCAGTCGTCACCAATGCATATATGTGGTACGGGAACTATGCCGTGACTCAAGCAGACCAGATTGGTACTAAGTGGGGTATGTACCAAACCAACGAGGACAAGAACTACTTCTCTGCGCCTTTGGGAATCAACGACACCACTCCTAGCGGTGACTTGGACATCATAGGTGCAGGAGGCGGCAACGGTGACATAAACCTCAGTAGGACAAGCGGTGCAACAGTCAATGTCCAAGCACAAGCGAGCGCGGGAATCATCGGAACCACGACCAATCACAACTTCCAAATCAAGACGAACGGCTCTGTGAGGGCGACAGTCACTACTGCGGGCAGATTGGGAATCGGAGACACATCTCCCGATGCCATGCTAGATGTCGAGTCCAACGATGGTAGCGTCCCTACTGGATTCTTTTACAGAAACGATTCAAGCACACAAGCATCATTGATGAAGTTGGTCGAGGACAGCGTGTTCGCAGACAGCCCTACGCTTGAGGTCATAACGGACAGAACAGACGGAGCCATACCTTCAATCAGCGTAGTTGGTGGTGCGGTAACGGCAAGCGGGCCTAACGGATGGGGAACCTGGGAACACAGGCATTTCTATGCTAGGAACTATGGCACTCAAACGGGTCAAGGTTCAGGATTACATCACATAACAGATGGAGATGAAGGAAACATAAACGCCTTTTCCCTGCCATACGATGCGAAACTAAGAGCAGTTCAAATCACATACAACACATCAACAAATCAATCAAGTAGCACGGCAGACCAAAAATGGAGACTGTTCCACAGTGGGGATGCGGCAAATGTAGTCACGGACATTACTGTGGACATAAGCAATGATTTCTCAAATCCAAATGGCAATCAATACATTCATTTAGCAACGGGCTTAGATGTGGATATGCCTAAAGGGAAGGGATACTCAATGAGAAGAGAAACAGGAAACCTAGACATATTCATCGTGAAGATAGATCTTTACTTCACAAGACACACAACGAACTTCTGAGGAATTAACATGGAACGTCAAGCCGAGAAAATAGTGGAAGAAATAGAAGTGCCAGTCTTGGACGAAGATGGCAACATAATAGACATCAAGATTGAGAAGAAAGTCTCATGGGGGTTGCCGAAAGGTTACAGTGGCCCATTCTATGACGAAACGATAACTGATGAAGACAGGTTAGCAGATGCTTGGGATGAAGTCAGAGATGTTAGAAAGAGCCTATTGAAAGTGGTTGATGTTTATCAGGGAACTCTCCTTTACAACTCTTTGACTAAAACCAAACAAAACCAACTAGCCAAATACAGACAAGCTCTCTTGGACATCACTAACCAGGAGAGTCCCGAAGAGGCAATGAAGAGTTTTCCAAAGACTCCGAAATGGCTGAAATAATAATGATAGTCCTGACATCTTTATGAACCATGTGCATCTGAGGCGTTATAATGACTGATGAGCCAAGAACAATTACTATGGAAGAAGCAATCCCTATCCTGCAACAGCAGAGCGCAGATCGCTTAGTTCTGCTACGATTGTACCAAGCATACGCTTCTGAGATTTCAAACTTCACTACACAGAGAACCAACCAACTACAACGTGATGTGCAAGAAGTCCTAGCGGCACAACAAGCTAGGAACCCACTTCCTGATGACGTTATAACGGAAGAAGAGGAAGAAGAGGAATCAGATGAAGAAGATTCCGACTCTGAGTGATAGTTGCTAAATAGCATTGTCAATCTAGCCTAGCACGATAGCATATGGCGAATGCACTATACAAGGGAGATCTCGCAGAGATTTCGTTCGGTAAAGAAACAGGGCTAAGGTGTGATGGGGCCACTTGGACATTAACTTCGAGCACAACAAGTACGAGCACGATTACAATCGGCTCGGGTGCTTATTGGCACACAGGGTCATCAACAGTCGTTGAGATTCCCGATAACATCCTAGTTGGGTGTGTGGTCAAGATTACAGGCGGGACTAACTTCTCCGCAGATGACTACACTACGACAAGGAGAACGTACTACATCACTTCCAATGATACAGGAGCAGGTACAATAGTCGTTCAACCCGCTTTGGCTACGAGCGCATCCCAGGCCGCAGGTGCTTCTGATAGCCTAGTCATTGAGTCATTCAGATGCCCTACGTTCGATTCGGGCATGACGGATACAACGAACGGCCAAAGAGTCAGGACAGACCAATTCTTCGGATTAGTCAATGAGTTCGCAGTACCGGAACCACAGATAGACGTGAGGAAGCAACACGTCATTGGCATGGGCAGGGATGTCAATGTGATTACGAGTGGCCGTGAAACTCTTGAAGGTGGTTCTCTTGAGGTCAATGCCCACAGTATGAGGTGGCTCAAGTATGCACTTGGGGGGCATACGGCAAAGAGTAACGGATCATTGGCTACGTTGGCTGCAGCGAGCAATACGATTTCCGAGAAACATTTCAATGTTCCAGACTCGGTATCAGCAACGGGTAGGGCGGAATTGCAGTCCAATTCTGCAACTTCGGAAGACTATTCTGCTATTGCATCAACGGGAACGGTTTTCACAGGATTGGATAGCGTATCCACTACGACAGGCACAAACGTCATGATTGGTGCTAAGGTAGCATCAGTAAATAGCACTACTGCCGTTCTAACCGCGAAGACTGTATTTGCCGTCACAAGCGGAACTGCGGCAGGTGTCCTCAAGGTGAATGATAGCGGGACTACGAAATACGCATCATACACCGGAATATCCTCTAACGATGTCCAGGGGATAGCAGACATCGACTCCGGTGCGGCAGCTCTAGCACTTGTTCAGAACAAATGCGTAGTGCTAATGCCCCCAATCGCAGGTGCAATATCCATAGGAGATACGAGAGTGAATGTAGGGGCAACTGTTCGTGCCATGTTCTCAGTCGGAGATTACATACAGATTATCGACAAAGCCACTCATCAGATTCCTGGTCAGGATGGAACGCCACCTACGATATTCAAGCACGAGATTCGGAGAGTCATAGCAGTCGAGGGAACTCACGTTCACGTTGAGGAACCATTCCTGTTCGCCCACGCAACGACTGATTGCGGGGTCGATAGGCTACGATACACCGCAGATGCATCGAAAGGTAGCCCTAACATCAATGCCACCACGAAAGAGCTCCAGAACGGCGTGACACACACACTCTTCGGTCACAACACCGTACCCTCATTCACAGTTGAGCAATCTCTAAGGAACAGCGATGCTACTCCTGGTGGTGAGCAATTACTCAGACTGTATAGCGGATGCAAGGTAGGAGATGCCACAGTATCAGCAGACACAGAGGGCGAGTTGAAAATCCAATGTGGATACCAGGCAGCTAGGCACTACACAGACACCGGCAATATGTTCTCACCTCACAGGATGTTCGACAACACGGCATCCACTAGCGCAAACAGAAAGGTTAGCGGGATAGCAGTCGATGGCGAGAAGCCATACCTGTTCCAAGACATTAGCATCGAGGTCTTTGGAAGGCCCGTTCTCAGAGCTACATCCTTTACCCTGAGTATGACTAACACCAACACCGCACGATACTTCATCAGGGGATACGAGGGACAAACTGCTGATACGGATCAGGTGCAACACGGTGCTACACAGACACCTCTTGACATTACAGAGGGAGTGAGGGAATACACCTTCACCTTCAAGGCTCTAGTTGAGGATGACAGGCTATGGGAAGAGTTGAGGACTCGAAGACACCATCAGAACACCAATGACATCACCTTTACGATGACTAAGGCGGGAAGTGCTACCACGAGACAAACTGCGACAATTACCTTAGAGGACTACACAATCATGAAGTCAGATCATCAGATACCTTCTGACAAAGGCCCAATAGAGGCAGACTTGGAATTGGTAGTCCGTCACATGAAGGTGACTGAAAACAATCCATACTTCATTTTATGAGAAAAGAGTAATGAACCATTGAAGAGGAGCGTTATACAATGAGAATAACCGGATTCATCACAATCAATGGCTCAAGGGAGTGGCTTGATTGGACTTTGACAGGTGACGGAATTGTTGAAGGCCCAGGTCTGAGTGCAGCAGAGATAACCTATGAAGGTTCGATTATAGCACCTGTTGAGGAAGCAATAGCACCAACAGATGGGTATGAGGATCTTACTGTTACTGAGTTGAAAGTTCAATTGACACAAAGAGGATTGCCAATCTATGGCAACAAGGAACAACTAATTAGCCGATTAAGAGAGTGGGATGTTGCCAATCCCTCCGGCTTAGAACAGACTGATGTTGGGGAAGCAGAAGTCGCACCAGAGGCAGGGGATGGAGATGATACCGTCTATCCGCCCGAGGATGAAGGAGAGGTAGAGGATGGCTCTGAAAGCGAATGATTTTCTCTCCATCTCATCAGCCGTGAGGCATGAAGTTGAGACACCTATTGGCCCTCTTGTTGTGTTTGTCAAACCGATGACTTGGATTCAGCAACAGGAAGCAGTCTCGCGCTTCGTTGATTTTAGAATTGCAGATGATGGAGAAGTAGCTCCAAAGATTGATTTCGGTGGCTATTATTCCTATGTCTTGTTGAATTGCATAGAGAGGACAGACCCCGCCATATCGAAGAAAGATATACTGAACATAAGTCCCGAAGTCGGTAAGGCGATAATGAGTGTCCTACCAGGAATCACAGATCTTACTGATGCTCTTGCTGGCGGTGAACAAGCCCCTTTGGCATAACCTACCCTCAGTTGCGAGCATTCATCCACTCGGACGGAAGGGTAGGAGACTTCACACCAGAACAAAGCGTAGCCCTGTCCTATCAGACCATTACCTACGTTCTAGGCAGTCATTTCAACTGTCCTCCCCATTCCTGGGATGACCAACCTCCTGAGAAGGTACACTTTCTGTATAACTTCGTCAAAGCGGTACAGGAAAAGCAATCAGAAGACATAGAGAGGGCAAGAAAAGATGCGGGGCGTTATAACGCCGGAGGAAAGCGAAATAAAGGCCAACCTTTACGCACGACAAGTGATAGTGCCACCCTTACAGATAGTTTTGACCTAATGAACGCAAGATTGAGGGAGCAGGATGGCTGATAACGGCATTGCAGACTTCGTAAAACAAGTTACCCTCGCCAATTCTGCTCTTAGTGGCAAGTTCAACAAATCAATGGGTGGAACCCTTGCTAAGACTACTGCGTTGCAGAAGGCGTTTGGCCCCTTTCTTGACTCGTGGATTAAGATAAAGTCAGTAGTGGAAATGGCTTTGTCACCCATCTCTGCATTTCTAGTCCCTTTTGGTTTGATGAAGAAGACTGCTGATGGTATCAAACTCACCTTTCTCGGATTAGTCGGTGTATTCATCGCGGTAACAGCAGGTGTTGCAGCGTTAGCAGACAAATTCGGAGTAAGTAATGAGGGTACTGAGAAGTTGAAAGAGGCAATGGGAGGCTTACGGGATACGTTCCAAGAGATTTTGAACAAGATACAAGAAGTGGATTTCCAAAAAATCTTAGACAACGGCACAGAGGTCTTCAATGGCTTACTGTCATTGCTATCAACGGTTGCTGCTGAAATTGTAACGTGGGTTGATTTTGTCATTACGACATTCCTCGAACTACCTGCAATCTTTGAAGATCTCGGATTTATAGATACATTCAGAGAATCATTCAATGAGGTATTCGTTGCAATTGAGGGTCTAATAGGTACTGTGAAAGATGCATTGACTGCCTTTGGGGGAGAAGGTGCAAGCGTAGCTGAGATAGTCGGCGGTGCATTTGAGACAATAGGAACTAAATTAGTAGAGATGGGTGCAGCCGATTTAATCAACGGGATTATTGATGTAATCGGGGAACTCGTGGAGTTAGTAATCAACCTAACCACAGTATTCATTGATTTAGCGACAGAAATAGGAGGCTCGGATGCCTTCGGGGTCTTTGCCGATGCTCTCGAATCGGCTCTCGGTGTTGCATTTGATACACTAAATGGATTTTTGGATTTTGTTGGTGGGATGCTAGGAACCATCAATGATGCCCTAGCAGGGGAAATAACTCTTGGTCAGGCGTTTGACCAAGTGGTTGAACACATAATGAATGCAGTTGATGGAGTAATAGAATACCTGAAAAATATTGATTGGATGGGGATAATCGGAGATGGACTTGGCGTATTGGGAGATTTAGCAGGTGGGGCGGCGGATTTCCTTGGCTTCTCAGAGGGAGGGATAGCATCCGGCCCGACAAGCGGATACCCTGCTATGTTGCACGGCACGGAAGCAGTTGTTCCCCTTCCTGATGGCAGAAGCATACCTGTATCTCTTGAAGGGACAGGCGGTGGTGGTGGAGGCAATGCTACCTTCAACATCAATGTGAGTGGTGGTAAAGGGGATCCCGAATCAATTGCCAAGGCAGTCGGCAAGGAAGTCCAGCGAGTGTTCAAGTCGCGTTCTAGGTCTGGTGGATACGGGAGGGGTATCTGATGCCTAAGATTCAACTCATAAAGCGAGACAGTAGTGTCTTGGAGCTAGATGCTGAAAACATCCAATTTGACTTGACTAGAATTATCACCGCACACGCTTTACCTATCTTCAACACTCGTGCCGCCATAGATTTGAATCAGACGAATATCAACATCATACTAGAAGGAATCATCACAGACGATGTTTCTGCTAGTCCTGGTGTGGGTTCCGCCTTTACCATTGATACATCCATCAATGGCAGTCAGACACTAGAGGCTACTTGGTATGAGTTGTTTGCAACTTGGAACGCAGTTAAGACTGAATTAGATGGAGTCGAGATACGATTCAAAAGCATAGGTCAAATCAATGCTAATCTCGGAGAAGACATCACAATCAAATTGAAGAATGGAGCGGGGAGTAGCACAGTAGCCACCAATAGCATCATCCTAGTGAACATAGCATCAACCACGAGTAGTGACAGCCTATCCGACACGATAGCGTCTGCATTAGGTGGTGCTCAGGTCAAGGTGGATACGGTCACTACTAATTTCTCAGATATATTCACAACGACTCAATCATCAGGACAACTAGAAACACTATCTCAGGACAGCCAAGGTGGAACAGGCTTCAACGGTGAGAAAATCACAATCAGAAACAAAACGGCTGGCCCTGCTGGCGATCATACTGTTACGGTTCAGAAAGATAACGCAGGGCAAGCGTGGACTAAGCAATTCCTTGTGACTAATGCACTAGGCGGACAAGCGGCAGTCCAATTGACTATGGAAGATAAGGTGCAAGACCTACTCAATCTTGCTAACATGAGTGCAGGAGGTGGCTTGGTCAGCCCTAACGCTCTTGCTGGTTCTGTTGTCGATATACCCGAAGGCGTTGCTTCTTTCGATGCATCCAAGTTCCTGAGAGTGGATGAGGCAAAGACGGTCAAGAAATACATCGTTGGCATTAGGATACCCTATGAGTCATTAGCCTCCTCAACCACAGGGAACAGAGTGTTGAGGCAATATCTAATTCCGTCAGGCATAGGCACAGATTTTTCTGCGTCTGCCAATACTGCCGAGTTCGATCCTACTAGCGTTGTAAATAACCAAACAGTGAGGCCAAACCCATTCTTGGAACAGGGTATAGCCATACCTGCTATATTGACGATGTTCAACCCAAATTACAATGCGGGCGATGGCTATTGGTCATACTCTATGACTGTCGCAGCAGTTGAACAATTGGTGGGTATATGATATGGGCATTGTGAGATTTCATGGCAAGGCTCTCCGTCTGAATGGTTTGACAGATGGATTAGTAGTGCCAACGGGTAAATTCAGAGAAGCAGGTTTCGACTTGAGGCCAAAGGAGTTTGCCGCCTCTATCAAATCAACTAAGAGTCATGCCACGAAGACGGGCAGAATGCATATCGAATCCCCTTCTAACCCCCTAAATGCAATCAGAGGAGCGTTCACCATTGATGCATATGTCATACCTGATTACGGTGGAGTGATTGTGGAGAAGCCTGGTTCATTCAGACTAAAGTACGGAGAGCCATTCTCAAATGGCAAAATGATATTCGAGGTACATACCGCAGACAGGCCATACACTCTCTCAACAGCCTTTGACGTATCAGTGAAGACATCTAGCAACTCAGGGGTATATTCTTCCTCATCCAATGCACACCGCCCTCAAGACATTACCACAGGACAACAAGGATTAGTTTTAGTCACAGCTCAATACACTCAAGATGAGTTGAAGTGTTATATCAACGGAGACTTGGTAGCGGATTTGAATCTAGGTGGTGAGGGGAAACTACTGCAACAATCCTCATCTGACATATTCATAGGTGGAAGAGGCGGCGAGTTCAGAGGCATCATAGAGAGCATCAGAATCAATCAATCAATCGACACTCCTGCGATAGAGCCTCTTGTCAAGACAGAAAACACGTTTGGCTTATGGCAATTCGATGACGAGTATGACATACCCGAGGTGTTTTTCTTTGACAATGCACGACCTGGAACTACCCATCAAGGAAGAGATGGCCCTACTACTCACGATGGTTTGCTTGATGTTCCAATGGTCGGAATCGGTTTTGATTTCAACACGACTCATTTCAAAATAAGGGATTACTCTGCTAATCCTGGCGGGCCAACAGACAGATACACAGCTCTTGAGAAACTAGCTGCGCTAACACAGGGCATACCTTTAGAAGAAGTCAAAGACCAAACGTGGTACACCTCAACGCTTGATTTAACAGACCAAGCCTACTTTACAGGAGTCAAATCAACGGTTCTTAACGCAGTGATAAATCACGCAGGAACAAGCCCTACAACCGGAATTATAACGCCTCCTGATTCTCAGAATGTTAGATTCTCAGGAAACGTAGTTCTTGGAACATCATCGACATCCACACTGAACCCCTCAGTAAACCGTGTGGAGAGAGTCAGAATAACAGGATTAGACTTTGCAAATAATAGGGTGAACTGCACTTCCGTTCACTTAGCCAACGATGCTGCGAATGGAACCATTGACAACCTCCCAACCACGCAGGGACACATCTTCTCACACACAGACAACACCCCTGTGTATTTCACGTTAGGCAAAGCGGACTTGCTTATTGACCCAGGTAACGAAGAAACGCATAATTCTGTATCTAATCAGCGTACTAGGAAGAAAGACACTTTCACTCTAGCTCAATACACTCAAAGCCAAAGATTCTCTGATGCATCGGGATTCTCGAATGATGCATATTTCTTCTCAACAAAGAGTCGAAGCACTGCATTGACCGATGCCAATACACTATACGATCCTAGCGATACATATTCAGGGATGGGGGCGGTGACATCTTACACTCTTGTAGAGGGAGATTTCTATCTCAAAATGTTGCCATCTCCTGATGAGCAGACTGTGAAGCAGACTGTTCAAGGTATTGCTAACACCTTCACATACACCAATGAGAATGTGGCAATTCATAGTCTCGTTTCTGAAAATGAAAGAGTGAGAGTAACCGAACTTACATATCACGGCGAAATATCAAACATAATCAACAAGGCCACCACACTCTCGGCTACTGACTCAGGTAGTAGCAGTAGCAATGTGTTCAACAGAATTATTGTGGAGCATGGCGTAGGTTTCTTTGATAAGACGATTAGTCAGAATGTGTATGCCTCAACTAGGGACGAGATCGTAGCAATAGCAGTAAGCGACATCAAACCGTTTATGCTCAAGGGATTAGATGTTGGTCATACTGCTGAATTCTCAAATGGAGTGCCTACAAATGACAACTATATTCGTCATCTGACTCCTGAAAAGGATAGCAGAATAGCCGTGATAGACTCTCCTGCCGCATTAGTGAGTGCCGGTGGCCCCAACCAAATTCAAGTTCATTACAACGCCATAGATTTGACAGGAGAGGTGGTAGCAGGTACGAGTCTTGCTACTGGTGAAGTCAGCACGAAGTTACAGCCCGATCATGCAACAGGAAATGCGGGCTATCTAGTCGTTTCTAAGACCGTTCCCTGTGGTAGTGCCGTCTTTGGTAGCCGGACTGTCTCAGATTGGCTTAGACGGCCTTATTCGGGCAATCAAACAGACGGTGATGCCATACTCTTGACCATCACCTCTCCTGGTGGTTTGGTAAACTTACCAACAACCAACTTCAATGACAAGCCAGCATCTCACACTTTAACCTCTAATCCAACAGGAGACATCACCCCATCCCCTTTCATCAACATTGAAGAAACCGTCT
>CEVB01003653.1_pt1 | contig 11082 bp, 11 predicted proteins | sample 531381 | NCBI WGS metagenome assembly CEVB01 (sample SAMEA2622763, study PRJEB7988) | marine metagenome | biome: marine biome (ENVO:00000447); feature: surface water layer (ENVO:00002042); material: "saline water (ENVO:00002010), including plankton (ENVO:xxxxxxxx)" | depth 5 m | reverse complement strand
TGAGAGTAAAGCGCAACAATTTTCTTCTGGTTGTTGTTGGCGAAGTGAATAAAGCAGCCGTCAACCCCAACGTGCAAAATCGACTTGCTGATTATGTAAGAAGCTTGATTGTAACTTGGGCCTTGTATTAGTTTGCAACCCTTTATTACTTTTTCTTCAGTTCCAAATTGATAAACTTTGATATTTAAAGACTCAAGCTTGGGAAGCACAAGTTCCATAACTTCGTCCCAGTAGCTGTAATTATTGGTTTCGATTCCAATTGGAGAAAACGTAATAAACTTTTCATCCTTTAATGGATAATAATCTTCATAAATTTTCGGCGTTTTAATTTTTACGCCCGTAGATAAAGCAAATCTTTCTAAACTGTGCATATTTAGCCCTTTATATCAAACGCAATTTTATCTTTGCCGTTGTGCAGATAATCAATAATTTTTTCTGTTCCAACGTGCGCTAAAAACGCAATTTCAAAAAACCCTTTGTGATTACCCTGTCCTTCAAGCCACATTTGGTTTTCCATTTGCGGCAAGAATGGAATTACCTTGTGGATAAAATCATTACCTTTCAGCATAGATTCAAACTGAGCAGAGGTAGCAACATATAAATTATGATCTGGGTACTGCTCTTTTATTGACTCAAATAAGCTAGTAGACAAAAACACATTAGAATCATCAACTGGCATTGTATAAAGAATACGCCGACCTTCATCGTCTTTGTCCAAGAAATCAGTAAAATCTTTTTTATTATTTGAATGATTTTGTTTTTCTTGTTCTGCTACTTGCCTAAAGTATTTTTCAATTTCTTGCAATGGTTCACCACGCTCTATTCTTTCGAGCCAGTGTTTCATGCCGTCTTCTTCTTTTTCTGGGTCTTTTTTTAGGACGTTTTTGTACAAACTCTCAAGCCACGCTTTATTATCGCCTTCGTGTTTTACGTCGCAGTATGGGTCTGGGGTTTCTCCGTAAATGGATATTTTATCGTAGTCTACAAATGGCGCAGAATCAATAAACTCTTCAAACTTTTTACCTATCACCGAGATAGAGTAATTATCAAGCACCCATTTTCGAGCCTGTTTTTGCATCTTAGCCCTTTTGTCGGGCTTCATGTCGTATACCTTCTGAAGCTGTCTGGCGATGCTCTTGGGGCAGGTAGAAGCCTTTCTGAACTGCGTACCGTGCTCTCGGTATTCGGTCCATTCAAGCGGTAAAGATGCCGCTTCCTCTTCGCACATTTCTTCACCGCAGCTATAGTTTGTAACCAAAGTAATCAACTCGGTCAGCTTGGCTTCTTGAATCGGATACTCTTGTCCACCAGAGGTAAATGGATGACAGTACACATCCATTAAATTATAAACATCATTTAATTGATTTTCCGTAACGCCATCAGATACGTTGGTTGTGGTTTGACTTTTTTTATTACCGCACATCGGACAGTCTTTTTCAACTGTTGTAAAGTTACAGACTTGGTAATGCTTGCAAGCTTTACAAATATAAGTCGTATAAATGTCTTCGAGCGGAACATTGTATTCTTCGGCAAGCTTGGCAATACCCCAACCTTCTCCAAAATGAGTATGCAGTAAAAGCCCTGACTTTACGTTCGGGTTCCATCGTTTAAAAATAGAGTAACCCTCTAATAAATTTGGTACAGATTTTCTTAATTGATTTCTAAACACGAAACCAATCATAAAAATATCTGGATCAATTTTAAAATGATTTCTTATATTTAATCTAGTTTCATCAGGAAGTCTTTTAAAGTAGCTATCTTCCAACGGACCATGCATCGTTTCAACATGATCGTGACCTAACTCGTGCAATGCCTTCGTAGCAAAATTACTCCAAATCCAATAATTTTTAATTTTATCTGCTGGCTTGAGGGCTGACGGCAAAATGGGCAATGAGTCTAAAGTGGTCCAAATGGCGGAAGTCACATCGTTGAACCACGGTTTGTCTATTGCAAAGTCTACGCCCCAAATGTCTTGAGCGGCGATATAAACGTCTGGCTTGTATTCTTCGATAGTTTTATCGAGCAATACCGCTCCGTAATTAGCTTTTCTGGCGAGTTCGGGGTCTTTCTGGATTTGCTCTAATTCGGCTTTATTATCGGGTAGTGTACCGATGGTTGTCCAAGGCGTTTTTTTAAACATTGGATTGCCTTTGTTCATGCCGCCGCAAGCATAATGAATAATTTCATATTTTCCAGTTTTATACAAATAGCTCAAAAGAGCCTTGGCGCATCGTCCAAAGCCCGTTTTAGCTAATGAAAAATCTGACTGATATAACAGTTTCTTTTTACGCATGACACTAAAAAGTTAGCCCCTTGGTTCAAGGTGGGGCGGCCTTGCTGAGTTTCATATCTTGCACCTTTCGGCGTGGCACTCAGAGACCAGCGTGAGGCAGGTACGGGCCTCAAATTTACCACTCGTCATCGTCAAAAGCTTGCGAAACAGGCTGTGGTTGTTGAGTGGGTTGCGGAGCTTGTTCGGACTGAGACTGCTTGTTCTGCGACTTGTAGTTTTTGGGATTCGCTGCTTGAACGAATGATTCTCTAAGCGCACAAAGCAAAGCCTCTTTTAGAACAATACCTTCAGCAAAAGTAAATCCAATAAGAAAATTAGTTTTGTTAGTTGAATCTTCTTTATCTTCTTTTTGAACTGAATAAGAATAACCCACTTGTTGTTCACCCCTCACGTAAGGACCAAAAAAGATTTTAGTAATTTGATTTTGTGAACGGTGATAGAATCCATCGTTGCCGTTTGTTTGAGCCGTGGTGTTACTGTCAATAGCTCGAACGATTTCTCCGACTTCAGCTTGAGAAAATTTTAGAATCACTCTTTTCGCAGGGTTGTTCATGTTCTTTGCGAAACTACCGCTGCGTGTGTTTTGATTCCATCCGTCTTGTTTAATTAAAGAACCCATAATTGCCCCGTCGTCTCCGACCCAAAATTGGCAAGCGGTTCCAGTTACTTTTGCGTTTGGTTTATAGAATTGAACTCTCATTGTTTAAATATAATAACAGATTTTTGGTTATAAGTCAACTATTTTTTTAGCTCATTGTACTTTATTACGGATCGGTCTTGCACTGAGATAACGTCAGCGAAAACGCACTCGTCCATCTTGGTTCCTTTGACTACGACGATCTCTCCCGACTTGGGTAATCCACCGTTCATCTCTTTGCACTGATCGAGCTTTTCTTTGAAGATCATAACCCGAACACTTGCCGTTTCGTCGCCAACAAGGACTTTACCGTAGCGATTACCATTCTTGGAGGTGCGAGAGATGGAGTCTTCTTCAACGCGCCCTACGAACACGCAACGCTCTCTTTCGCTCATGTTGTTCACGGTTTCGATGTGCGCTAATCCCCTACGCTCTGGAGAAAAGATGTCAAATAATGTCTTTCCGTATGTGTATCCAAGCAGGTTCTTTTCGTAGTACCAGTTTGTGAACGCTTCGTTAGAGCGATTGTGATTATACACCTCTTTGTACTTTTCGCACTTTTTACTGATCGTTTCCATTCTGGACTCTTTGATCATCGGCTTGTTTTTGTCGTCTTTGGATTGACTAAGGTGCTTGACGACTTTGACCAAATCGTACTCAAACTCTTCGGCCATTGGGATGGCGAATTGCTTTTCTCTTTTGGTCATAATGCTCCATAATTGAGCTTCGTAAGCCACCTTTGCGCGAGACTGCTTGAAGCCCTCAAGAGCACCAGCTTGAATCAATGGACACAGAATACTGATTCCAACTCCGGCTTCTTCTGCGGCTTGAAAGATTTCAAATTTATTAGAGTATTCGTCTTTGAAGTCGTTCAGCTTCTCAATCGATTTTTCAGAGATTCCCTTGATCGACAAAAGCCCAAAACGAATCCCATCGTCTTCAATGCTGAAGTCCATTTTGGATTTGATGATGTGCGGAGGATGCAAAGTTAAACCAAAGTTATTAAACTCTTTGTGAATCTTTGATATCTCCGCAATCGGATCAGGCTCATGGCGAGTCATTTGCAACAAGCTCATGAAGAACTCTTTTGGATACTTGAACTTCAGCCAAATTGTCGCAGCAGCCAATGCGGCATAAGCAATCGAGTGCGACTTGTTAAAAGAGTAGTTGGCAGAGTCTTCCAGAATCTTCCATAATACATCGCCAATTTCAGGGTCGAGCTTGTTTTCTTTGATCTTGTCCGCGATCTTTTGCTTCCATTCTCTGACTTGCTCGACTTTCTTTTTGCCAACAATCCGCCGCAAGATTTCCGCTTCGTCGAGAGTGAACCCAATTTTATGAGCCATCTTCATCAACTGCTCTTGGTACAAAGCTACGCCACCCGTTTCCTGTAGGATGTCATCGAAGAATGGATGGATTGATTCTGGATCACCAGTTTCAACGTAGCGAGCGTATTGATCCATGAACGACAACGCTCCCGGTCTAGCGATAGCCAGAACAGCACTCAACTGCTCCAGATTCATCGGTTTAACCTTTTGACAAACTTTGTAGTTGGTCTCCGCTTCGATCTGGAATAAGCCATGAGGGGCTTTTAAGTCTTGAAGCTGTCGGTAAATTTCTAGATCGTTGACATCAATATCTTCAACCTTGATTCCGATTAGCTTGCAAGCTTGATCAACAACAGACACACTTCGTAGCCCAAGGATGTCCAGCTTGACATTAAACTCAGATACCCAGTTCATGTCGAACGACGACACGAAGGTTTTCTTGTCTGAGGTTAATTCAGTCGGGCATGATTCATCCATTTGGTTGTATGAAATCGCAACCGCCGATGGATGTACACCCTTGTTCTTTACTAGACCGCGAAGCTTCAACGCTACGTCATACACCTCACGGTTTTCTTCGCACCAATCTTTAAACTCTTCTACTTCATCGTAAGATTCCTCAAGGTCTTTGACCTGACCAAACATTTTTGGAATCAACCCCGAAACGCGAGTCATTTCCGAATCTTCGATTTCGTTGATAATTTTGCCGCACTCTTTGATTAGCAGCTTTGTACTGAGAGTGTTAAGAGTTAAGATTTTACTCGTTTTACCCTCAAACTTTTCTTCTAAATATTGTAATACTTTTTGTCGATTGTAGTAGCAAATGTCTAAATCAACATCGCACATCAATGAGCCGTCCAAATAAGTAATTCCGTCTACGATCTGCTTTTTCGCACGAATCTTTGAAACGAATCTCTCAAAATACAATCCATATTTTACTGGATCAATTTTGGTCACACCGATTAGATACAATACGATACTCCCCGCAGCAGAACCACGACCCAAACCAGTTGGAATATCCTCTTTCTTGCAGAAGTTAATTACGTCCCAAACCAAAAGAACATAATCAATAAAACCTAAGTCTTTTAAAGTTTCTAATTCATATTTAACTCTATTTACATATTCTTCGTATTCTTTAGAGTCTTTCTTGAGGTCTAGTTTGTTGAAGCCGTCGAGGCAAAGTGCGCGTAAGAAATCGTAGTTGTTTACGTCCTCGCTGACCTTGATTTTGCGCTTTTCTTCATTTGGGATGTCGAATGATGGAAGTCGTACACCGTGAAGGTCTAAATCAATAAAATCAAAATTATCAGAAAAATTATTCTTCGTCTTCGTCTTTTTTGCGGCGGTTTTTTCTTGGGCTTTTCTTGGGCTTTTCGTTTTCATCTTGTTCTAGTTCCTTAAATGTTTGTATGATCTGCTGACAACTCTCTATTGAATCGTCGTCTTGAAAATAATAAAAAATATCTCCGTTATCTTTTGTTTTACCTTTTCTGATCGTAATCAAGAAAAAGTCAATTTTTTGCTCTTTTAGCTTTTCTGTCAGGTCGTAAACGAAATCCATCGACATACGACAATATAACATAAAAACATCAAATTTCAACCTGCCATTTTAATTTATTCCAAACTTTAATATTTAGCTGTAAATCAACAATAGCATTATGAAGATTCTCGTAATCGTGCGAAATATCGTATTCTTTGCCTAACGCCGTCAGGCTCGATTTAACGCCCTTTTTCTTGGTGTGGTAGACCTTGTACTGGTAGCAGGTCAAATCGTCGCTAGAACGGTATTCTAGGCCCATTTTGACCCCTCTCGCGAGGCAATTTGTGTCAATTGTCTTGCTCACCAGTGGTTTGTAATCTGCACCAAACTGCTCGTACAAATCTTTAATTAAATAAAGGTCAAAACCGAGAATATTATGCCCGACAATATAATCGGCATTGTCTAGCCAATCTTGAATTGTTGGGAAAACCTCCTCTGGTTTGACGCCGTGTTTATCGATTTTTGATTGACTGTATCGCGTGATACGAGCCGCATCTTCGCTGATTGACAGATGCGTATCCCATTTTAAGAAAAAGTCTTTTTGAGCGATTTCTTTGTTTCCTTGAACTTTGATCATTGACACCTGCCACGGAAGATTGTGGCATTTGTTCAAGCACAGGTTCAAAGTCTCGCAGTCAATAAAAACTAGAGTTTTGTCTTCGTCGAATCTAAGTAAGTGGTCGTCCATTATTTAATTCCTAATTTCTTTTTAGTTTCTCTTGCTAAATCGTTGTCAGCCCAAATGCCACCGAGTTCGGGGATGTATTTGTCGTGCTTCTCTAGATTTTCTTTAGCCGTGATTACCCTCATGTTATCTTGGTGGTGCGCTCCACCGATAGACAGCGGGATAATATGGTCTACATGATATTCTTCACCCCGCCTTTTTGACATTTCTTTGGCTTGTTTGTAAATGTTTTTGACTAGTTCGTTGTCTGTTGTGGGTAATAGGGCTGGAATCTTTAATGCTCTTCTTTTAGCACCACTGGCAAGATAATCTTGCTTGTTAGCTTCATAGTGAGATTTGGTGTAAGCCCTTATCTTGTCCTTGTTGGCTTCGTAGTAAATCTTTCTCTGAGCTTTTAGCTTGTCCTTGTTGGCTTCGCGGTAAGCCTTTGTCTTAGCGTTTACCTTGTCCTTGTTGGTTTCGTGGTAAGCTTTTTTATAAGCCTTTATCTTGTCAGCATTGGCTTCGCGGTAAGCTTTGTCTCTAGCCTTTATCTTGTCACTGTTGGCTTTGCGGTAAGCCTTTGTCTTAGCGTTTACCTTGTCCTTGTTGGCTTCGTGGTAAGCCTTTTTGTAAGCCCTTATCTTGTCCTTGTTGGCTTCGCGGTAAGCTTTGTTGTAAGCCTTTATCTTGTCCTTGTTGGTTTCGCGGTAAGCCTTATGTTTAGCGTTTACCTTGTCCTTGTTGGCTTCGTGGTAACCTTTTTGTAAGCCCTTATCTTGTCCTTGTTGGCTTCGCGGTAAGCCTTTGTCTTAGCGTTTACCTTGTCCTTGTTGGCTTCGCGCCAAGCTTTTTTGTAGGCTGCGATCTTGTCCTTGTTCTTTTCGCGGTAAGCCTTTCGGTAAGCTTTACTCTTTTCTGGGTCTTTGTAAGTCATTATTTTAATTCTGAAATTGGAATGTTGTAGCAGTCTGCTCTAAAGTAAAAATTTTTGCTGGGGGGTGAGTCTGGGTCAAGCTCACCTTCTTTATAAAATTTTGCTTTTTTGTAAAAATCTGTTTTAGATATTTTTCCTAAATACCAAGCCTTAGAGTGATCATTAAGGACGCTAACAAAAGCGTACTCATCACAATCTTGTTTGGTGTTAAAATCTGCGACGGTGCAATTGTAATTGCTTCGAGGAGCAACAGTCCTCTCCTTGGTTTTTACGTCAATTTTAAAATTATTGCTATAAACAATATCGTAATCGTAGGTATCTTTTATCTCTCCATTTAGGACTCTTTTCACTACCTCTTCGCCAATGTAGGCTACAATGCTTCCTTTGCCGCTACGAATAGAATTATTCAATAGTGGCAGTCTCGCCGCTCTTTCTTTTACTCTTTGAAGGGTTTCGTTGCTTATCTTAAATGTTTTCATCGAGTAATTTAACTTTCATTGTTCATGCTCCAACTCTCAAAACTGAACTTATCGCTGCACATGTGCTCTAGGTTTGGTTTATTGAGAGTGCTTCTGTTGTTGACGCAGCGGAACGTTAAATAAGCTTTGAAGTCTTTATTATTGATGTAGTAAATACTCTTAGCTTTTTCAACTCTCAGGTCGTTTGATGCGGCGTAAGACTCAACCTTTTGTCTGATGATATCATCAAATGGAAGATCGTTATCCTCTACGAACATCGTCGGCGTTGTGAAGCTAAAGTCGGGCAAACACACGGCAGACGTTAGCGTATTATAATGCAGGAATGAATCGTAAAACGGAATGCAGAGCGTCAAATCGTCTTCGCTCCAGTACGATGCGAGCGTCTTATAATCGATTCTGGGCTGATAATAGAATCCGTTTCGAGCGGCGTCAGTTGATATTTTGATGAGTCTTTCGTAGCCGCTTTTATTTTTAGCGAAAATGATAGACTTTGAAGTTTTACCCAACTCCTCTTCTGATTTGTTGTGCATGTCCGAGCACACGCTCAACCTCAAACCAAATATTAATTTGATATTGTGATCCTTTAGATTTTTGTAGGCTTGTAGAAAGCCCGTCATAGAATCATCCACCAAAAATACTTCGTTGAATTTATTCTCAACTGCAATGTCCACGATAGAGTCTGGACCATTCTGGACACCAGTGCCGTGAGCATCAAGCGTCAAGATGCTTCTGCCGAGCGAGTATTGCGATTTAAATAGCGGTATCATCTTTAATTAGAGTAACACGTTTTTTAAGAAATGTCAAGAGTTAAAATCCAAAACCGTCATCTTCGGAACCGCTTGAACCTTGGGGATGCGCTGGGCAGCCTTCGTAATGACGTTTCTCGATATTACCTTTAGAGTAATCTAATTCGTCTTCGGCCATCGCCGTTTTTAGAACCGCTCCTTTGCTGTCAACAAGCGCGTAATAATCATAGGCAAACTTGTGCTCACAATGCCACATTGGATCGCCATTCTTTTTGAGTTGACCCGGATATTTTGCAAAGCCGCACATCAACGGCCCTTTAAAACCGTCGCCTTTTTCTGGACGAGGTTGACGAGAGGCGAAATTAGAATGCGCGTCTGTCTCGGTGTAGTTATTTATTATGCTATAAATATATCCGAGATACTCTTCAAAACCTTTTAGCTGCTCTTCGTTGGCTTTAATTTCAATAGATGGATTTTCTGGAAATCTCAAAAACTGAAACTCGATTGAAGTATCTTTAATCTTTGGCCAAATCTGCTTCGCCGCCAACAAATACGCCAATGCTTGAACATTGTATTCGCATTCTTTTTCGGTGAATCTTTCTTTACTGGATTTGTAGTCAACAATACGAATTTTATCTTTGTATTCGATTGGCTTGTCGATGTAACCAAGGATTTTGTAACTCGGCTTGTCGGGATCATCTGTGGTATCCAGTAGAAATTCTTTTTCTGGATCGGTAATCGAAGCACCTTTACCACCAAAGAAATCTAAATTCAGACCGACGACAATCATTTCGTCGCACATTTCGTAGTTTTCTTCGTTGTAGTATCCGAGCTTAGTTAGGTTTTTTTCTACCAACTTTTTGATCGATGATACAGATTCAATAGTACCAGATTCGGTTATGGTCTTTACATACTGCTTGTGTCTGTCGTCTAGTAGAAGCTCCAGAACCAAGTGGCAAACAGTTCCTCTGACCGCTCCAGCATTTGAAGAGCGTGGCAGTTTGAGGTGATAGGTACACCAGTATTTCCAAGAGCAAGATTCTAATGTCTTGATTCTTGACGCAGAGAGAATTTTTTCTTCGCTCATAATTATAAATTAGATTTCCAGTTTAGTATTTGTTCGAGAGACATGTCACCGAAGTCTCCTTGTTCGGGTAGGGCTATTTGTATTTGATCGTGGTCGAAGTATCTCGTTAATCTATTTAGATTTTTTTGAGCCGCTTCGTTGCCAGCGTTGTTATTTGATGCGTCGTTGTTCAACGCAAGGATGATTTTGTCAACATCGACGCGAATGAAATAGTTTAGCAGACCCAAGCCAACTTGCAAACCAAAAGCCACGGCAGTGTTATGTATTCCAGCGTCCCACAAAGCAAGCATGTCACCAATGCTTTCAACAACAATAACTTCTTTAGATTGTCTAATAATCTTATTGTTTACTTGCATCGGATACTTCCACTGAGACTTGTCGCCAATGTGTTTCCATTTTGGCCGTTTAGATTCTGGGTCGTTTATCAAGTCTCGACCAGATACTCCAACTAAATTTTGTTGATAATCAAAAATAGGAAAAACATATCTATCTTTCATTTTTCCTGTTTTAACCACTCCGCCTTGAAGTAGCTCCAAGGTTTGATTAGAAACTCCTCTATTATTCCAATAAGAATGATCTTTAATTAACTTCTCAAGACAGTCTTTAGAAAACATTTTAGTTTCTTTAATTATTGGTTTTTCTTGTTTTGGCTTTAGTACGAGGCCGTCAGTATTCTTTTCTAACCATTGTATTGCTTCGTCCTCGGTTTTGAAATCGAGCGACATTTTTATTAAGTCTTTTAGAGAACCAGAAATATTTTTACTAAAATCAATAAACGAGCCAGTGTCTTTCATCACACTGAGAACTGTATCGCTGCTTGAATCTCTGTACAGAGGCTTCATGCGATAGGTTTTCGCGTCTTCTTTAATATTGGTGTATCCAATATTTTCTAGTATCTCTCTGACTTCCATTACATCAACTCCTCGCCATCGTTTTCGTTGACATCTTCAGGGTTGAATCGCTCAAGTTGAGCTTCAACTACATCGTGCAACGACCCACGCTCTTCCACGTTGAAGTTTTGCACTGTAAAGTTTAGATAGTTCTTCTCGAAAACTACTGATCCATTTTCTAGCGGCCTACGAACCAAATCGTGATGACCCGCTGCGTCACGGCCTTGGAATCGAGTTTTCAAGGGAACAAGCTTGTGCGTCCCGAAGTTTTCGCCATCTCTACCGAGTTCGTCAACGCTCTTTTGCCTGAAGATTGCCACAAAGCTCGCGAACCATTGTAATCTGTCGGACAGAGAGATTGCTGACGAATCGTCAACCGCAGAGCTATTTCGACCAGCTTCGCCCGACCTGTTCATCTGCATTGCGGTAATAATGGGCGCATCAATTTCTTCGGACAGTTTTTTGAGCTTATCGATTTTTTCAC
>CEVB01020095.1_pt1 | contig 11107 bp, 6 predicted proteins | sample 531381 | NCBI WGS metagenome assembly CEVB01 (sample SAMEA2622763, study PRJEB7988) | marine metagenome | biome: marine biome (ENVO:00000447); feature: surface water layer (ENVO:00002042); material: "saline water (ENVO:00002010), including plankton (ENVO:xxxxxxxx)" | depth 5 m | reverse complement strand
TTGTTGTACTGGCCCGCTCATTGCGGGCAAGGGTAAGGCTGCTACATCGTCAGGCGACAGGCTATTCCATATCTGGAAGTGACAGCGGATATCAGGTTTTTCTGAGTTGACGTTTCTATCGTATTGAAAGTAATGCTTAAATTCATACGGATAAATGATATGTAATAAATTTATCAGCTGTCTTTGTGTGACGAAATCGCGGCGCAGAGCATTGATCTGTTATCTGGCTGGCTTACAATAGCGGCCGCATATCGTAGTAGGGCGACAGTTCTGAGGCCAGTATGAATAGTGACACCATTGTAACAGCAGTGCCTGTGCGGCAACGTTTACAGCAGTTTATTGAACACGGCACGGTGCAGCGTATGCTGCTGGCGTTAATCCTGCTTAATGCGTTTACGTTGGGCCTGGAAACATCAAACGCAGTAATGTCGCTGGCCGGAACAGCTATTCATCTGCTGGACAAAGCCATTCTGGCCATTTTTGTGCTGGAAATACTGGTACGGCTTTATGTGCACCGGCTGGCTTTTTTCAAAGATGCCTGGAGCGTATTTGATTTTGTGGTGGTGGGTATAGCTTTGCTGCCAGCCAGTGGACCATTCTCGGTATTGCGGGCACTCAGGGTACTGCGTGTGCTGCGGGTGCTTACTTTTGTTCCTTCGATGAAGAAAATTGTCGGTGCACTGATGCAATCGCTAAACGGCATGCTATCGATAGCCATGGTGCTGGGTCTGGTGTATTACGTGGCATCCGTCATGGTGACTAAGTTGTTTGGCGCGGCTTTCCCTGAATGGTTTGGCAGTTTGGGGGCGTCGCTGTATACATTATTCCAGATCATGACGCTGGAAAGTTGGTCAATGGGCATAGCCCGGCCGGTCATGGAGCAGTTCCCCTACGCCTGGCTGTTTTTCGTACCTTTTATTCTGATCGCTACTTTCACCATGCTGAATTTATTTATTGCAGTTATTGTGAATGCCGTACAGAGCATGCATGACGCCGAACATAAAACTGAGCAGGATGCTGAAAAAGCCACACAGCTGCAGCTTTTGCAGCAAATGCAACAACTTAAACAGCAACTGTCAGAGGTGCAGCAGCAGCTGCGTGACAGAAGTAATTAACACTATATTTATATTCCAAAAAATTATAAAAAAAATAGGTGAATACGCGGTTGTTTTTGTTCAATTATTTTTATCCACACTGTTGTGGTCTATTTTTGCTCTTTTTGTCTAAAATTTATTCAGTATACTTGCCGCCCACCCCGAACCGGCCCTGCAGTCCGAGCTGGTTCGGGATGTCGTTTTTCATTAAAGATGGAGGCAGATCCTGTGATAAGAGGCTTGCTGCTGACTGCAGTACTTTTGTTAACAGCTTGCGGTGGTTCCGACACTGCCGCACCTACCAGTGTGACACCACCTCCGGCGTCTCCCGCTCCTGTTGAGCCAACGCCAACGGAGCCGGTAAACCCTGTCCAGCCACCACCGGAAACGCCAACGCCGCCGCAGCCCGTTGATCCGGTTGAACCGCCACCTGGAACACCATCGCCCGCGCCGCAGCCACCGTTGCCTGAAGGCAGTATGTCAGCTCAGCAAGCTGCACGGCTGCTGCAGCAGGCGACTTTTGGCCCGACAATGGCAGATATCAATTACGCAACAGGTCTGACGGTGCGGCAATGGTTAGATAAACAATTGGCGCTGCCGGCAACACTGCATATGCCGAATGTGCCTGACGTGATAGAAAAGAGCCACCCGTCGCATTACACGCGGGTCGAAGCCTGGCTGCAAATTGCGCTGACCAAACCGGATCAGCTGCGTCAGCGCGTCGCCTTTGCGCTCAGTGAAATTCTGGTGACTTCTATGCATCATCCAAACCTCGATACAGAGCCGCTGGAGCTGGCCAATTACTACGATATCCTGGTGCGTAATGCTTTTGGCAATTACCGTGACATGCTTGAAGAAGTGGCAAAATCGCCGGTGATGGGGGTTTACCTTAGCCATATGAGCAATGAAAAACCTGACCCGGCACGCAATATCCGTTCTGATGAGAATTTTGCCCGTGAAGTGTTGCAATTATTCACTATTGGCCTGGTGCAGCTAAATGAAGATGGTACAGAAATACTGGACAAACAGGGTAACACCATTCCCAGTTATGACCAGAATACTATTGAAGCCTTTGCCCGCGTATTTACCGGCTGGAGCAGTCCGGGTGAATACTGGAACCGCAAAAAAAAGGACCTGCTCAATCCTATGCAGGCGTTTGAAGAGTATCACGACACAGCACCGAAAAAATTACTTAATAATGTGGTGTTACCCGCTAACCAGACTGCACAGCAAGACCTGACTGCAGCGCTGGATAACATCTTCCAGCATCAGAATGTAGCGCCGTTTATCAGCAAACAGTTAATTCAGCGGTTGGTGACGTCAAACCCGTCAACTGAATATGTCGCGCGGGTCAGCCGGGTGTTTAATGATAACGGCCAGGGTGTAAAAGGCGATCTGGCCGCCGTGGTGAGCGCGATTTTGCTGGATGATGAAGCCCGTTACAGCCGGCCTTATCAGCAGGCTAATTTTGGTAAATTACGTGAGCCACTGCTGAAAACGACGCACTTGTGGCGTGCACTGGGCGCAGATTCAAGCAGCGGCCGCATCCGTACAGTAACAGTTGAAGATGCGCATGGTCAGGCACCGCAGCAAGCGCCATCAGTATTTAACTTTTTCCGGCCCGACTACTCACCAAGCGGTGACTTGCAGCAACGAGGGCTTAGCGCGCCTGAAGCGCAGTTACTGACGGATGATTTGCTGCTGGAAACACAAAACCTGTTTCATTCTGCAATTAACCTCAGTATCAAAGAACAGGTAACGGAGCCGGATGAAAGACATATGTTGCTGGCTTTTAGCGACTTGGCGCAGCTGCTTACAGCAGAGGGGACAGAGGCATTGTTGGATCGCTACAGTCTGTTATTTTTCGCCGGTGACATGCCAATGCAGTTGCGGGACTTGCTGCGGGAGTCAGAAGCGCAATTGCAGCAGCTTAGCGCTGTGCAGCGTGCGGCAGCCTTATTATACCTGGTATTTATTTCACCAGACTACGCAGTACAGTTATAGAGGAGAAGTAGTATGACTTTAAAGACCAGACGTCAGTTTCTCTCCCTGTGTTTACGCGGTTGCCTTGGTGCCGCATCGTTATCGGCGCTACAGATGCGGTTTATGCAGTCTGTGCTGGCAGCTGAGCAGCAGCCCTTTGCCGACTACAAAGCGCTGGTATGTATCTTTCTGGTTGGCGGCAATGACTCGCTGAACATGCTGATCCCAATGGGCGGTGACAGTCTGCAGTTTTATCAGCAGGCCCGGCAGGATTTAGCTGTCGCAGATGCGTTGCCACTTAAACCCATGCGTGAGGTAGAAGATGGTATTGGCTTGCACCCGTCAATGTCTGCGCTGCTGCCTCTCTTTGAGCAGCGCAAGCTTGCTGTTGTGTCGGCTGTGGGATCACTGGTGCAGCCTACCACTAAGGCTGAGTATTTGTCGGGCAGTATTATCAAGCCGCAGCATTTGTTTTCGCACAATGACCAGCAGGATACCTGGATGCGGGGCCGTGAACCGCAGATCATCAGCCGTGGCTGGGGTGCGCAAATGCTGGAGCTGCTGTATCAGCAACCTGACTTCGCCAGTTGTATCAGCCTGGCGGGCAGCAATCTGTGGCAAAGCGGCGAGCTGATTAGCCCGTTTGGCCTGACGCATGGCGGCGTGCCTGAGCTGCAGGCTACGCGGCGCAGTGATGTCAGGTCAAACGTATTACGTCAGGCCACTCAGGCATTGCTGACAGGACAGACACACCCTTTAGGCTCGCACTATGCGCAGCTGAACAATAATGCTATTGAACGCAGTGCCATTATGCGTCAGGCGCTGAAGCTGGCGCCGGATTTCACTGATGTATTCCCATCAGGCAATACACTCGCGGCGCAGCTGAGGAAAGTGGCGCAAATTATCAGCGCCCGGGATAGTCTGAATGTTGGCCGGCAAGTGTTTTTTGTCCGTATGGGTGGTTTTGATACCCATGGTGACCAGCAGCGCTTACACCCGATTTTACTCGGCCGGGTGGCTGAGGCTATGGCCGCGTTTCAGCAGGCGATGGATGACAGTGGCAACAGCAACAATGTGACCAGTTTTACCATGTCGGATTTTGGCCGTACCTTGAGCACCAATGGCGATGGTACCGATCACGGTTGGGCCGGGCATCAACTGGTGATGGGCGGGGCAGTCAAAGGCGGTGATATTTTCGGTGCTGTACCGCAGCAAAAACTGGGCGGTGAACGTGATGTCGGTGCTGGTCGGATTATTCCGGAATTTGCCAACGAGCAATATTTCGCTACGTTGGCGCAGTGGTTTGGTTTATCAGCAGCGCAATGCCTGCAGTTATTCCCTAACCTGAAAAACTTTAATCAGGCAAATCTGCAATTTGTCTGATTAACTTACTGCAACATGAAGTCTTCCAGCGACTGACCGGTCAGCTTACCTATCTGACGGAACATATAGATAATAGCGCCAAACAGCATCACCATACTGGGCAGCACTATGACCGGGTAACTTAACCAGGTCATTCTGCCCAGTTCTTCGGCATAAGCTGTAGTACCCGGTGGGCTGACCACAATGGCTTTGGCCAGTATATAGTTCAGCGCAGATGACAGGAAAAATGACGCTGCAACAATGTAGCCGGCGCGGGCCATTCGTTGCTCAAAGGCCGTGCTGTTATTCCTGTCTGCCAACACCTGGTACAGTTTATCGGTATCCAGTAATTCGGGGTTTATCAGCAGCTTTTTTACAAACGGAAAGGGTGTGTACTGGCTTACCAGTACTATGATACCTATCAGGCCGGGAATTAACGCTTCTTTGATGGCGATATAGGCTGGATCCAGCTGCAACAGGCTGATGCCGCCGGTCAGCAGTACACTGACAATACCCAATATTGAGAAAAAGTTTACCTTGCCTGATTGCAGCAGCTCCCACAGCCCAAACAACAGCGGGAACGCCAGCGCGACCACTACCGCCCATACCGGCCCCAGTGCGTCGGGGCCGCTGAAGCGGCTTAGAATAACAGCAGGAATAATAACATTTAACAGCAGGTTGCTGATAAAGCCTGATTTTTTGGGTTTGGCTGCTGTGCTTGCCTGCTGCTGTGTCATACCGTTTCTACCTCTGCATCGATGCTGGCAGTATATCAAACATATTGGCTATTGCGCTGCACTGTCAGGTGAGATGACCAAACAAGTCGGCTAGCGCATTACGGTTGCGCCGCGACATCGTCAGCACAGTACCACATTTGAGAATCACTTCGGCATCGCCTTTGTCTCCGGGCCTGAGCTCTACAATATCGCTTTTACGCACTATGCTTGAGCGGTGGATACGGGCAAACAGTGCCGGATCCAGTTTTTTCTCAATTGCCGCCATAGTATCGCGCAGCAGATAACTTTTACGCTGTGAATAAACATGGATATCAATATAGTTACCCGCGCTTTCAATCCAACTGATGTCATTAACTTCAACAATACGCAGCCGGCCCGGATCGCGAATGGTCAGCCGGTCAATATAGCTAGGGGTTTCTGCCGGTTTGCTTGAACCGCGGTTAAGTTTGTCGATAATTTTGCCGCAGGCTTTAAATAACGCCTGCTGAAACCGCTCTGCACTAAAAGGCTTTAACAGGTAATCCACCGCGCTAAGCTCAAAGGCTGCAACAGCATGTTCCGCATAAGCACTACAGAAAATCACAGCCGGCTTATTCGCCAGCTGCTTAAACACATTTAAGCCATCTAAACCCGGCATCTGAATGTCGAGAAAAATAATGTCTGGCTGATGCAACTCTGCCAGGCGCAGCGCATCGGTGCCGTTATCGGCTTCAGCTGCAATTTCAAACTGATTTTGCTGATTAAGTAAATGTCTGATGCCAGCCCTGGCTAACGGTTCGTCGTCCACTATTAAACAACTTAGTTTCATATCCGACTCTAAAAACAATGCAGAGCAACTCTGACTTCATAGGATGCATTAAGGTTCCCGCGGCAGCCAAAGCCGTTTCGGGGCGCGCATTCTAACAAAGTCGGACGAAAGCCGTTAGCGTTTTGCCGACAGATAACAAATTAGTACAGTTTAAGCGCTAATAGCGCAAATCCCCCGCTTTGTCACAGTAAAGGTCTATCTGGCGTATTTGGACTGGATTTGGCAACAGAACAGCAGTAGCGTCAGCGCCGGAAAAACCACCACTATAACAACGGCGGCCGTAAACAAAGGCTTCCAGGGGGAATAACATGCAAAACTCTTTCGTAAGCAAAGCGGTACGCTTTGCACTGCTGGCGGCACCTGTTTCTGTCGCTGGTTTCAGTTCTGTAGCAATGGCGCAGGAAGAAGCCGCTAAAGTGGAGCGCATTGAAGTAACTGGCTCACGCATTCAACGCCAGGATATGGAAACGGCTTCTCCGGTCACGGTGATCGATGCTGCTGCCATCCGTGTTGAAGGCTTCACGTCAGTTGACCAGCTGCTGCAAGCGCAAACTTCTATGGCTGGCGCAGCGGTAGGTTCAACGACAAACAACGGCGCTGACGGTGTGGCGCAGGTTGATTTGCGTGGTATGGGCGCTCAGCGCACTCTGGTGTTATTAAATGGTCGTCGTATGGTGAACTCAGGTTCAGGTGCTGACAGCGCGGTAGACTTAAATGCTATCCCTGTAGCGATGATTGCCCGGGTAGAAATTCTGAAAGACGGCGCATCTGCGGTATACGGTTCAGACGCTATTGCCGGTGTAGTTAACATCATCACCAAGAAAGACTTCGAAGGTGTGCAACTGGACTTAAATGGCAGCAGCACTGATAAAGGTGACGGTGAAACCGGTGAATTAAGTGCGCTGTATGGTTTTAGCACTGACCGCGGCAACTACACGTTTGGTGCATCATTTTCTAAGCGTGAAGGTGTAATTCAGGCTGACCGTGACTGGACAGAGCCAGGCAGCAGCTCGTTTATCCCTACCGGCTCTTTAGGTGGCAAAGTACAAAATGCTCAAGGTGAATGGGTTGACCGTTCTACCGGTTACGATTTCACCAAAGACAGCTGGTATCAAACGCCAAGTAAGCGTTACAGCCTGTTCGCTAATGCTACTCAGGAATTTGCTGACGAGCTGATTTTCACCGCCGATGTACTTTATACCAAGCGTAAATCAGACCAGCAGCTGGCAGCCCAACCAGGTGACATTATGCTGGACGTTTGTGGTGCACCAGGTGCGGATCTGGTGAACTGCATTTCGTTAACCCCTGCAATGGTTGCCGGTGGTATTGAGGCAGATGATACCGGCCGTGTGAACTACCGTCGCCGCACTACCGATGTCGGCCCGCGTATTTATGCACAAGATACTGATACTTTACGTTTATCTGCTGGTTTAGCCGGCACGTTGGACGTACACACCGGCATGAGCTGGGATTTGTCATACACCTTCGGTAAAAACGAAGCTGATACGTCAGTGGCAAACTCAATCAATGCCGTGAAGATGGAAAATTCTGTTTATGCTAATCAGGCAGCCTGGTTCAGCGGTGCGCCACTGACACAAGCGATCATTGACGATGTTGGCTACTTTGAACAAGCCACTGGCGGTAACAAGCAGCATATCGTTGCCGGTGTATTAAGTGGTGACCTGTTTGATTTAGAAGCCGGTGCAGTTGGCTTTGCTATTGGTGCAGAATACCGCCGTGACAGTGGTTACTATAACCCGGATCCGGTAATTGTTGCCGGCGAAGGCACTGCAGCGCAGCAAGATCCAACCAATGGTAGCTATGATGTGGTGTCGTTCTATCAGGAAGTCAGCGTACCGTTCAGTGAGAAACTGACCGGTGAATTTGCCCTGCGTTTTGATGACTACTCAACCTTCGGTAAAGCCAGCACCTGGAAAATTGGTTTAACCTACGAAGCAACTGACGAGCTGATGTTACGGGCTGTAGCCGCAACAGGTTTCCGTGCGCCAAACGTTAGTGAATTATACGGTGGCAACACAGGTTCTTACGATTACCTGGACGACCCGTGGGGCAACGAGCAAGACCCGCAAATTCTGGTGAATTACACGTCAGATTCAAATATTCAACCGGAAGAGTCAGAGTCTTTCACTGCTGGTTTTGTATTGTCTCCATCACAGATCGAAGGTCTGTCGATGACGGTTGATTACTGGCGTTTCAAAGTATCTAACGCTATTACACGTTTAGATGCGCAGGCTGGTTTAAATAACTGTTTCGCCGGTGATGTTACATCTTGTGAAACCTTCAGCATTACATTAGACGGTGACTTGTCAAACTTCACTAACCCGCTGACTAACGTGGGTAATCAGGATACCAGTGGTATCGACGGTAACATCAGCTACCGCTTTGACGGCCTGGGTTTAACCTGGAAAATCAACAACGATATCACCTGGTTACTGAAGTTCAAACAGGACGGTATCGAGTACACCAACACTATCGATGGTAACTTTGGCGGCTATGCTGAACTGCGTAACAACTTCAGCATTCAAGCGGGTATGGACGACTGGAATGTAACCTATTTCAACCGTTACATCGGTGAGAGTGAATACCTGGCTGACGGTTCTAAAATTGACTCAGTGCTGTATCACAACATCTCTGCCAGCTACTTCATCACCGACGGCTTAAGTGTATCGTTGGGCGTGAAAAACCTGACAGACGAAGAGCCATCACGCGTTGCGAACGGCAGCGATGGCGGCACTGTACCGGAAGTGTTTGACACTATCGGTCGCCAGTTCTTCGGTGGTATCAGCTACAAGTTCTAATCTGTTTGTCGAACGTTGACAAAACCCGCCTTGATGGCGGGTTTTTTTGTGCCAGTTCTGGTTATTTGGTCTTACCAATTTCGTTGCCCATTTTGTAATCAATCAGTGTTGAGTATTAACAGAGAACGCGCTAGGGTGGTGCAAAATCCAGTAAACGAGGCAACGGAAATGGATCATTACGCAGCATTAAAGTCGAATGTTGGCTTATTGGGTACTAAGTTGGGCGACACTATCCGCAGTCAGTTAGGGGATGCAGTGCTGGAGCGGGTAGAGCAAATCCGGCTGTTGTCCAAAGCAGCACGTCAGGGTGAAGAGTTGCAGGCCGACAAACTAAAGCAGGTACTGCATAGTCTTAGTGACGATGAACTGTTACCGGTAGCGCGGGCTTTTGCCCAGTTTCTCAATTTGGCTAACCTGGCCGAGCAGCACCACACTATCAGCCGTATTGGCCATGCCAGCATTGAAAAGCCCGAGCCGCTACAAGAGCTGTTCAGTTTGCTTGAAGACAAAAAACTCGACAATGCTAAAGTGGATCAGGCTGTGGCCAGTTTATCCATTGAGTTGGTGCTAACAGCCCATCCCACAGAGGTATCCCGCCGTACCCTGATCCATAAACTGACCGAAATTGCCGCCTGTTTGGCTGAGCTGGAACATGAGTTGAGCCCGTCACAGCATCAGGCCGTCGAGCTGCGTTTAAGTGAGCTGATTGCCCAGGCCTGGCACACGAATGAAATCCGTGAACAGCGGCCAACGCCGGTGGATGAAGCAAAGTCAGGTTTCGCTGTGATTGAAAGCTCGTTATGGCGTGCCATACCCGATTTTCTGCGTGAACTGGATGCCAAACTGTTAAGTGCCACCGGCAAGGGACTGGCGCTGGATGCGGCTCCGGTAAAGTTTTCGTCCTGGATGGGTGGAGACCGCGATGGTAACCCTTTTGTTACGTCGAAAGTGACCCGCCAGGTATTGTTACTGAGTCGCTGGAAAGCGGCGGATCTGTTTTCGCAGGATTTGGATTTACTCAGCAGCGAATTATCAATGTTTCAGGCCAGCCCGGCATTGCGTGACATTGCAGGCGACAGCAGTGAGCCGTACCGGCAGGTACTGAACACGTTGCGCAGCGGCTTGCTGCGCACCCGTGACTGGCTGACTGAAGCATTAAAGCATGACCGGCTGCAGCGGCCACAGGACCTGATCTGGCATAACGCCCAATTACTGGAGCCGTTGTTGCTGTGCTATCAGTCGCTGCTTGATTGCGGTATGGCGGTTATTGCCAACGGTAAGCTGCTTGATACGCTGCGCCGGGCCTATGCTTTTGGTTTAACGCTACTAAAACTGGATATTCGTCAGGACGCAGGCCGGCATGCTCAGGTATTCAGCGAGCTGACACAGCATCTGGGCTTGGGCGATTATGCTGCCTGGGATGAAAGCGCCCGTCAGGCCTTTTTGCTGGCCGAGTTGGCCAACCGCCGGCCGTTGTTTCCAAAAAACTGGCAGCCGTCAGCTGATGTACAGGAAGTGCTCGATACCTGCGACATCGTTGCCCGCCACGGTAATGAAGCGCTTAGCACCTATGTGATCTCCATGGCGGGTAAACCGTCTGATGTGTTGGCGGTACAGCTGCTGCTAAAAGAAGCGGGTATCAGCTTCCCGATGCCGGTAGCGCCTTTATTTGAAACCTTGAGTGATTTACAAAACGCACCTGACTGCATGCGTCGTTTGCTCAGCATTGACTGGTATCGCGGCTATATCAATGGCAAGCAAGAGGTGATGATTGGTTACTCCGACTCGGCTAAAGATGCCGGGGTATTCGCCGCTGCCTGGGCGCAATACAGTGCACAGGAAGCGTTGGTTGCTATTTGTCAGCAGGCCAAAGTACAACTGACACTGTTTCATGGCCGCGGTGGCACTATAGGCCGTGGCGGCGGCCCGGCTCATGCGGCGATCTTATCCCAACCACCCGGCTCGCTGGCCGGTGGGTTGCGCGTAACAGAGCAGGGCGAGATGATCCGCTTCAAGTTTGGTTTGCCTAAATTAGCTGAGCGCAGCCTGGCGCTTTATGCCAGTGCCGTACTGGAGGGCATGTTGTTGCCGCCACCGGTACCGAAACAAAGCTGGCGTAGCCTGATGCAACAGCTGGCAGACGACTCCTGTGAGGCGTACCGGGCGATTGTACGGCACAATAAAGACTTTGTGCCTTATTTTCGTGCTGCTACACCCGAGCAGGAGCTGGGGCAGTTACCATTAGGCAGCCGGCCGGCAAAACGCAACCCCAGCGGGGGGGTAGAAAGCCTGCGCGCTATTCCG
>CEVB01081992.1_pt1 | contig 11109 bp, 14 predicted proteins | sample 531381 | NCBI WGS metagenome assembly CEVB01 (sample SAMEA2622763, study PRJEB7988) | marine metagenome | biome: marine biome (ENVO:00000447); feature: surface water layer (ENVO:00002042); material: "saline water (ENVO:00002010), including plankton (ENVO:xxxxxxxx)" | depth 5 m | reverse complement strand
TGAAGAAGCTTTTGAGCGTTGTGGCTTAGAAGTTCGTACTGGCTATGACATTCAAACAGCTAAAAGGTCAATAAATATACTTTTGGCTGATTGGGCTAATAGGGGATTAAACCAATGGACTATTGAGCAAAGAACGCAAACTTTAACTTCTGGTACTGCGGAGTATAATTTAGATACAGATTTAATTGATGTATTAAATGCTGTAATTAGAAGAGGTTCTACAGATTTTACTATAAGTAGGATAGGTAGAGATCAATATTTAAATATACCAACAAAGTCTACCACTGGTAGACCTAGTCAATATTTTTTGGATAGGCAAATAACTCCAAAATTAAAGTTATGGTCTACACCAGAAAACAGTACAGATATTTTTGTTTATGATGCTTTGACTAGAATACAAGATGCTGATACTGCAAAAAACACTATGGAAGTACCCTTTAGGTTTTATCCATGTTTGACTGCTGGATTAGCATACTATTTAGCTATGAAAAGAGCACCAGACAGAGTGCAATTATTAAAGGCTATGTATGAAGAGGAGTTTGAAAGAGCGTCAGCAGAAGATCGTGATCGTTCTAACTTATCATTAACTCCTAGCAGTACATATTATGGTTTTGTATGAGTAGATATGCTTTAGGTAAAAAATCTAAATTTATATCAGACAGATCAGGGTTTGCTTTTCCATATCGTGAAAGAGTTATGGAATGGAATGGTAATGTTGTACATAGATCAGAGTATGAAGCAAAACACCCACAACTTACACCAAGAAAACCACCTTTTGAGCCACAAGCTTTGTACCAACCTAGACCACAAGAAACAGATGATAATAAGAAGTTTATAGTTTATACAAATACTGGTTTAGGTATAATCGGTGCAGAGTTAACAAGTTTTAGTGCTACAGCATCTTTAGGAACTGTAACGGTGAGTGTATCATGAGTTTTACATTAACAACATTAACACAATCAGTACAAGACTGGACAGAAAATGATGAGTCTACTTTTGTAGCAGAGATACCGTTTTTTATAAAAAACGCAGAAGAAAGAATATTTAAAACAGTTGATTTAGATTATTTTAGAAAAAATGTTGAGGGAACAACTACTGCTAGTAATAAGTTCTTACAAAAGCCAAGTGATTACATGGCTACTTTTTCTTTATCTTATGTAAATAGTAGTAATGAAAATGTGTTCCTTTTACAAAAAGATGTCAACTTTATACAAGAGTTTCATCCTGACCCCACTGTGACGGGAAATCCTAAATACTACGCACAGTTTGATGTTAATAATTTTATTTTAGCACCTACTCCGAGTAGTGCTTTAAGTGTTGAATTACATTATTATTATCGTCCAGCTTCACTTACAACAGATGATAGTGGAACAACTTGGATAAGTACAAATGCACCAGACGCTTTGTTATATGGTACGTTAATGGAAGCGTATACGTTTATGAAAGGCGAAAAAGACGTGTTAGACTTATACAATGGTAGGTTTTTAGAAGCACTTGGAAGACTCAAAAATTATGCAGAAGGTAGAAATTATTCTGACTCTTATCGAGAAGGCTTAGTTAGACAAAGGCAAACATGAGTAAAACTAAAAGTGTTGCGATTGTCGGTTTAGGCAATAGTTTTTGCGATTTTATTTTAGCAAAAATGAGAAGCGAAAAATTTGATGAAGTATGGGCTATAAACTCCATGTCTGGCATTATATATCATGATAAATGTTTTATGATGGATCCGCCCTCTAGGTTTTTGGATACACCTAATGCTGGAAAACAAACAAATGTTATGGCTGATAGATTAAAAACAAAACTTAATATCCCCATTTTTAGTTGTACTTTAGACAAAAGGTGTCCGGATGTTGTTGAGTTTCCTTTACAAGAAGTCATCCAAAAGACTGGATATGCTTATTTTAACAATACCGTCCCTTACGCTCTTGCTTATGCTATTACACAAAAAGTTACAAACTTACATTTATACGGTCTTGATTATACCCATAAAGCTATAAATTTTGCAGAGGCTGGGAAAGCTTGTTGTGAATTTTGGTTAGCGATAGCAATTTCAAAGAAAATTAAAATACATATAGCTAACAGTTCATCTTTACTTGATATGAATGTTCCCGACGATCAGAAGTTATATGGATATCATAGACTCGATGACCCTCTTGTTACTACAGCAACACAAGGCGAAATGTTAATAACTAGAAAATCAAAGTTAGAACCTCCAGAACCTTTGGATGCAACACCGAATATTATAGGTAGAGAAGATCTTCCAGGAATAACTTATGAGGAGAATAAAAATGTTTAATGTAAATGTTTCTGAAGTAGGAAGTGTAAATGTGCATACTTCCCATGATGGAGGATTAACAAACGAACAAGTGGCAGATTTATGTGTTGATAAAATAGTTACAATATCAGATCAAGCTCCTGACCACATTAGGCAACAAGCTAATCAATTTAAAGAGCATCTTAAAAAGGTAGTGTATAATTATTTGCTCTTGGCAAGAAGAGAAGAACGAGCTAGTATAGTTCACATATTAAGATCTAATGGTCAAAAAGAACTGGCTGAGTATATAAGGAGACTCTAATATGGCTATAACACAAGCAATGTGTAATTCCTTCAAGAAAGAGTTGTTAGAAGGAGAACACAATTTTAAAAATTCAGGTGGAGATGATTTTAAATTAGCACTTTTTGCAGAGGGAACTGGTGCAAAATCAGGAACCACAGCAACTCTTGGTTTTGGAACTACTGCCCTAGTTACAACTGGTGAGGTGCAATCTAGTGGTTCATATTCAACTGGTGGAGCTAGTTTAACAAGAGTAGACCCATCTGTTGCGACTGCTACTACTACACAAACTGCGTTTACTGATTTTGCTGATTTAAGTTTTACTACAGCTTCAATTACTGCAATGGGTGCGTTGATATATAACGATAAAGACTCTAATCATAGAGCAGTATGCGTTTTAGATTTTACATCTAATAAGACTTCAACATCTGGCACATTTACAATACAGTTTCCAACTGCTGACGCTTCTAACGCTATTATTCGTATAGCATAAAGTAAACCGTTATGGCTAACGGTTGGGGTCAAGGCACTTGGGGTGCTGTTGGTTGGGGAGGTATAGGTAATACCTCTTTTTCTGTAACTGGTGTTGCAGGAACATCTGCCGTTGGTGATGAAGGTGCAACTGGTACTTCAACTGTAATAGAAACTGGTTTAGAGGCAACTAGTTCTTTAGGAACAGTAATAGCTAGTAGTATTCATATTATAACAGTTTCTGGTGTACAAAGCACAGCTACTCTAAATAGTGCAACTGCTTCGATCCCTATATCTTTTGGTGTTACTGGTTTAGAAGCTACAACTGGATTTTTATCTGGTTGGGGTAGTTCTGCTTGGGGTGACCACATATGGGGTGGTGGTGTTTTTGCAGATGTAGGGCAAACAATCACACCAACTGGTTTTGAAGCACAAGCACAATTAACACTTCCCACAATAACTGGAACTGGTATATTTAGCGTCACTGGCGTACAAGGTGTTACTAGTGTAGGTGATGAAGCAACTACGCCACAATCAAGAGTGAGTGTAACGCAATCAGGTTTAACTGGATCAGTGGGTAATACCACAGAAACGGGAACAGCTTTATCTTCACCCACTGGTGTTTCTGCAACAACACTTATTGCTCAAAAATCTACATCTACAATTACTTTTACGGTAACTGTAGTAGGTGGTAATCCTTCTAATCATCCGTATCATGGTGTAGGTTCTGCAAATAAATTTGCAATTAATGGATCAACTGCAACAGCAGACGTTACTTTAAATTTATATGAAACTAATACTTATAGATTTGATCAAAGCCATTCTAGTAATGATGGACACCCATTAAGACTTAGTACCACAGAAAATGGAACGCATGGTGGTGGTTCAGAGTATACAACTGGTGTAACTACAAACGGAACACCTGGACAAGCTGGAGCATACACAGAAATTACTGTTGTTTCTGGAGCACCAGACTTACACTATTATTGCACTAATCATCCAAACATGGGTTATTTTGCTTACACCCCATTTATTGGTCCAGTATTAATTGGAACAACTGGAGCACCAGTTACAAACGTGACTGCGTTAACTTCTGCTTTAGGTAATGAAACTGTAATTGGCTCTGCTGGAGTAGCCCTTACATTAGCAGGAATGTCAATTTCAATAAACGATGTTGCAATATCTGGTGGTTCTGTGTTATCGTTAACGGGAGTTGTTGGAACAACAGCTACTGGTGAAGAACAAGTGTATAGTTTAATAGAACCAGACCAACTGGCTAATTGGATTGAAAGGGTGGCATAATGGCAACATATGGTAATAATCTAAGGCTAAAAGAAATAGCCACTGGTGATGAATCTGGAACATGGGGTACATCAACAAACACAAATTTAGAATTAATAGGTGAAGGTTTAGGTTTTGCAACAGTAACTTTTGGATCGGATGCTGATCTTACTGAAACGGTAGCCGATGGTTCATCTGACGGAGCTAGAGCTTTATTTATTAAAGTTGCTTCCTCAACTAATTTAACGGCAACAAGAACTTTGACAATAGCACCTAATGATATTAAAAGAGTGCATATAATTGAAAATGCAACTTCGGGGTCACAAAGTATAAATATATCACAAGGTCTTGGAGCTAATGTCACAATAGGCAATGGTGACACAAAGGTGGTATATTTAGATGGAGGGGGTGGTTCAGCGGCAGTTGTTGATGCTTTTGTAGATTTAGATTTATCAGGGGGATCGGTAAACGTAGGCACAGTTAAAACAAACTCTGGTGATATGACATTTGATTCTGCTGGAGATATTATACTTGATGCAGATGGTGCAGATATAATATTTAAAGATGCTGGAACAGCCATTGCACACTTAACTAACTCAAGCAGTGATTTTGTTATAGAAACAAAAGTGCAAGATAAAGATTTTATAATAAAGGGTGATGATGGTGGCTCCGGAATAACAGCATTGACAATAGATATGTCAAGTGCAGGAGCGGCGACATTTAATAATGATGTGACTGCTTTTTCTGATAAAAGGTTGAAAACTGATATAGAGCCCATAGCAAATGCTTTAGAAAAAGTTAAACAGATGCAAGGTGTTTACTATAAAAGAAATGATGTAGATAATGCAAAACAACAAGTTGGTGTTTTAGCACAAGATATGGAAACGGTTTTACCAGAAGTTGTACTAACTGCAGATGATGCAATGGAAACAAAATCAGTTGATTATGGTAAACTAACAGCAGTATTAATTGAAGCAATAAAACAACTTAGTGATGAAGTAACCCATTTAAAACAACAGATTATAAATGGAGGGTAATCAGTGACTATACCTAGTTCTGGACAATCCTTATCTTTTTCTGCATTAAGAACTGAATTTGTAGGTGGTTCTAGTGCAATAAGTCTTGGTGATCTTTACAGAGGTGGCTCAAACATTAGAGCAAAGCACCCAACTAATAATGCCACTAATGATGCGGCGAATGTGCCTGAAAGTGGTGCTTTAGATGTAAGTGATTTTTATGATCAAGGCAAAAGTTTTACCTTTACATATTCATCCTCTGGTACAGATCAAAACTTGTCTGATTTATTTGGATCTACTGATTATGGAGTGGACTATCCAAAGAACGTTGTAATCCCAGCTTCAATAACTCTGGGAACAGCTAGTACTTCTGAATATGCTCTTGAAGCAGATAGTGGAGGTGCTGGAACAATTACTATTACAAACAATGGTAATATAATAGGTGCAGGAGGAGCAGGAGGCTCTGCTGGAAGTGCTAATGGTGGAACTGGAGGTAATGGTTCTGCTGGAGGAGATGCTTTCAAAGCATCAGTAGCCGTTACCTTAGTTAATAATGGAAGCATGTTAGCTGGAGGCGGAGGTGGCTCTGGTGGTGGTGGCGGAGGTCAAGGTGGTGCTCTTCAACAACAATCACAACAACAGACTACCGCTCAACAAGGTCCTAGTTACCAAGCACCAGCGTCTGGTAATAAATGGACAAGATACCAACTTGAACCCGGAGCACCAACCACACCAGCGGCTCGTATAGCTCATCAAGGTCCTAATCTAACGCCTGGACAGCAAGGATCTAGAGTGCAAATGCCATCGGTCGGTGCTCCTGGTCCAAGTTTTCCAAGTAGTCTGCCTTATAATCAAACTTCTGTTACTCAAGGGCAATATACATATTATAGAGGTCCACAAAACAGTCAGGGTTATATTTATTATACTGGTATGGAAAACCCACAAGAAGTTGGAATTCAAATAGCTTATTCAGTTTATAGAAGATATCCTCAACAATCACAGCAACAAAATCAAGTATCAGGACATAGTGGTGGTGCTGGAGGTGCTGGAGGATTAGGAAGAGGTTTTCAAAATCAACCTGGAGGAGATGCTGGAGCTAGTGGATCTGCGGGATCTACAGGTCAAGCTGGAAACGGTGGTGCTGGAGGTGATGGTGGCACTGGTGGTGGTTATGGTCAAGCTGGAGGTGCAGGTCAAGATGGGGCTACTGGAACGTCCTCTACAACATCAGGCTCTGCTGGAGGTAATGATGGTTCAGTTGGAGCCGCAGGAAATTATATTGAAGGAATATCAAACGTAACTTTTACAAATAACGGTACAGTCGCAGGAGGTACAGAATAATGGCAACATATGCTTGGACTATAGATTGTTTACATACTAAAAATATAACAAAAAGTGGTAAGACTTATACAGACGTAATTATTGAAGTAGAAGCAACATTGACTGGAACTAGTGAAACTGTGGGTAGTATTTCATCTGATGCTAGTTTTGATTTAGATATGAACATAGATAATGTTGACAGCAGTTTTACTGCATATGATTCTGTTACAGAAGATAATGTAAAAACTTGGATTGAAAATAGATTAGGCTCAACAACCCTAGCAGAGATTAAAAAAGGGATTGAAGGTGATCTTGAGTTTAAAGAAAAAGTAAATGGTGGAACTAAAAAAGGCACGACCAACAGTGATGGTGTGTTTACTGCTTCTTTTCCTTGGTCATAGAATTCATTTAGATTAAATATGAATTTACATTTTTTTGTTAAAGTCTTATATTTAATTAATGCCTATAAATACTGCAATTAAATTTTTAGAAAAAGAACATGCTAAATGTTTATCTTTACATATGGCACATGTAGAACCTAGCTTAAACCCTACTAAAGAAGAAATGTTTTCAGGAACAAAAAGTGTATATGCTGATCCAGTTTTTGAATGTTTGTTAAATTTTATCAAACCAGAAGTAGAAAAGGCTTGTAAAAAAGAATTAGTCCCGACTTATTCTTTTTGGAGAACTTATTTTAAGACACAAGATTGTCCTCCACATAAAGATAGACCTTCGTGTCAAATAAGTGTAACACTTTGTATTGATGCATCTGATAAAAAAGATATGTGGGATATTAATGTAGAAGATCAAGTTTTTAAATTGAATGTAGGTGAGGGTGTTATATATAGAGGTTGTGAACAAGAACATTGGAGACATGAACTTCAATATGATTGGCACAGACAAGTTTTCCTGCATTATATAGAAAAAGATGGTGAATTTTATCCACAATATAAATATGATGAAAGACCAGACTTATATTACAATACTGAAGTATCAATATGAAAAGAAATATTATTGTAGCAAAAAAAGCATTTTCTCCAGAATTTTGTGAAGAAATAATAAAGCTTCAAAAAAATACAATGGTGAAAGGTGGTGTTGGTACTGGGGGTGATGTAAACAAAAAAGTAAGAAATAGTGAGATTTGTTTTTTCAATGGAAGTGTAAAATATTTTCAACTATATAAACCAATACTTGAACTGGTCAGTAGAGTTAATAATCAGTTTTATGAATTTGATTTATTCGAACCAGAAACATTTCAACTAACCAAATATGATGAAAAAAATAAAGGTTTTTATAAGCCTCACGAAGATGGTTTTTATGAGAACCCACCTAATCAACTAGTGAGAAAACTATCTATGTCAGCACAACTTACATCGCCCGAGTATTATGAAGGTGGTCAGTTAGAGTTTCCAGATGATAAACATAATTTTGTGGAGGAAGATGCAAGAGAGCAAGGCACAGTTGTGTTTTTTCCATCTTATTTAAAACACGGAGTACAACCAGTTACAAAAGGTATACGATACAGTTTAGTTAGTTGGTTTGTTGGTCCATCATTTAGGTAAAAGAATATGAATAAAAAAGAATTTTTGGAAGCATGTAAAAAACAAAAATATTTTGGAGAGTGTTACTATGCTGTATATGATAATTTCTTACCTTATCAAGAATTTGGAGCACTACAAGATTATGTGTTTGGTCCATTAGGTTGGCATGTCAGTAGCAAAATTAATGTTAATGATACCTCTAATAAAGACTTTTATTTTGCAACTACAATATTTCATAATCAAGAATATGCTAGGCGTCAATGGAATCCTAATGAGAATGTTGATCCGTTTTTAAAAATAACTTCTAAATTATACATAGATGCATTAATGAGAATTAAAGCAAATTTATATATTGGTTCTACAGAAAATAAAATTCATGCACCTCATATAGATTACGATTTGCATCATACAGGTGCTTTATTTTTTGTAACTGATTGCGATGCTCCTACTTATTTAGCAGATGGTACAGAAATAGAATCAAAAGCTAACAGAGTGCTCATATTTAATCCTGCAATACCACATTCAAGTTCCGCACCAACAAACGTGCCATACAGAGTTACAATAAATATTAATTATTTTGGACTAGGTGTTAATAGAGATTATATTGCAGATCACCACAATAGTATTCCGACGTTAAAGTCTGATAATTACCCTTTTTGATGAGTACGTCAGATTTAATTTTATTTTCAGGTGGTCCAGACAGTACGGTTTTGTTGAAACATTTTTTACAACAAAAAATAAAAGTAAGAGTTTTGTATATTCAAATGGGTTGGGCGATAAGAACACAACCTAGAATTAAATTACAAAACATGGCAGTAAATAACGTGATGCAATATTTAAGAGAAAAATACGGAGACTTTGAATATTCACAAGCATCTATTCTTACTACTTTGAATGAGCAAAATGAAGATAAATATTTTGCAACAGATCATCAATGGTGTGCTTTTTTTGGTTCAATGTTTTGCCACAATTACAATATAAAAAGAATGTGGGCTGGAAATTACACTTACACAGACGCTGTTGTACAAAAAAGAGATGGTAAATCAGAAAACTATTTGAATGATAATGACTTAAATATGTGGATAGAATCAGCTACTAAGTTTTTTGCCAGACCTAAATATTGTACTCCTAAATCTGAATACAAAGGTAAAGGTTTAGATAGTTTTAAAAGTAAAAAAGAGGCATGGGACTCACTGGAAATAGAATTAAAAAACATGGTAAGAAGTTGTGTTTCTCATAAATGGTTTTGTGGTGATTGTCCAAAATGTTGGACAGCAAAAGAATATAACTTAAGAGATAATAAAGGTAATCCACTATGAATCCAGTTTATACTATAATGACACCTACTAAAATTCCTATTGGTAGAATTAACAAAAGTATTAATGAACAATTTATTAAAGAATGTAAGCAGTATCCTAATGAAAACACACTAAAAACAACTGCATCAGGTTTAATAAATCCAAAATTTATATCTACTTTGAATTTACATATGGTGAAAAGTATACAAGATAAATACATAAAACCTTACTTATGTGATCTATTAATAGATTTATTTGTAGATAGCACAAATTATGCTTTTTCAAAGAGAGACATTATTAAAAGTTATGATAAAAATATAAATATAAGAGAGTTGTGGTTAGTTGAGTATGATAATCAATCATATTTTAAATCACACACTCATGTTTCCTTACCTAATCATTACAGTTTTAGTTGGTATTTAAAATGTGAAAGTGATAGAAAAGTAATATTTATATCAGATAAACAAGAGTACGAAATAATAGTTTCAGAAGGAGATATATTAGTATTTCCAGGATGGTTGCCACATAGAGTAGAGAGCAGTAATAGTGTTTGTTGTTCTGGTAATTTTGATGTAAGCGTAAATATGGGTTAGTTATCCAAATATTGTAATTTATCAAAAATAGTAGTATGGTTTTATTATGCCATTACAGTCTTTAAAATTTAAGCCTGGAATTAATAGAGAGATTACATCTTACTCTAATGAAGGTGGCTTTTTTGATTGTGAAAAAATTAGGTTTTATACAGCGTTTCCAGAAAAAATAGGTGGTTGGGTCAAACAGTCAGACAATACTTATCTAGGTACAGCTAGAGCATTGCATAATTATATTGCTTTAGATGGTTCTGATTTCATGGGAGTTGGAACACATTTAAAGTATTATATAGAAGAAGGTGGTGCATTTAATGATATAACACCAATCCGTAAAACTTCAACAAATAGCATAACTTTTTCTGCTACAAATGGTTCTAGTACGATTACTGTAACAGATGCATCACATGGTGCAGTGGTAAATGATTTTGTAACAATATCTGGTGCTGTTAGTTTAGGTGGTCTTGTTACAGCAAGTGTGCTCAATGCAGAGCATCAAATAACAAAAATAGTAAATGGTAACTCCTATGAGATTGTCGTTAGTGTTACTGCAAACGCCTCTGATAGTGGTAATGGTGGTTCTGGTGTTGATGGTTTATATCAAATTAATGTAGGTCTTGATACCTCTGTTGGTGGTAATGGTTGGGGTGCTGGAGCTTGGGGTGGTATAAATGCTGATTTATCAGAGTTTGGTTGGGGTGAAGCCGCGTCATCAGGGACTACGGCTACTGTAAGATTATGGACACATGATAATTTTGGTGAAGATTTACTTCTAAATCCAAGAGATAGTGGTATTTTTTATTGGGATAGGAGTAATGGTTTAAGCACTAGAGCTGTTAATTTAACAAGTTTATCTGGTGCAAGTGATGTTCCTACAATAGCAAAACAAGTTTTAGTATCTGATATAGATAGACATATAGTTGTGTTTGGAGCTAATACTATTGGAACTTCTACACAAGACCCACTGTTAATAAGGTTTGGGTCGCAGGAGTCATTAACTAATTTTACACCAGATACTACTAATACTGCAGGAGATTTAA
>CEVB01000314.1_pt1 | contig 11143 bp, 17 predicted proteins | sample 531381 | NCBI WGS metagenome assembly CEVB01 (sample SAMEA2622763, study PRJEB7988) | marine metagenome | biome: marine biome (ENVO:00000447); feature: surface water layer (ENVO:00002042); material: "saline water (ENVO:00002010), including plankton (ENVO:xxxxxxxx)" | depth 5 m | reverse complement strand
ATGGTAATTGTGCTCCACTATCTTGGATAGCAGATGGATTCTGTGATGATGGAGAATGGGGAATTTATGATGAAGAAGGTAATGTAGTTCCAATTAATTTATATTGTGCTGAATTAAATTTTGATGAAGGTGATTGTGAAGCAATTGATGAAGATTGTTCACCTGGTTTGATTGAAGATTGTAATGGTATATGTGCACCACAACAATGGTTGGGTGACGGTTTCTGTGATGATGGTTCTTATGAATATAATGGGAATCCAATATTCTTCAACTGTGAAGAGTTTAACAACGACAATGGAGATTGTGATGTATTACAAAGGTCAACAGAAACAAGACCATATCCAAACGGAAAAATTCCAGTCAACTAATCTCCTAAATGGAGGGTGAGATGATTGAAATCATATCTGTGCTAACTCTAGTAGTTGCACTAATTAACTTTGGGTGGTCTCTATATAACTTCAGAAGTATTGAAGATATAAAAACTAAAATGGATAGAGAGAGATTTTGTAGGTATCCAGATACAAATGTTAGAGATATATTAATAGATTATGAGTTGGAAAAAGCTAAAAAACTTGATAAAGCCATTCACGATGTGGAGGATGAACTTGAAAAACAAAAACATTAATACGACTGATGTAATAAATGGGGGAGACGGACTTCCTGATTGGATGCAATTTAGTATCACATTAGGAATGTTTGGTATGTTAGTTTGGGTGTTATACTTGCTATTTCACCCAACTCTTGCATTAGACGAGACACACAGAGATTTATTAAATATCCTGTTGGGTACATTTATTGCATCTTTTGGAAAAGTAATAGATTTTTGGTTTAGACATTCCAAAAAGAAGGAAAGTTAAATGGGTGATTGTTATCAAGCTAATGCTAAAGAATTTATGTACAACAATAAATTAAAAGGTGCTGTACTGATACACGGAATAGCTATACTGTCTACTGATAAAAAACCTTTTGGTCATTGTTGGATAGAAAAGGGTAATACAGTTTATGATTTTTCTAATAATAGGGACATAAAAATGAATCGTGATATTTATTATCAGTTGGGTGGAATACCTGTAAAAGGATTTAAAAACTACAAGTATACACTTGATGAAGTTAGAGTTAAAATAGTAAAAACTGGCCATTGGGGCCCTTGGGATTCAAAACCACCAAGATAGGAGATATGATGAAAGATTTTCCAATAGATGATAAAAGAGAGATTGGTAAGAAAAAGGTAAAAGTACCTTCTGCTACAATTGACAATCTTCAAGAAAATATAATAAAAGAATCTCTTAGAGAGCTTGTAAAAGAAGATTTAAGAAAATGGTTTAAGGACAAGTGGGTAAACATTGGAAAGAAAGATAAATCTGGTAAACATCCACCTTGTGGTACAAGTGGAAAGAAAAGAGGATATGCTAAATGTGTTCCTAAATCAAAAGCCGCTAGTATGACAAAAAAACAAAAAGCAAGTGCTACTCGTAGAAAAAGAGCTGCACAAAATAAAGCTGGTAGAGGTGGTACAGATTCAACAAGGGGTGGTGGTAAAAAACCAATAAGAGTTAATACTAAACCGAAGAAATAAGATGAGTAATAAAAGAATACCAAGAAAAAAAGGACAACACAGAGGTTCATCATCTCATTCAGATTTGTATACAGATGAAAATCCTAAAGGTACGATAAAAGGATTGAAGTTTGCTACTGTGAAAGATGCTAAAGCGTCAGTTGGAAAAATAAATGGAAGTGGTAAAAGTCACGCTCATAAAATTCAAGCGGCTGTAGCTATGGAACAGAGAGCAAAAGAAATGGGTAAGGTTAGTGCGGCCGGAGTCTATAGAACTTTTATAAATAAGATGAAAAAGAAAACTAAAAAGAAAAATGAAAATACAGTTTTGAATCACGATGGAAAAGCCGCTCCATATGGTTCAGGGTATGAAAAAGTTGAAGAATTAATTACGAAGATGGTTAGTGAAGTATTAGAAGAAATAGAACTTGATGAGAAGTGTCAAAAAGGATACAAGACACATCCAACTCGTAAAACAAAAAAAATGTTTGGTAAAAGGTATCGTAATTGTGTTAAAGCTGAAGAAAAAACAGAAGAGGGTTGGAGTGATAAATATAAAAAATCAATCAACTGTAGTAATCCAAAAGGATTTAGTCAGAAAGCACATTGTGATGGAAAGAAAAAACGACAGGAGAGTAAAATGAGTTTAAAGTTAGAAGAGTTAGTAGGTAAAACTCTTACAGAAGAACAGTTTGATGAAGCGGCAGGTGAGAAAGACGCGTGTTACTACAAAGTGAAAGCTCGTTATGATGTATGGCCATCAGCCTACGCTAGTGGAGCTCTTGTGAAGTGTAGAAAGGTAGGAGCTAAAAATTGGGGTAATAAATCTAAAAAGAAAGAATCTTACGATATATACAATGAGAAAAATGGTAAAGGTTTAACATTAGAATTTAATGAACCAATTACAGAAGCTGAATATCAAGGTCGTACAGTACAACTTAATAAACCAATGCAAGGAGATACTAAAAAATTTAAAGTATATGTAAATTCCGGTAAAAAGAATAAAGATGGAACTATAAAAGTTAAAAAAGTAGAGTTTGGTGCTAAAGGAATGAGAATAAAAAAATCAAATCCTGAAAGAAGAAAGTCATTTAGAGCTCGACATAACTGTGATAGTCCAGGCCCTAAAACAAAAGCAAGATATTGGAGTTGTAAAAAATGGTAAAGTATTTATTAGCTCTATTAGTTAGTTTTGGTATATCTGCAGAATGGGGAACATCGGTAAGTGTAAGGACACCTAATGATGATACACAACCATTGGATTATGAGCTTTCTATAAAATTAAATGACACAAATGGGAAGTTTCAATATTTATTAAAGAGAGACTGGGAACGCGAGTTAGGGGAGAGGTACATCGATAATGTGGTTAATCTTCAACATCAAGTTCTTGGTCATCTATATTATGGTATAGATTATGTAGATAAAGAGTCTAAAGATATAGACTACATTACAGGTAATATTGGTGCTACTATCGGTTGGTTTAAAGCTGGTGTATCATTTAAAGAAACAGATGGTGAGGTATCACCGCTGTTGAATTTAGCATTATCTACAAAAGCTGATGTAAAAGATTTAGATGGTAATCCTGATGTGACTTACACATTGAGTATTTCTACAAAATCAAATATTTCAGATGACCATATATTTAATATAAAGTCAGAAGTAAAGAAGTGGTTGACAACAAAAATTAATGTGTTTGGATTATATAAGCACGAATACTATAATGAAAAAGAGGACTTTCAGTTTAAAGTCGGACTAGGAGTAAAACTATGAAAAAAGGACAATTAAAAGAATGGGTTCATCAGTTAGTAGAAGAATCTAATATAGAAATAGTAAAAGAAATTCAACTTGGTGAAGCTACTGTTCGATTGGGTAAAACTACAGATGCTAACTTTCACAAATCTGGTGGAGGAATGATTGTTCAGTTAGTTAGTAATGCAGGTTCAGTTGGTTTGGATATAAGAGATGTAAGAGCTCTTTTAGGATATATTAAAAAAATGTTAGGTTACTCTTATATGCCAAGACTTAAAGAAGGTTTCGACTTAAAAAAACTTGAAGATGCAATAAAAGTTTTTCAGAGTAAAATTAAAAAACAAGGAAATGTTACTAACGCTAGAGATGAAGAACATCTTAAAAAACTCATTAAGGTTTATAAAGAGATGGGTGGAAAGAAAATCAAAGAAGGAAAACTTGAAGAAAAAGTTGTAGCACTTCCAAGTGGTGTTAAAGCAGATTTAGATACATTTAAAGGATTAACAATATTTACCCTAAAGGGTAAACCAATCAAATTCGATAGACAGCAAGTAGCTATGTTGATTAGGTCTATTGGTAGATTTATGGGGATAAAATAATGGAAATATCAAAAGATTTATTAGAAGGTCTTATTAGAAAGGCTATCAAAGAAGAAAAAGAAAACTGGCCACTCGAAGAAGCAAAACTTAAAAGATTTAAAGTATTTGTCGATGGAGAGAGAGAACCTCTAATTCTTACAGGTAAAAATGAGAAAGATGTTAAGAAGTTTGCACATCAGATGATGCAAAACAACAAAGTTAAAATTACAAAAGTTGTCAAGGAAGAACTTACTGAATCTCTAAAGGGTAAGTTTGTTGTAGCTTCTATCTATGGTGATTTATATACACCAAAAGCAGTTAGTGAGAAAAAAGCATTGAAATTAATGATGAGGATAGCTGACCAATATGCAGGTGATAATGTTTTTATGTTAGGAGCAGAACATTGGAATACACATAAGTTTAATAAGAAAAACAAAATGGTTGAAGAAGGAAAACTTACAGAAGCAAAATATAAAACTATTGATTTAAGAAGTGAAAAAGGATTTAAAGAAGCTGAAAAATTACAAAGACAAGGTTGGAAAACTGCAGAAGTTGGATTGTTTACAATTAATATGGTTAAAGAGGGTTATAAACGATATGACAAAGATGGAAATGAATTAGATAAAAATGGAGTTCCTATTGAAGGATTTTCAAGTGACGCACAAAGAAGAGCTGCTTTCGCAAGTGGATATAAAGCTAAAGGAAAGAAAAAGAAGAAAAAGAGTGAAGGAAAACTTTCAGAGATAGAAGACCACGAAGGAAGTATGGCTAAATCACAATTAGAGCGTTCGATGAAATACTCTAAAATGATTTACGATATGATTAACAATGTAGGTCAGGGTGGTGAGGTTGAGTTTCCAGCTTGGGTTCAGTCAAAACTAACTAAATCTATGGATTACTTACAATCAGTATTTAACTACTTGGATGGTAAGGATGGTATTGAGGATAAGTTTCAAACTACTAAGTTGGGTGAGGATGAGAAGAAAAAGAAAAAGAAAATGCTTCTCAGTAAATTAAAAGATGGAAAACTGAATGAGAAGATGGATAGAAAGAAAGCTGCTATTATTCTGAAACAGATTGGTGGTAATAAATTTATTGCTATGACTGGTGCTAAAGGTTTTGCATTCTCAGACAAATTTATGTCTTTCAAAATAGGAAAAAATTCAAAAGGAATTAACTTTGTACGAATAGGTCACAACGCAAAAGACTTATATGATATGGAATTTGGTTTCGTTAGTGTAAGAGGAATCAAAGTTAAAAAGAAAGTTAAAGATGTATATGCGGATATGTTAGGTACAATGTTTGAAAAATATACAGGTATGAGGACATCATTATGATAAAATTAAAAAATATAGTATCAGAACTTATAGACCAAACATTAGCAAATCCAGGACTTTGGAAACAAGAGCAACATTGGAAGAAGTTTAATAAAGCTACTGATAAGGGTAATGATGTATTGGTAGTATTGAAAAAAGATAAGAAAAAACATTATGTTTGGCAACGAGGAACTTCAAGTAGTATTTCAATTACAGATTTAGATGGTAAAAAATTTATGAATGTTAAACCAACAGATGTTGAACAAGTAGTAGAACTACCACATATAGGTTATGTTAATAAACATCCTGAATTAAAAAAATACGGATTTAGATAAGTATAGGAGATACGGATGAAACTTAAAGACATCCTATTAGAAGCCAACGAAGATTTGGAAATCCATATCTATGACTTTGATGGAACTACATTCGGTTCTCCAGCAAAACCATCTTGGTGGACTGGTAGAGGTTGGTGGGGAAATCCTAAATCATTAGAACCACCTATCGTTCCATTAAAACCAGGACCTGAATGGTGGAATGGTTCAGTCGTATCAAGTGCAAAAAAATCAATCTCAAATCCAAATGTTTTTGCAATGTTAGTTACTGGTCGTATCGATAAATTCTTTAGATGGAGAGTACCAGAACTATTGAAACAAAAAGGTCTTAAATTTGATGCAGTACATTTAAATCCGGCAGACACACCAACTTGGAAATTTAAAGTAGAATTAATGGGTAAGTATTTAAAAAAGTTTCCTCAGGTAAAAACTCTTAATATGTGGGAAGATAGAAAAGAACATATAGGACATTTTAAAAATTTCTTAAAAAAGAACAATATGAAGGGTGAGGTTAAACTTGTAAAACAATTCGTTAGACCACCAGCAATAGATTCAATGCCAGAACACAAAGGTTCAGTCAGTATTGTTGATGAATCTTATACTGCAGTTGTATTGGATAATACATCTATAAAGAATGTACTTCAAGGAGTTAAGAATAGTAATGTATTTATTCCTAAAGGTTGGGAAGTTAATCCACATCATATGACTATTGATATGAAATCAATTCCAGAACTACAAGGTGATGTAGTTCCATTAACTGCATATGAGATTGGTATTTCAGATATGACAATAGCACTTAAAGTTAAAGGATATAAAGTTAAGAGTGGACTACCACACATAACTGTAGCTGTTAATCGAAAAGAGGGTGGTAAGCCAAGAATGAGTAAAGAGATTAAAAATTGGAGAAAAATTAAACCAATTAAGTTACAAGGTGTGGTACAAGTCTTATGAAGTTAAAGAATGTTATATTTGAATCACAAGTAATGCTCGCAGAACAGAAACTTCGTATGAAGATTCCTTCAGATATTAAGAAGATACATAAAGCATTCAAGAAGAATGGTAAACAATTATTCGTAGTTGGTGGTGCTGTTCGTGATGCTATACTTGGTAAATCACCAAAAGATTTTGACCTAACTACAGATGCTAAACCAGATGAAGTTATTCAGATAGCTAAAAAGAATAAATTAAAGGTTGGTGACGAGGTTGGTAAATCATTTGGAGTTGTTATTGTAAATGGTCACGAAATAGCTACATTTAGAAAAGATATTGGTAAGGGTAGAAGACCTGATGCAGTTGATTTTACAGACATCAAAGGTGATGTACAAAGGAGAGATTTAACCATAAATGCACTATTCTATGATATTGATAAGCAGACTATTGTAGATTTGGTTGGTGGAATTGAGGACTTGAGAAAAGGCCAAATTCGTACAGTCGGGAAAGCCGAGGAACGATTTGATGAAGACCCACTGCGTAAACTACGAGCACTAAGATTTGCTGGTAGTGTTGGTGGTAGAATGCATACAGATACATTTAATGCACTAAAAGAGAATCCAGATTTGTCTGGAGTTGCCGCGGAGCGAATTAGAGATGAATTTATCAAAGGTATTAAGAAAGCTAAGTCTACGAAGTATTATTTAACACTATGTAAGGATACTAAAATACTACCATTTATCTTACCTGGTTTAAACCTTAACTTGAAGTTTATTGATAATAATGACGCCACGATTCAATTGGCTACTTTACTGCTTAACAATAATTATAATACAGTCGAAAACAAATTAAAAGGATTGAAGTATACAACACAAGAAATAAGAGATGTTTCTTTCTTATTAAAACTCAATAAGTTTAATCCAACTGATATTTATATAATGAAGAAAGAGCAAGAAAATACATCTTTGACAGATTCTCAAATTGATGATTGGAGAACTATTACAAAAAATTCTGACATATCAAAAGTTTGGGATTTCAAATTATCAGTAACATCTAAAGAGGTTATTGATATGGGATTCAAAGGTAAAGAGATTGGTGATAAGATGAAGGAGTTAGAGACAAATAAATACTTGGAGAGATAATGGACTTTATGAAATCAATACCTGAATTAGCACCAGGTGTTAAAACTAAAAAAAGAAAACCCAAGTTAATGGCAGTAGTAGACGAAGATAATTGTACAGGTTGTCAAGTATGTATTCCATTTTGTCCAGTTGATTGTATTGAACCAGTACCAAAGGAAAAGTATGATATACCAATTCCACCTGTACAAGTTAGATGGAATGAATGTATTGGTTGTCAAATGTGTGCTAAAGCTTGTAGTAAATTGACTTGGGATGCAATTAGAATGATGAAGACGACATTATTTGAAGAAAGATATGAGATTGAAATAACATAATATTTTTGGAGAGTGTAAAATGAAACTAAAAGATTTATTAAATTTGAACGATATGAAATATACTGATAAAGTAGACCCAAAACATCAGGAAAAAATGGATATGTCTACTGAATTACTTTCAGATGAAATGAAAGTTCCATTTACACCATTTCCAGAAAATTCAAGTAAAGAGACTCTAGATGAGTTAGAATGGTTATCTAATTATAATGGTGGTGATATTGATGAAAATTATGTTAAAGAAGGTGATAATATTAATGATGTATTTGAATCCTATTGTAGTGAACACAATTTAAAATATGATAAAGAATATTATAAACAAATAATAGAAGAATCTACTAAAACAATATTATCTTTGAAATATTATTATAATAGACCAAGACCAAAACAATTAGCAGATTATTATGGTATGAAAAAATTTAAAGATGTTGAATTAAAATCAATGAAAACACCAAGTTATCCTAGTGGACATTCAACACAAGGTCATTTAGTAGCAGATTTACTAGGTAGAGAGTATCCAAGTCACTACAGTAACTTAAAAAAACTAGCAGACTTTATTTCAAAATCAAGATTAATGGCAAGAGCACACTATGTGAGTGATTGTATCTTTGGTGAAAAAGTAGCAGAGTGTCTAGTGGGAAAGGTAATACAGAAGAAAAATGACTAAGTTAAAAAGATTATATGAATTTTGGGAAAAAAAACCTCTAACAGAGAAACCTATGTTAGCAGGTAGACACGATAAAAAAGAAACTTTACAGATTGTAAGAGCAATGTGTAAGTCTATGAATATACCAGTTCCAAAAATTGAGTTTAAAAGAAATCTTCCAAAAGTTGCAGAACATTCTATGTATGCACATTATGACTTTGATAGAAACATTATGTATATTAATGAATCTATGAATAAAAATTTTGATGAGTTTTTAAAAACACTTCTCCACGAGTTGTATCACGCTAAAGATGCTAAAAAATATGGAAAGAATTTTCAGAAAGAATATGAAAAAGAAATAGCATATTTTCAAGCTTTGAATCCTGATAAAGCGGATGAATGGTATGATAATAATTCCTTTGAACAAAACGCCGAAAAGTTCGCACAAAAAAATTGGAAAAAATGGAAAAAAGCGTATGGAAAGATTCAAATGAGAAAAAATTTAGCTAATGATGGGTTTTAATTATGCCAGGTACAATCAGAATAGGAAATGATGGGTTTCGTTCTACTATCAAAACTGATAGTAGTAATAATCTTGTACTAAGTACACCAAATTCAGAAAATATTATTAATTTTTTTAGTGGAAGTAGTGAAGAGGGAAATGTTATAAGATTTATTCAGAATGTCTCTGCTTCTGTAAAAACCGCAATAGTGCATGTATCATCTTCCAATGCAGGAAATGGTGGTTATAACATAGATACACCATTTTTTGACAGAATAACTAGAGCTAATAGAGATTTATATGTTACTAGTCCTGGTGCTGCAATATTCCAAACCGGTCTCAGTAGTGGAAGTACTGGTGTTGGATATGAAATAAATAATTCAATAGCATTTGGTAATGCTAATAGAAGAATATTTATAGAAGACCGAACTCATAATAGTAATAGTGATAAGATACATTTATCAGGTTCAGTCGTAGTTTCTGGTTCATTAAAATTAAATGGAAGTACAATTACCGCTGGTGGTGGAGGAACTCCTGGTGGTTCTAATACTCAAGTTCAGTTCAATAACGGAGGCTCCTTTGGTGGAGATTCAGATTTAGTATGGAACAGTACTACAAACGCACTAACCATAAACGGAACATTAAACGCTACAAGAAAGTCATTCGTTGTAAATCATCAGAAGATGGATAATCATAATTTAGTTCACGGTTCACTAGAGGGGCCTGAATTTGGAGCATACATTAGAGGTAAGGTTGAGAATGATAATAAGATAGCTTTACCAGATTATTGGGAATGGTTAGTAGACGAAGATTCAATAACGGTTCACATTACACCAATTGGTTATCACATACTACCTTTATATTTTAAAGAAATTAAAGATAATTATGTCTATGTAAATAAGAAAACAAATTTCTACTATTACATTTGTGCAGAAAGAAAAGATATAGAAAAATTAAAAATAATTGAAAAAAAATAGTGTTTTTGTTCAACTAGTATATATGTATATATAAAGGGAATGTGGTTATGAAGGGTAATACAAAATATGGTTCAAATCCTTTTAAAGGTAAACCAATACCAAAGGGTAGAATAGAATGGGCAGTAGAACAAGCTCGTTCAGCTGCAGAAGCTGCTAGATTACTCAATGTAGATAAAAATACTTTCAAAAAATATGCTATTATGTATGATTTATATGAAGGTGTAAAAAATAAATCTGGTAAGGGTATATCTAAGGGTGGTAATATCTATAAAGGTACTCACAATTTAAAAGATATATGTGATAACAAATATCCAAATTATCCACTATGGAAATTAAAAGATAGAATTATTAGAGCATGCTGGAAAGAAGAAAAATGTGATGAATGTGGATTTAGTGAACATAGAGTTACAGATGCTAAAGTTCCACTAGTAGCAAATCTCAAAGATGGTGTTTGGGAAAAAGGACAAAGAAATTATAGTTTAGATAATATTCAGTTGTTATGTTTTAATTGTTTCTATTTATATGTAGGAAACTTAAACAATAGACATAAAAAAATATAAGGAGTTATAATGTATAATAAATTATTAAAAGCTTCACTCGACAAGTATCAAGCACAAAAATCAGAAGCTATAGCTCACTTGGACATACTATTTAAAAATTCAGTTGGTATTGGTGAACATACGGATATATTATTAGAGGTTGATAAGTGGGTTAGAAGTTTAGCAGAAGCCGATGAAAATTTAGAAATACTAGGTAGGTATTTCGATGAATACGGTGATTCAAAAAAAGGAAAGTAGAATGATAAATACAAAGTTAATAACTAGAATATTCAAAATAATATGTTTGATTGGTTTGATTTTAATGTTGATGAATAGTTGTAATGATTCAAATCCAATGACAATGGAAGAACCTTGTTGTGTTACACCACCATATCACGAAGTGATGTCAACAGAACAACCACCAACAATAAATCCTGGTGAACTACCACAACCAATGATTGTAGGTGGTAGTCCAGTAAATCCAGCGTGTCCTAATTGTAAATATGACTTTATGGTTTCATTACAATCAGATGGATGGTGGGGTGGACATTTTTGTGGTGGTTCAT
>CEVB01025805.1_pt1 | contig 11159 bp, 4 predicted proteins | sample 531381 | NCBI WGS metagenome assembly CEVB01 (sample SAMEA2622763, study PRJEB7988) | marine metagenome | biome: marine biome (ENVO:00000447); feature: surface water layer (ENVO:00002042); material: "saline water (ENVO:00002010), including plankton (ENVO:xxxxxxxx)" | depth 5 m | reverse complement strand
CCTATATCACGTTATGGTATGGAAGATTACTTTAAGGACAACCTAGCGGTCTCTACGACGGTGATAGGTAGTTATGATACACATAAAAAAGAATATAACGTTACACTTAACCATGATACTGTTAGTTTTAAAGAAGATACAAACGCTTGGACTAGTAGAAAAAGTTTTTTACAAGAAGAAGGTGTTAGTTTAAACAATAAATATTATACATTTAAAAATGGTGATCTTTGGGTTCATGATAACGAAGTTAGAAATGAATTTTATGGTGATCCATATAACTCAAGTATTAAGTTTATATTTAACGATGCTCCAGGTTCTGTTAAACAATTTAAAACATTAAACTACGAGGGAACTCAAGCTAGAATTTTTGTAGATAATGATACTAATAATGATGGTGTATCTAACTCTGATACAGATAATTATTTTCCAAATAGAGTCGCAAAAGCTGGTTGGTGGAGTAATAGTATAGAATCTGATAAACAAAGCGGTCAAGTATTAAGATTTGAAGAAAAAGAAGGTAAATGGTTTAATTACATACAAGGAACACAAACTACTATTGATAACATTGACACTAGCGAGTTTAGCGTTCAAGGTTTAGGCACAGGCACTGTTTCTGCTAGCGCTGACTACTCATTTAAAGTAACAATAACAGTAAACGAAAATAACGACTAATGGCATTAACTAATTGTACAATAAATTCCACATCTGTTGAGGTTACACCGTCGCAAGCATTAGGATCTGGCGTGGCTAATCAAATATTAACTATAACACCTAACACCGGTTTTAGAGTTGCAGCCGCAGATTTTGCTCAAAATACAGATTTAACAGTTGCTCCTTTTGTTAATCAAATTAACAACATAACATTAACAAATAGTGGTGTAGCTTACGCTGAAGCTAATAAAGTAATTGTAACAGTAGATCTTAAAGATACGTTTAATCCAGGAACTAACAATCATACTTTTACTATAGATATTGATGGTGCTGCGGTATTAGAAAGAGATATACCTAAAACTTTATCAGGTGTTTTTAACGTATCAGTAACAGATGCTACAACAGCTGCTACAAATCAAGCTTATTCAGCTACAAACACAAGCGGTACAACAGTAGATTTATTTACTAGAACAGTAACAGCAACAAGTGGTCACTTTTTTGAAACAGCTCCAACTTGTGTTGTTACAACAGGAGATGTTGATAATTATATAATAACAGCCACGCCTAATGGTACTGGTACTAATCATACCGCTACAACTTTTAATGTCGACGGTATAATACCTTTAATAACAGATACTGCTGACGTTATAAATATAACAGCTAATGCGGTTGATATACCAGTTGCGTTAAATAGAATTAATAGTTACAGTATAGACACATCAGACACGCCTTATGCTTTAACAAAGAAATCTCTAATAGTATATGGAAATGTAGGTGCTAAATTTAAATTAACAATAACAAGAACTGGAGATAGTCATACATATGATTTTACCGCTGGTGATTTTACTAGTAGTAGTACTGATTCTGGTAACTTAACTATAGCTAGCAATGGACAACACGCGCAGCTTATAACTATGCCTACGGTTGTAGCCGATGTTACTTATACATTTACTATAGCAGCCGTATCACCAACAACACTTAATTTAACACAATCAAATCCTTTTACTATAAATAGAAGAGGATTTAAAACCGTAACAGTAAATGCTACATCAACAAGTAGAGGAACTTTTCAATCAAAGACTATATCTTATACAAACCATGCTGGCACAACCATAAACCATAGTGCTGGTGCAAACTCTATAAATGGACAGTCTGGTGGTGAAAATAACACTGACAATTCAGCTGAGTTTAATTTTAATATAGCTATAGATGATGATCAAGCTTTTGTATTTAGTGGCGCTAATGCTTTATCAAATTCAATGACATTATCAAATAGTCATTTTTCTACATCAGGAAATGCTGATATAGCATCAGGAACAGTCACAGCAACTAGATCAGCTGATGGTAGCGGTAATGCTAATCAGTTATTAACTATAGTTGGTAATGAGTGGTACAACTGGCAACACGGAACAAGCAACACTGTAATAACTTTTAACATAGATCAATTTTGCGATGCTGGTGGTAGTAGCCCAGGTGGTAGCAACGTGCTTAATATAGAAGATACTAGGTTCCAAGATATAACAGGTGGTAGCTTAGCTTTATTATATCCTAGTGGTTATATACAAGGTGTAACAGGTAGAACATCTGGATCAACAACAGTAACATATACTTTAGCTGGAGTTCAGTTTTCAGGAAATGATTTTCCATCATTTGTAGATACAGCTGGTGATGTTACTGTTTCAGCTACATCAAGAACATCAGTTTCAACATCTAAATTTAATAGCGCTACATACACAGTTAGCGTAACTAGTTTTAATGTAGCCAACGCTGGTACTAGTAACAGAGTATTAACAATGGATATAACTGTAGCTGTAACTAATTTTAGCCCTGCAGTAGCGGCTAATGATGATTTAGGAATAAAAGTAATGTTTGCTTTTGCTAACGACGGAGCAACACCATAAAATAAAAAGATATGCCAAGTATAACAGTAAATTTTAGCAACGAACTAAACGAGTCAGTACAACTGGGAGACATATTATACTATGTTAATCCTGCTAGTGAAAACATGCAAGGTCAACCTAGTCCAATATTACATAGTAACAATATTGTTGAAGTTGGAGAAATAACAGCTATAAACTATGTTACAGGTGTTATAACAGCTGATATATCTAATTCAACAGCTTTACCTACTGGTAATAGCTTCTTTTTATTTAGTAAAGATAATAGAGTAAATATGACTAGCTTGCTAGGTTATTATGCTGAAGTTGAAATGAGTAATAATTCTACTGTAAAGGCTGAATTATATAGCGTTGGATCAGAGGCATTTGAATCTAGCAAATAATGTGTAATAATAATATAAATAATTTAACATGAAAAAATACCAAGGATCTTCACCGTTAAAATTTATACCTCAAGCAGCCCAAGCTCTTGGCGCTGTAGCAAAAATAGGTATAGGTTTAGCTGGTAGAAAAAAGAAAAAAGACGCATTAAAAAAAGCACAAGGGGCTTATGATATGCAAAGACAGGCGTTTGAAAATATGGATACGTCTAATTTATACATGGATCAAGAAAATGTATATGAAGATATGACTGTAAATACACAACAAGCTGATTTTGCTAAAGCTCAAGCTATGCAAAGTCAAGCTAATATAATGGATCAATTTGGTCAAGCTGCTGGTGGTTCTGGTATTGCCGCTTTAGCACAAGCAATGGCTGGTCAATCTGCACAGCAAGCTCAACAAGCTTCTCTTGATATTGGTCAACAAGAGAGAGCTAATCAAATGTCAGAAAGAAACATGGCTGCTACAATACAACAAAACCAAATTTCTGGCGAATATGACAAAAGACAAAATGAGTTAGGTAAAATTGACACAATGATGCAATTAACAGGTCAAGACCTACAAGCTGCTCAAGCGGAAAAATCTGCTAGTGATCAAATGTTGTTATCTGGTATAGGTGATGCTGCAGGACAATTAGTTCCTAACTTAGGTAAGTTTAACCCGTTTAAAAAGAAATAAAATGTATTATAGACAAAATTCAATTTATGACGCTGCAATGGGTGGTAGATACACAGATGTTAGAACTGCTTTTGATGTAGGCTATGAAGCTGCCACTGAAGGCAAAGGTAGCGACAACCCAACTATGTCTGTTAAACAGTTTTATGAAAACAGGCTTTCTAGGTATTTAAAAAAATTACCATCTGATGTTGATTTAACTCAAATACCAGCTAAGTATAGAGGTAATATATCTGATTTTTTGTCGAAACAAAAACAAGAGTATGTCAATGCAGCTAATAGTGTTGATGAATATGAAGTTGGTAGTAAAGATTATATGGATAGAGTTGCTAAAATGAATCAAATAAAAAACTCTTTTCAAAATCTAGACAAACAAATGAAGCTTTATGGTGAAAATAAAAAAGAATTAATAGAAGATATTGAAGGCCAACAAACATCTATGTATGGTGAAAATGTTGCTAACGTAAACTTATTAAGAAGTGTATATAATGAAGAGCTTGATATGATTATAGATGAAACAGGTAATGTTAAATTTTCAGGTGTAGATGGTGAGTTATCATTAAACGATCTACCTGATTATTCTATAAAAGATTATGATACTGCAACAAATATGACAAAAATGGGTGTTAATGTTTATCAAAATGCTTTAAAAACAGGTCAAGTTTTAAACCCTAATAATCCTCTATATTTTCAATATCAAAACACGTTAAGACAAATGATCGATAAAGGTGGTAAAGCCACTTTAATGTCAATATTACACGACGGTTTAATTGGTGATGTAGTTATGGCTGATTCTATGAAAAATCAAATTCAAGCTTATAAAGACGGAAACTTAAGTTTTTCTGACTTGAGAAACGCTGTAGTTGATAACTACATGAAAATATTAGTTAAACAATCACAAACCGGTGCTAGCCAAAGAAAAGTAAATCCAAGTAGTAGCGGTAGTGGAAATAAAGATGTTTCATTTAAAAAAGATCAAGCATCTTATAATTATTATAAAAAATATTTAGACGCAAATAAAGTACCTCCTCTTCCAGCAGGTTTTCAGGTTAGACCAGAAACAGACATTGATGGTAATGAACTAGATGAACCTACTGGTAAAATGGAAATAGTAGGACCAAAAGGAACATTATTATTTGATCCTAACGAAGGTCTTGATCCTAATTTATTTTATCAATTTATGGGATTAGATCATAGAGTTTGGGCGGGTAATGTTGTAGTTGATGATATAAACACTGAATTTTCAGAATAAAATAGATTATGGGTAAAATATACATATCAGATGGTCAAAGGTATGATGTAGCTGAACACCGTCTTGAAGAATTTTTACAAGCCCACCCTGATGCAATACCGTATGAGGTTGAGAGTTACTTAGATGAAGATATAGAAAAAGCTACAGAGGTTTCTATAGATGTAGAGTCAACTAATGAAACTGAAGAGCAAAAAATAGCCAACGATCAAAAAGCAGAAGATATGGCTAACTACGAAGTTCCTGAAGGTAAGATCTCAATAGATGATTATTCTAAAATACATGAAAACATACCAATAATAACAACAGCTCCTGGTTCTTACTATATATTAAATAACACTGAAATAGGTAGAAAAATTAAAGGTGGTACAGGTTACTATTATATGAAGTTTTTAAACTGGCTAGAAAATAAAGACTCATTTACTTCACCTGGATTAGATATTGAAGATAATGACAGGGTTATAACTAATCAAGAGCAAGATTTATTAGACCAACAAAAATTGCTTGAAGTTGAAAAAGAAATAATAGCTGAAAGAGATAAAGTAAAAGTAGAAGACTTAAGCGAAGAACAAATAGCTGAAGCTACAGAAAATAACAAAAATAGATTTAGAGAAGATTTAGCAAATCAATCTTTTTACGAAAATACAGAAGAAATAATAGAAGATGATAGATCTTGGTGGCAGTTATGGAGAGGTGATAAACAATTAGATGAAAGAGATGCAGCACTAGAATCATTAGAAAGAGTTGAAGAAGTTACTAAAAATAACATGCTTAGATACAACTATCACGCTAATGAAATAACAAAAATACAAGAGCAATTTGACGCTATAAAAGATAAAACACCTCAAACAAAAGAAGAATACGAACAACTTCAAACGCTAGTTCAATCACTAAAAACTCAAGGTGAAAAACATCTAGCTAGCATTTTACATATACAACAACAAGCAGATCTCATTGGTGATAATGAAGAAGATTTAAGAAATTTTGTAGATGCTTATGGTAGAAACTATAATGAGATAACAAACTTTTTTGGCAACCTAACATTAGCCGCTGGTGATCTAGTAGATAATGTTGGAGAAGCTGTATACAAATATACAGATCCAGGTGCTATATTTTTAGCTATAGCTGATAGTTATAAAGCGGGTGATGAAGATAAAAGTTTAGGTATATTTGAACCCGTGTATAAACTTGCGGCTTGGAGAGATGGTTTACGTGAAGATGCTTTAGATTTTATATGGAGAGACTGGTCAGAAGATATGAGGAACGGTTTAGAACCACCTCAAGCATTTGGTGATATAAAAGACTGGGAAACTTTTGGTGAGTGGGCTTCGCAAACAACAGCAACTCAACTACCAAATACAGTTGTTATGCTTACAACTGGCTCATATGCTCTACCTATATTAGGTGCTACTTCAGCTGGAGCTAAATTTAAAGACATGCAAAAAGAAATGGAGATGTATGGTGTTCAATATACTCCGGGTCAAATGTATTTAGCAGCTACAACAACAGGTTTAGCTGAAGCTTTATCAGAAAGAGTAACGTTAGGTCAATTAAACAAAGTTAAGGGAGCTGTTAAAGGTATTAGTAGAGGAGCTAAAAATCAAGTAAAATCTGGTTTTGTTAATTATTTAAAAAGAAACTTTGCAACTAAAAGAGGTTTAGGGCAAAACATATATGATCCTATTGAAGAAGGTTTCACTGAAGGTCTTTCACAAGTAGCTGGTAACATGGCTGACAAATATGTTTTAGGTAAAGAAGATGTAAACATATTAGATGGTGTAACTGAATCATTTTTTAGTGGTTTATGGATGTCAGGTGTTGTATATAAATCACCGGTGTTTGGTTTAAATCTAATGAATGGTTTTAGAACTAATGAAAGTAAACAGTCTGTATTTTTAAATGCTAAAAGAATACAAGAGTTAAAAACATTTTTAACTAATCCAGATTTAAGTAGTAATCTAAGAGTTAAATATAGAGAAGAGCTAGAAGATTTAGTTGCTCAGAATAATGATCTTATACTTAAAGATATAAAAAGATTAGATGAGTTAACACCAGAAGAAAAAACTCAAATACTAAAAATAGAAAAAGATAAAGCTGATCTAGTAAATAAAGCTAATGATATAAATGCTGACAAGTCTTTATCAAAAGAACAAAAGAAATCAGAACTAGATAGGTTAAAAGATCAGTATAATAAAATAGATCAACAAAGAGGTGAGGTGTTAGCGCCTTATGTTGCTAAAGAAATAGACCAACAAATAGATACTGTAAAAAAAGAAGCTGAAAGAATATTTCAAGGTGATGTTACTATTGAATCAGCTGAAAATGAAGCAGAGGTTTTAGAGATACTAAAAAGAGAGAACGATAAAAAACCTCAAAATAAAAAACAAAGTTTAGCTGAGTTACAAAAAGAAGCAAAAAATCAAGGTACTATACTACAAAACCCTGATGGCACTCAAACTATAATTATAAATAGAGATGCTTCTGCTAAGCAAGGCGCTACAAATGTAGCTGCCCATGAATTTTTACATGCTATATTATTTGAGTCTGTAAAAAATAATCCTGAAACTCAAAAAGCTCTTGGTAAATCATTACAAGAGTATTTAATGAAAATAAATCCTACAAAAGTACAAAATAGTAAATTTGCAGCTAGATTAAAACAATACCAAGATGCTGTTAACGCTGGTGAATATAGTTCTGCTAATGCTGCAGAAGAAGTATTAACACTATTTTCTGATGCTATAAATACTGGTGATATTGTTTTTAATGAAAATGTATTTACTAAACTAGCTGATGTGTTTAGAAGAGTATTACAAGCTGCTGGTGTTAAAGTTAAATTTAACACGGGTAGAGATGTATATAACTTTATAAAAGATTATAATCACGGTATACTTAAAGGTAAGCTTGGTAAAGGTATTACTACTGTAGCTAGAGAGGGTGCTGAGGGTAAACTAATAAAAGAAAAAACAGATCAAATAAGAGAGACGGTAAACAAATCTTCTAGAGCTGAAAACTTAAGTGATCAAGTACAAGATATATATAACAAAAAAGGTATTGATGGTGCTTTTGAAATAACAGAGCTATATAGAGGTATGGCTGAAAAGATAGCTCAAAAATATAGAGATGTACCTGGGTTTAAAGAATTTAAAGATGATTTTGTAAACGAGTTACTAACTGGTAAAAGAGGTGTTTATGAGATGGTATTAAAATACGATCCAACATCTGGTGTGCCTTTAGCTGCTTATATAAATAGTTTTATATCTAGTAGAGCTATAGAAGTTGCTGATAGAATATTTGGTAAACAATTTACTACAGATGTTACTGAAGCTAGAAATATAACTGCAGAAGATACACAAGTTGAACAACCACAAGTTGAAGAGCAACCATCATTAAGAGAACAGTTAGGTATTGAAACAGGAGGTCCTTTGTATAATAGAATAAAAGCAGCTGTTATAAAAACATTTGGAGCTAGATTACCTAAAGTAACTAGTAAGCAATTTAAAAAAGAATTACAAAAATCTTTTAGAGTAGAATTAAAAACAGCAATGGCCAACTTAATAGGTACTAGAGCTATTAAGGAACAGTTTTTAAGAGATAACTTTGAAGCTATATACTCAGCTCTATCTCAAGAAATAATAAACAAAAGATTTAATCAGTTTGCGGAACCAGTACTAGATGAGAACGGTAAACCGATGAGAGAAAAATTTGCTGAAACAGGTGATGCTTCTGGTAAAGGTATATTCACAAAAAGAAAAATAAGTAGATCAGAGTGGTTATCGTATTTTATAGGTAAAGATGTTAAGCCATCTACAAAAGGTACTAGAAAAGATGCTTTAGCTGAGGCGTTAGCAGAAGAGCTTGCTTTTGATGCTACTATGGAAGTTGTTAAAGATCCTGAGGTTTTAGAAAAAAGAAAAGCTATAGATGATATTACAGGTGTAGAACAAGTAGATAACTATATTGAAGAAACTGCTAAACAAATAAATAGAGATCCAAATAAAAAGTTTTCACTAAGTGACAAAGGTATAAGCATGACTGGTAAATTAGCTAATCTTGCTATAAAAGAAGGTGTTGATAATGTTACAAATGAAGATGGTACTATAGTTTCTAGACTAGCAAATAAGTTTACAAACGCTATGGCATCGATAGTTAGAAATGCTTACAATGAAGGTTTGATACAACCATTAGAAACTTATAGATTTTTAAAGCTAGTAAAAAATTCAAAAGTAATACCACCAGAGGTAAAAGCACAAGTTAAAAAAGCCTTAACTAAAAAATCAAATGCAGATTTAAAACAAAGCTTTGCTGGTGATATGGCTATGTTGGCTATGGATTTTGGCGCTAATGTTCTAGATGTAATAGGTTATGATGGATTAGGCTTTATAAATAGAGTATTAGATCCTGCTAAAAATAAAAAAGCAACTGGTCAACCAGGTGAGTTTTATCAAGCTCTTGAAGATATAAAAGCTAAGATAAAAGATAATAATGACTTGCCACCTGATTTAGACTTAAGTAAAGTTAGACCTATGAACTCTAAAATAGGTTTAATGGCTAAGATAAATAAAATATTAGAGCTTGATAGTAAAGCTGAAAAATTAGAACTAATAGCAAAGCTAGAACAAGAGATAGCAGATGCTAATGTGCATAATAAAATATTAGCTAAATACTTGATGAAAAAATTAGTTAAGTCTGAAATATCAGATGCTAATTTTATAAACATGTTACAGATGCAAACTAATGCTGTGAAAGGCTTTAGATCTTTAACAGGTTTAAAATATATAACAATAAAAGAAGGACCACAAGGCCCTATGAAAGGTGAGCATTTAGCTGATAACGCTACTTCTATGTTTGATTTATTAGAATTACGTTTTCAAAATTTAGATGATACTACACTTGATAGCAAACTTGATGACATACTTGAGTATCATGATCAATGGTTAGAAAGTAAATCTTTACTAGATTTAGTTGATGTGTTTGGTAGAAATAATCCTTTCAAAGACTTAAGAATAAGATTACTACCTAAAGCTGATCAAGCTAACGTATTTACTTTTGATTTAAAACCAGCAGAAACTTTAATAAAACAAAGAGAAAAAAATATAAAATTAAGACAAGAAGTAAATAAAAACGTAGAAAAAAACAAAAAGTTTAGTTTAAAAGAAGATGCTTTAAATAACGCTAGAAGAACTGACGCACCTAGAAAAGGCATAAGTGTATTTGATTTTGATGACACATTAGCAAAAACAAATAGTAAAATACTAGTTACAATGCCAGATGGTAAAACTATGAAAATAGATGCTACTAGGTTTGCTAAAGAATCTGCTGATTTAGAAGCGGCTGGAGCTAAGTTTGATTTTAGTGAATTTAATAAAGTTATTGATGGTAAGAAAGGGCCACTAGCAGATCTAGCATTAAAAAGACAAGATAAGTTTGGAAGTAAAGATATATTTGTATTAACAGCTAGACCACAAGAAGCTGCATATGCAATACATGCTTTCTTAAAAGGTATAGGTTTAGAAATACCTATTGAAAATATTACAGGTTTAGAAGATGGTAGACCTCAAGCAAAAGCTGATTGGATTATAAGTAAAGCAGCTGAAGGTTATAATGATTTTTATTTTGCTGATGACGCGTATAAAAATGTAAAAGCGGTACAAGATGCTTTAGATGTTGTTGATGTTAAATCAGACGTACAACAAGCAAAAGCTTCTATGGAAGATATAGACTTTGAATTTAATAAAATAATAGAAGAAGAGTCTGGTGTTGAAGCGTTTAAAGAGTTTTCAAATGTTGAATCGGCTAGAAGAGGTTCTAAAGTAAGATCTAAGTGGAAATATTTCTTACCACCAGGTGCTGAAGATTTTGTTGGGTTACTATATGATTTACTTGCTAAAGGTAAAAGAGGTGAAGCTCAATTAGACTTTTTTAATAGACATTTAATGAAACCTTTTTCAAGAGCTATAGCTGCTATAAATATAGCTAAACAAAAAATAGCTGAAGACTTTAGAAACTTGAAAAAACAAATGCCTCAAGTTAAAAAGATATTAGGTAAAAAGAGTGGTTATAAAGATTATACATTTGACCAAGCAATAAGAGTTTATATATGGACGAAATTAGGTATTGAAATACCTGGTATATCTAAAACAGATCAACAAGCTTTAGCTAATCTAGTTGCTAAAAATGATGATCTAAGAACTTTTGCAGATGTACTACAAAAAATTACTAGACTTAAAGAAGGTTACCCACCACCAGCTGAACATTGGATAGCTGGTAGTACAGCTTCTGATATGAATGATGCTGTTGATAAAGTT
>CEVB01079807.1_pt1 | contig 11201 bp, 9 predicted proteins | sample 531381 | NCBI WGS metagenome assembly CEVB01 (sample SAMEA2622763, study PRJEB7988) | marine metagenome | biome: marine biome (ENVO:00000447); feature: surface water layer (ENVO:00002042); material: "saline water (ENVO:00002010), including plankton (ENVO:xxxxxxxx)" | depth 5 m | reverse complement strand
TTATCAACTGGTGTACAAGGGGCAGATACATTATTAATACACGATAATAGTGCCTCTTCTTTGAAAAAAATTACTTTAGACAACTTTATAAAAGGTCAAACAGAATTAGCTGCTACAGCTGCTGATGATGATGTATTTTTAGTTTTAGATACAGATGCAGATGAGATCAAAAAAATACAAAAATCAAACATATCATCAAACGTATCAGTAAATGCAAATTTAACAGGTGATGGATCAACAACTGCTTTTACATTGGGTACTAGTGGTAGAACAGCAATCAATATTTTAGTAACCGTAAATGGTATTGTGTTTCATCCTAGTGATGATTATACACTATCAGGTACAACATTAACTTTTACGCAGCCACCAAGTGCTGACGCAGAGATTAGGGTAAGATACTTATAGGAGATAAATAGTAATATGGGTCTTAAAACACGACATTTAGCTTCAGGACAAGTAGAGGATAACGAATTTAATATATCTCTATTAGGTTTTAAAATGGCAGTAAACGAAGGTTTAACTGTGTTCAACCTAGTTGATGGTATAGTAGATGAATTCCACGATGAGTCTGGTACAGATGAAGGTGAGGGATCAAATGACGATTACTGCGCTTCTTCAGATTTTTACACCAACTGTAATGCTTCTGCTTTCTCAGCAGGTTTTGCTCACGCTTCGGTAACAGAGGAAGACACTTCAGAAACTGCTTCAGGCAATTATACAACTGGTACTGCTGGTACATACACGGTACCTGCCTGTATAACTGCCATATGCGCTTTCTTATGGGGTGCTGGTGGTAGTGGTACAGATCAATGTGAAGCTGCTATAGCTGGTGGCGGAGGTGGATTTTCAAAAGGTACTCTAGCGGTTACAGCAAGTCAGACTTTTAAAGTTATAGTGGGTGAGGGTGGTATGCAAAATCACTTCCCACAAACAGATAGAGCAGGTGCTTTCTTTGGTGGTGGAGGTGGAGAAGGTATGAATAATGGCTCTGGATATGGCGGTGGTTTAAGTGCTATATTATCTCAAACAACAGGTTTTTCAGACGACACAGATCATACACCTTCTTGTATACCTGCACCCGCTCAAGCACCTTACGTTTATTTTGTTGCAGGTGCTGGAGGAGGTGGCGGAGGTCACATATCTACTCCTCACGGTGGCGACTTTGCTGGAATACCAGGAATATCTTGTGGTTCAGGAGGTGGTGGTGCACCAACAGGAGATGGATACTACTCTGGTGGTGCTGGTGGTGGTCTAATAGGATTAACTGCAGGTTTACAACAAGCACAAACAGATGCTATTATTAATACTGAAGGTCCAGAATATTCACCTTTACCAATATCTAGTGGTTGGGCTTCCACTTATGGACACTATCTAGGTGGTGGTGGTTCACAAACTGCAGGTGGTCAAGCTGGAGGCGGAGAACCCGCACCTCAATACGGTGGTGGTTTCTCAGGTCAGTTTTTTGAAGGTGGTGCTGTTCACGGACACAATCAACCTAACAAATGTCACCCATTAGCGACTGGTCCAGGTGACCATAATATGGGTTCTGGTGGGGCAGGATATTACGGCGGTGGTGCTGGTGGTTATTCACCACAACCAGAGTCTGGTAACAGATCAGGCGGTGGAGGATCATCATATATTGGTCATCCTCAGATAACATCTGGTTCAACAGTTGCAGGTTTAGCTTCTGAAGGTGGTGGATCATATGGTCAACCTAATTATGTTGCTTGCACAAACGAAGGTGCAGCTTCATTACCTCAACTATCACCAGGTGCTGGTGAAACAAATAGAGGTGAAAATGGTTATGTATTAATAACAGGCTCTGCAACTCAAGCTAAATCAACAACAATTGTATCAAATGCTTTTAGTACAAGTGGTATAGTGCCAACGGCTTCTCGTATCGTTGTATTTGAAGAAGACATTGGAACTCCAACACTTAATACAGACATAATTGCTTCAATTAGTAGGGATGGTGGTTCAAACTTTACAACAGCAACATTAACTGATTCTGGATATGTCACAGGATCATCAGGACAGAGAATTTTAACAGGTCAGGCAGTCGTTTCTGGACAACCATCAGGTCAGTCTATGAGATGGAAACTGGCTTTGGCCAACAATGCTGTGAAAATTCACGGTGTATCATTACAATGGAGTTAACCAATGCCTTTAACAAGAATTACATCTAAAGGTATTGCTGATAGTGCTGTAACCGAAGATAAGATAACAAACAGTTCAGTATCAGCAGATAAACTTTCAGCTAATTCTGTAAATTCAGGAAAGATAGTAGATGGTGCTGTAGCTGCAGGCGATCTTGCTTCAACTTTAGATTTATCTCCTAAAACAGTCACATTATCAGCTTCAACAGTACAAGCATTAAAACAACCTGTACAAGATAACATATCTTTATTAGGATTTAAGATGGCTGTTAATGACGGTCTTACAGTTTTCAATTTAGTTGATGGTGTAGTAGATGAGTTCCACGATGAATCGGGAACAGACGAGGCTGAAGGATCAAATGACAGATATAATTCAGTAGATGATTATTATATAAACTCAACAACTTCAGATGGTAATCCTGCAAATTTTTCTGCTGGATTTTCTACAACTGCAATAACAGAACCAGATACATCAACTACAGCAACAAATCCAGAACAACAATTAGGTACAGATGGTGAGTTTGTTGTACCAAGTGGAATAACAAGTTTATCATTTACTGCTTTTGGTTCAGGAGGTGGAGTAGCTGCAAATACTTGTGGATTAAACTGTGCTGGAGGTGGTGGTGGTTTAGTGACAGGTAATGTTGCTGTGACAGCTGGTCAAACGATTTATGTAGTAGTAGGTGAAGGTGGAAAAGGTGGAACACCAGGTCCTGGAGCTGCTAAAGGTGGTTTTGGTGGAGATCATCCACAAACAGAATGTTCAACTGCAGGAAATAGAAGAGGTGGTGGTGACGGCGGAGGCACAGGACACAATGCTGCTGGAGGTGGTCTTTCTGCAATCTCAACTGCTGCATTAGGTTCATCAACACCAGCAATTATTGCTATCGCAGGTTCAGGTGGTGGTGGCGCTAACCCAGGTGGTTATGACGGAGGTGGTGCTGGAGGAACACAAGGTTATTCAGGAACAGGACAAGAAGCTCAAACTACTGGTGATGATATTTCAGGTGGTGGAGGTTCTCAAACTGCTGGAGGACAAGGCGGACCAGGTCCTCAAGGTGCTGGTGCAAATGGTGGATTCTTATATGGTGGTACAGGAAATGGTGGTGGCGGCGGTGGTGCTGGTTACTACGGTGGTGGAGGCGGTGGTGATAACACTCCTAATCCACAATTTGAAAGAGGTGGTGCAGGTGGTGGAGGATCATCTTATACTGGTCATCCACAGGTAACTTCTGGTGCTACAACTGGTGCAGGACCCGATCCTGCTGGGGGTGGTAACAGATCAGAGAGTGGTGGTGTAGGTAATCCTTTATATCCTCAGGCAGGAAGTGTAGGTGAAGGTGGTCCAGGACCAAGCGCACAACAAGCTGGCGAAGACGGATATGTATTTTTAACTGCTTCTGGTGGATCTGCAGCTGCAACATCAACTACAATTGTATCAACTGCTTTTGCAGCTAATAGTGTACCAACGACAAGTAGAATAGTCGTATTCGAGGAACACGTTGATACCCCAACAATTAATACAGATGTTATCGCTTCAATAAGTAGAGATGGTGGATCAAATTTTACAACAGCGACTTTAACAGATTCAGGTTATGTGACTGGATCATCAGGACAAAGAATTTTAACGGGTCAAGCCACGATTTCTGGTCAACCTAGTGGTCAATCTATGAGATGGAAACTGGCGTTGGCAAATAATCAGGTAAAAATACACGGCGTGTCCCTACAATGGGCATAACCGATGGCATTAAATAAAACAATTACAAAAGCAATTAAAGACGGAGAAGTAAAAGAAGATAACTTTGCCTCTTCTTCAGTTAGTTTAGATAAAGTAGGACCAAATAGTGTTAATTCAGGTAAAATTGTAGATGCCTCTGTTGCAGTTGCTGATCTTTCTCCATCTTTAGATTTATCTCCTAAAACAGTAACCTTAGCAAGTAGTGCTGTAAATTTTGATAACGAAAATTTTAATATAAGTCTTTTAGGATTTAAAATGGCTGTTAATGAATCTTTAACAGTATTTAATCTAGTAGATGGCGTGGTAGATGAATTCCACGATGAATCAGGAACAGATGAAGCAGAGGGTTCTAATGATAATTATTGTGCTTCAAATGATTTATATAAAAATCAAGGATCGCCTATAACCAATAGTGCAGGATTTTCTACAAGTGCGATTACAGAACCAGATACTTCAACAACCGCCTCAGGTAATTTTAGTACAGGAGTTGCAGGTACTTTTACAGTACCAGCAGGTATATCAAATATATCAGTTAAATTGTGGGGTGCTGGTGGTAGTGCTGTAGATCAATGTGAAGCTGCTTTAGGTGGAGGTGGAGGAGGTTTTACATCTGGATGTCTTGCTGTCACACCAGGTCAAGCTATTAAAGTTATCGTAGGAGAGGGTGGTATGCAACCTGCTGGTCACGGTTGTAGTCCTGGACCTAGTTATAAAGACAGAAAAGCTGCTTTCTTCGGTGGTGGAGGTGGAGAAGGTATGGATCAAGGTGGTGGTTATGGTGGTGGTTTATCTGGTTTAGTTTCACAGATGACAGGATTTACACACGAAGGAACAGTAGGAGCACCCGATGCTATACCTGCACCCGCTCAAGCACCTTACGTTTATTTTGTTGCAGGCGCTGGAGGTGGAGGTGGTGGTCATATACCTGGCAATCCAGGTGATTTTTCAGACCCTAGTCCTACAGGTGATGGAGCAAGATTCGGTGGTGCTGGTGGTGGTCTAATAGGATTAACTGCAGGAGTGCAACAAGCACAAACAGATGCTGTTATCAATACTGAAGGTCCAGAGTATTCACCTTTACCAAACACAAGTGGTTGGCCTTCTTGTAGAGGACACTATATGGGTGGTGGAGGTTCTCAAACTGCTGGTGGTCAGTCTGGTGGGGGCGAACCTGCACCTCAATATGGTGGTGGTTTTTCAGGCGCTTTCTTTGAGGGTGGAGGTGTTTACGGAAATAATCAACCTAATAAATGTCATCCATTAGCAACAGGTCCAGGTGACCATAATATGGGCTCTGGTGGGGGAGGTTATTATGGAGGAGGCGCAGGTGGATATTCACCGCAGCCACAATCTGGTAATAGATCAGGTGGTGGAGGATCATCATATATCGGTCATCCACAGGTAACTTCAGGTGCAACAGAAGCAGGTTTAAAAGATGAGAGTGGTGGTGCAGCCGATCCTCAATATCAATCAAACACAGGAGAGGGTCACGCTTCGTTACCAGTTCCAAAAGGCTCACCTGAATCAAATCAAGGTGAGGATGGTTATGTGCTGATAACAGGTTGTGGTCAACCTACTACTAGCACGACAATAGTATCAACTGCTTTTGCAGCTAATAGTGTGCCTACATCTTCTCGTATTGTTGTATTTGAGGAAGATATTGCTACACCTACTTTGAATACGGACATTATTGCTAGTATAAGTAGAGATGGTGGGAGTAATTTTACAACAGCAACTTTGACTGATAGTGGTTATGTCACAGGCTCTAGTGGTCAAAGAATATTAACAGGTCAGGCTACAATAAGTGGTCAACCTAGTGGTCAGAGTATGAGATGGAAACTTGCATTGGCAAATAATGCTGTAAAAATTCACGGAGTATCTCTATCCTGGGCGTAATAAATATAATTAACAAGTGAGGATATAATGGCAAAAAAAATTACACAATATAAAGTTTCAAAAGTACCAGATAGTTTTGAATGGGAAGTACATAGTTTACACGCATATGCTGATAAGAAAAAAGCATTTGCTGAAGGTAGAATTACAGAAGCAGAGTTAAGACAATTTGAGCACGATTTAAGAGAGACCGAAGAACAAAGAGAGTTTAGATGGAATCAACAAAACGTGATGAGGGAGTTAGAAAAAGAAAACGCTCAAAATTATAGAGAATTTAAAGAGAACCCAAAAACATTAATGAGAAAAATGTTAGATATGGGTAGAGGTATATCTCAATGGTGGTATAGAAAACCTAAAACACCTGCAGGTAGAGGTAAAATGGTGCAACATCCAATTACAGGCGCTTGGCAACAAGAGTATAGACCTAATAGATCAATGAATATGAGAAAGTGGCTAGATGCTGCTAATCAAGGTAAAGTTATGCCTCATATGAATCCTACAGGTCAATCTTTAGATAGAGAACCTACTGATATTGAAAAAGGTATTAGTGCAGAGGCAAAAAAAGAAAGAGGAAGAAAAGTGTGGGATTGGGTATTAAATGAAACTAATAATTTTGGCAGAGGATGGACTGATCCTAAGTGGGGTAAATTATACAAAGGTAGCCCAGGTAGAGGTGGTATGACAAGAAGACCAGGGAAATACACAATTAAATAATAACTATATAGCTTGACATTTAATAAAAAAAGTGATAGGATAATGGAATGAGTAAAAAATCTAAAAATGAACAAGAAAACTTGTTTATATCAACACAACAAACAGCACAACAACAACAAGTTGGAGTGCCTAATCCAATACAATTAAGTTTAAATTTAGAAAATATCTTTTGTTGCCCCATTTACAGAGCAAAAAAACCAGAATGGGTTGACTCACTTAATAAGGCTTCTGATCCTATTATTGAGAGATTAAGAAAAAACTGGAAGAAAAAAATTAAAGACCCAAAAGACCCTACTACAAAAATGCCTAACTCACTTCATAGTGAATTATTATGGAATTATCCTGAATTTAAAGATATTGCAAATTTAATATTACAACAAAGTTTTAATATAATGCACCAACAAGGGTATAATTTAAGTAATAGAATACCAATGTTAACAGAATTATGGGTACAAGAGTTTCCAGAAGAAGGTGGATTCCACGATATACACGAACACGGCAATAATCATATATCGGGTTTTTACTTTTTAAAATGCAATGAGAAAACATCTCATCCTGTATTTTGGGATCCTAGACCTGGAAAAAAGATGACAGATTTACAGATGTTAGAAGGAAAAAAGTTAAATTACGGAAGTCAACAAGTACATTTTAAAGTAAAACCTGGTGATTTTATTTTTTTTAATTCTTATATGCCACATTCATACTTACATCATCAAGGAAAAAATAAGTTTAGATTTATACATTTTAATGTGCAAATAGTAATTAATCCTGAGTCTTCAGGTAAGGTATAAATAAAAGAACTGAATTGAGGAGTATATAATGCCTAAAAAGAAAAAAAAGATAGTAAAAAAAGAACCTGAAAAAAAGGTCACTACCACGCCACAACAAGTTAAAATGGAAGCAAACAATTTGTTTTGCTCTGTATTACACGCAACATTTTTTACACCCGAACAATGTGACGCAATCACTAAACAATGTGTTGAAGAACTTTGGATGTCAGGTGAAACTATTGGTGGTGGAGTAAATAAAAAAGTTAGAAATGTAGAACAACAAGTATTGCCAATAAATCAACAAGGTTGGCCTTTAACTAGAATACTTGAGCTTGCAAAACAAGCTAACAATGCAAGATTCAAATTTGATATGTCAGGTTTTTTAGATGTTGATGCACCTATGATTATGAAATATACAAAAGGTGGTCATTATGATTGGCACGTTGACACAGGTAATTCTGTTTGTCATAGAAAATTAAGTTTCACTATTCAATTATCAGACGACAAAGATTATGTAGGTGGTGATGTTGAATTTATCGGTAGTAAGGTAGATACAAAAGCATTTAGACAAAAAGGCGTATGTATAATATATCCATCTTTTTTACCTCATAGAGTCACAAAGGTAACAAAAGGTACTAGACACGCTATCGTTGGATGGATTCACGGTCCTACTTTTAGATAATGCCTAAAAAGAAAAAACCCGAGATACCAAAATCATTTGAAACGGTGTTAGAGTTATTTCACTCTACGCCTATATACTTTAAAGATTTAACAAACGCAAAAGAATTAAATCAACATCTTTTAAAACACATCTATGCTTGGAAAAAAAGAGATGAAAAAGGTATTATACGATCAAATTCTTTAGGTTGGCATAGTGCTGTTGATATGCACCATAGAAAAGAGTACAATCCACTACTAAAAGAATTGTTTAAAATGCAACTTGACATATTTAAATCTGAAGGATATCATCCAGATACAGAGCCTTTTTGTGATAATATGTGGGCAAATGTTAATTACAAATATTCTCATAATAAAAATCATACACACCCAGGTGCATTATGGTCTGGTGTTTATTATATAAAATGTCCACCTGATTGTGGTCATATATGGTTTACTGATCCATCAGGACATAAAACAATGGCACAACCTATAATGGATAAAAGAGAAAAGTTACCAAGACACTCTTGGAGTACTGTTCACTATCAACCTGTCGAAGGAAGATTAATTATGTTTCCTGGTTGGTTGGCACACGAAGTAGATCAAAATATGAGTAATCTAAAAGGTGAAAAAGGTTGGCGTGTATCAGTATCTTTTAATTTTAAACAAAGATGGCAACAAGGTAAATTTAAAGAATTAGATAAAGGTGGATATGCAAGTAAAGGTGTTGTAACCTTGGATCAAATAAAATGAAAGAAGTAAAAAAAATAGCTGTAGTAGGTGGTGGTACTGCAGGTTATATAACTGCTCTCACATTAGCAAGAAGATTAAATTGTAAAATAGATATGATAGCCTCATCTAAAATAGGCATCATTGGTGTTGGTGAGGGTTCTACTGAACACTTTGATAATTTTAGATATGCAATAGGTGAAAGTCCGATTGATATATTAAGAAAAACTAACGGTTCTTTAAAAGTTGGTGTTATGTTTAAAGACTGGACTAAAGAACCTTTTATGGTTAGTAATCAAACACCAATAACAAGAAGAGCAGGAGAATCATTATTTTACATTGAAAAATTAATAGCTGATGGTAAAAAACAAAAAGACACATCATTAGACGCATACTGGAATAATACGGTACCTAAATGGTATGCTGATCCTCAAAGAAATAGAAACAAACTTGTTCCTACTTTACAATATCATTTTAATACATTTAAATTAAACGAATATCTATCAAATAAAGCAAAAGAGTTTGGTGTTAAAATGTATGATGATGAAATAGTAGATATAAAATTAAGTAAAGATGGTAGTATTGACAAGTTAAAAGGTAAGAAAAAAACTTACAAGTATGATTTCTATATTGATTGTACAGGATTTAGAAGAGCATTGTTAACAAAACTAGGTGCAAAATGGCAATCATATGGTAAATATTTAAAGATGAAAGCTGCGATTGCCTTTCCCACTAATAAACCAGAGTCATACAACACATACACATTAGCACAAAGAATGAAATATGGTTGGTTATGGAGAACACCTGTATATGATAGATGTGGTAATGGTTATGCTTATGATAGTGATTATATAACACCAGAACAAGCACAAAAAGAAGCAGAAAAATATTTAGGACATAAAGTAGAGATAGCAAGATCAGTTAAATTTGATCCAGGTGCATTAGATAAAGTATGGATAAAAAATTGTTGTGCTATAGGATTAGCTGCAAGTTTTGTAGAACCATTAGAGGCTTCATCAATAGGTTCTGCTATTCAACAAGTTTTTATGTTAATGCACGAATTACCTTTATATAATCAAAAGACAATTGACAAATATAATAAAGACGCAGGTGATTTACTTACAAACATTAGAGATTTTTTAATTGTTCATTATCTAGTAAAAAATAATGATAGTAAGTTCTGGAGAGATATACAGAAATTAGAAATACCTGATTACTTACAAGAACAACTAGATGTATGGAAACATAGATTACCTTTAAGAGATGATTTTAACCATTTGAGCAGATATATCTTATTTACTGAAGCACATTGGACAAATTTACTATTTGGGTTAGGTCACTTTGATAGAAAAATGATAAAAAAAAGATTTAATGGATTACATAAATCATTGCAAACTCACGGCATAAATGATATAAAAAAAGAGGTTAATTTTTTAAATTCACTAGAATGTATGCCACACAAAGACTTTTTATTCGCCGTTCACAATAATTATAAATAGTACATAACAAATAAGAGAGATAGTTATGGCTAGTACAGCAAGAACATCAGAAAATTTTAGCATCAATCAAGGCGCAAACCTTGATAGAACATTGACAGTAACCACAGACGGCTCTACTGCTTTTGATATATCAGGATTAACACTTACAGGACAGATGAGAAAATCTTTTGCTTCTGAAAGTGCTAGTGCTACATTTACAACCTCTATAGTATCAGGTACAGCAGGTACATATAAAATAAAATTATCAAACAGCGATACAACTAATTTAGATGATGGCAGATATGTGTATGATGTTGAGATTGCGTTAAATGACTCAACAGTTGAAAAAGTACACTACGGTATAATTACTGTACATCCTCAGGCGACAAAGTAATGACTAAAGAGCTACAAGATTTTTTTAAAATAATATCTGAAGGCAAAAAATCAAAAACTAAAAAAACTGAAAACGAATCATTTTTAAGTAATGATAAGGTATCCGTCACAGTTAAAGCAACAGAATTAAAAGATTTCTTCTCTGCTATAAATGAAGAAAAGAAAAAATTAAAAGAGCAAAGAGAAAAAGATCAAAAAAAATTACAAGAATTAGAAACACTATTATTTTCAAAAGATAGAGAACCAGAATCAAAAAAATCTCAGGAACAATTAGAACCAATTGAAGATAATTGGGAAGATATTGAATCATATGATATAGAACAAGTTAAAAAAGAAAATGAAAAAGAAGATTTAGATAGTATTAAAGAGGCTGTAGAACAAGCAAATCAAGTTTTACTAACAGAACCATCTTTAGTAGATCAAGCAGCAAACGAAATTACAAATCCTAATATAATTAAAGTAGAAGAAAAACCACAAACAAAAGAAATTAATCCTGAGGATGTTATAAAAGAATTATCTAAAATTTCTAAAAATACTGGTGTTAAATTAAATGAAGATATTAACTCATTAGAAGGTCTTAAAAAAGAGTTTACTAAATTTAAAGAATTAGTATCTCAACAATTATCATCAATAGGTGGTGGTGGATCAACAAAAATATCTAATATGGATGATG